>TARA_R100001143_G_scaffold63591_1_pt1 | contig 95406 bp, 83 predicted proteins | sample TARA_R100001143 | Tara Oceans TARA_R100001143 (sample SAMEA2621300) | marine metagenome | biome: marine biome (ENVO:00000447); feature: mesopelagic zone (ENVO:00000213); material: "saline water (ENVO:00002010), including plankton (ENVO:xxxxxxxx)" | depth 800 m | reverse complement strand
CGCTTTTTTTTTTAAAAGCGCTTTTATATAATAGGTCTAATATCATTTTTGAGATATATACCAAAATAAGTTGTGTCTCAAAAAGTTTAATTCTAAACAAAAATTGATAATTATGAATGGCATAAAGCTACGGAAAAAAGCTCTTACCTTGCGTTGCGTCATTGATTCATATTTCTCCAATAACTCAGTCAAAAAATCGTCAAGTTTTTTATTTAAGACTTTTTTGATAGCTGCATTTACAGTTGCTTTTGGAATCAGTGAGTCATACGCACAAGAAAGAGTAGAAGTATCAGGTATTGTTACGGATGCTACGGATGGTTCTCCACTACCGGGAGCCAGTATTGTTGTACTCGAATCAGATGAAGTTACAGGAACAATGATTGGTACAACAACAGGAATGGATGGATCTTATACAATAAGTGTTCCACCTTCATTAAATGTACTTAGAGTCACATTCATTGGATATATTCCTCAGAATGTAACGATTGATGGAAGATCAGAAATTAATATTGCACTGCAACAGGATATTCGGCTGCTAGACGATGTAGTTGTTGTTGGATACGGTGTGCAGGATCAAAGAGAAATTACATCATCTGTAGCGACTCTTAATCTTGAGGAGTTTAACAAAGGAAATATCAGTGATCCTTCACAGCTTCTGCAAGGTAAAGTTGCCGGACTTATTGTAAACAACCGAGGGGGCAATCCAAACAGATCTTCCACTCTTAGATTACGAGGTTTATCAACCGTTGGTGCCAATACAGAACCATTAATTGTGATCGATGGTGTACTTGGTGCTTCTCTTGATAATGTGGATCCCAATGATATTGCTTCTATCGATGTATTAAAAGACGGTTCTGCATCTGCCATTTATGGAACAAGAGGGTCATCCGGAGTTATCTTAGTGACTACTAAAACAGGTCAAGCCTCTGCAGATGGATCCAGTCAGGTTCGTGCAGAATATAATGGATACGTTTCATCTTCTTCCGTTTATAAAAATCAGCCGGTTATGTCTGCTTCTGAATATATTAATGCCGGTGGAAATGATTTAGGAAGTGTTAATGACTGGCAAGATCTTGTCACCAGAACCGGTATATCAAATGTTCATAATTTGGCGGTCGCAGGGGGTTCGTCAAATACTACATACAGAGTTTCAACGAACTTCAGAAATGTTCAGGGAATTTTGGAAAATTCCGGATTTGAACAACTGAACGCCAGAGCGAATCTAAACCATAGAGCACTGAACGACAGACTGAATTTAACATTGAATGCCTCTGCCACTAAAAGAGACAGAACCAATTCTTTTGAAGAGGCATTAAGATATGCAGTACTCTATAACCCTACAGCTCCGGTTCGATTCGATAATGGAGAATTTTTCCAAGCCATTCTATTCGATAACTATAATCCCGCTGCGATTATTGAACAAAATGTAAGTGAAGGAGAAAATACCAGGCTTAATTTTAATGTGATTGCAAATTTGAGTTTAACGGATAACCTCGAAGTTTCAGCTAATGTTGCGAGACAATTTCAGTCTTCTTCTAATGCAGAATATTATCCAAGCACGTCATTTTTCAGGGGATTAGATCCGGGTGGACTGGCAGTCAGATTCAATGATGACAGTGATTTCACATTGTTTGAATCGTATGCTACATTTCGCGATGCTATATCTCAAAGAATAAACCTAACCGCAACAGGCGGTTACTCTTTCCAGGAACAATTCTATCAGAATTTAAGAGTTGCACTGGGTAACTTTCCGACTGATGTAAATGGATATCATGATATTGATCTTTCCGGTGACAGGGTAATTGGTGGAACCGGTAATGTTGATATTCAAAGCTTTGCTTCACCGGATGAGAGAATTATCGCATTCTTCGGTAGAGTTAATTTGACATTTGATGAGAGCATATTCCTGAATGCATCATTCCGACGGGAAGGCTCCACAAAACTGGGTCCAAACAATCAGTGGGGTAATTTCCCGGCACTAAGTGTTGGGGCAGATCTGGCTCGTTACATGGATGTTGATAAAATATCTCAGTTAAAAGTAAGACTTGGATATGGAGTTACGGGTGCACTTCCATCTCAAAACGGACTTTCGCAAGATCTGTTCAATTATTCATTTGCAGGTGGCGGTACTGTATCAAGAGCTCGTGATGGAAACCTGGATCTGAAATGGGAAGAAAAAACGGAAATAAATCTGGGTGTAGATTTTGGTCTTTTGGATGACAGAATTACCGGATCTATTGATGTTTATACCAGAGATATTGATGACTTCATTCTTGAAGTTGCAGTACCCACGGATCAATTCCCTTCCGGTTCACAGGTCCAGAATGCGGGCAGTCTGCAAACTCAGGGACTTGAAATTCTTGTAAACTATGATGCATATCGCTCTTCTAACTTTCAATGGGATACCGGTATTGTATTTGATACCTATAGAACAGAATTGAAAGAATTTATAACGGATCAGCAAATGCGTGCCAACCTTGGTTCACCGGGACAAAACTCTACAAATTTGATCCGGGTTAAAGAAGGGGAAGAAATCGGTCAAATTTGGGGGCCTGTATTCGATGGCGTTGATTCAAATGGAGCACCCATTTTTAAAGATATTAATGGTGATGGTCAAGTAATTTCAGCCCAAGGGGATGCATTAAATGAAAATGCTGATTTTCAGGTACTTGGAAACGGAATCCCGGATTTTTCATTAGGTTGGACAAATCAGATGAACTACAAAAATTGGGATTTGAATTTTCTGATTAGAGGTGTTTTTGGACATAGTCTGGTTAATACCTTCAGAGCATTCTATGAACCTATTGATCCCGGTGCAATTAACTCATATAACCGAGTTATCACCAGTAAAGCGGTTGATGGACTCATGTTTTCACAATTCAGTTCACTTTATGTAGAACGTGCTGACTTTGTAAAACTGGATAACATAACCCTTGCATATAATTTTGATGTAAATACATTTGATTTCCTTTCACGATTATCTGCATATGTGACCGCTGAAAATTTATTTACCATCACAAATTATACAGGAATTGATCCGGAGCCTGTTTTATTGGATCGAGAATCTGGTAATGATGTGTTATCGCCGGGAATTGACAGAAGAACGAATTATTTTTCTGCCAGGACATTTTCTATTGGCATTAATGTTGGATTTTAATAAATAATTAAAATTAATTATGAAGACCTTAATAAAATTAACTTCAATTTTTGTAATCCTGTTTCTGTATAGTTCTTGTACAGATTTGGATGAATCTCTTAATTCCAGTTTTTCGGAGAATTTTACTCCGCAAAATCCCGGATTTGGAGAAAGTGAAAATGTAAATATTCCAACTCCTACGGATGGATTAGGCGCTGCTTTTACAACCTTATTGAACGGTTCTGCCAATCATGGCGGGTACTTTTCAGTACAAGGAATTCCCACAGATGAAATGGTCATTACTCAGAAGGGTGGGGACTGGTTTGATGGTGGTATCTGGTTGAACATGCATCGACATGATTTCCGGGACACGAACCCGGGATTAAATGGCTCATGGGGTCAAAATTATGGCGGTGTCACTCAGGTAAATGACCTTCTAGCCAATGGTGGTTTGGATGCGAACCAAACTGCTCAGCTTAGAACCCTAAGGGCTTATTATTACTGGCGACTCATGGACATGTTTGGCCGAATAAAAATAATTACTCAGCCGGGTGTAGATTCACCACAAGTTGACAGACCGGTCGTGTTTGATTTCGTTGTAAATGAAATCAAGGAATCACTGCCGAACCTAACAGCTACTGCCGGGTACAGCCGAATTACATCTGGGGCTGCCAATGCATTACTTGCCAGACTCTACTTAAACGGTGAGGTTTACACAAGGCCTTATCCATATGTAGAAGGGACAGGTACAACATACTGGCAGGAAGCGATTGATGCTGCAGATGCAGTAATTAATTCAGGTCAGTATGAGTTGGATTCATCATTTGAAAGCCTATTTGGCCCGGCGAACGTTCAAAGCCCGGAACATATATTCATCGTACCTTTTGATGAAAATACCGGACAAGGGATGAACTTTGCTCAAATGACCCTTCACTACCCAAGTCAATTGACCTGGAATTTAGCATCACAGCCATGGAATGGATATTCTACTCTTGAAGCGTTCTATAATTCGTATGATGACGGTGATGCAAGAAAAGAAGCCTTTTTTATAGAAGGGCCTCAAGTAGATGCACAGGGCAACCCAATACTTGATGTAGCTTTTGATCCTGCAGATCCGGATGGAGCTCCAATTAATTATACCCCAGCTATCAATGAATTAGCTCCAAATGGCTCCAGACAAGCCGGTGCCCGTTTAGGTAAGTTTTCATTTAAAATGGGACAAAGAGATAACATGGATAATGACTTTACCCTATTGAGATATGCGGATGTTCTGCTTATGAAAGCAGAAGCTGTTGCAAGACTCAATAATAACTGGTCACATCCTATGACACTCGCATTGGTTAACCAGGTTCGGGCAAGAGCAAATGCATCAAGCCTTGGATCTCTTACTGCAGAAGGTATGCTGGCTGAGCGTGGCAGAGAGATGTTCTCTGAATCAATCAGAAGAACTGACTTAATCCGGTTTAACCGCTGGGGCGATGCTTGGTGGGAAAAATCAGCGCATTCAAATGCACAATACAATGTAATGCCTATTCCACTGCCACAAATCCAGGCTACAACGGATGGGTCTCTGACTCAGCATCCGAACTATTAAAATTCAATAAATATCTGAATTAAAAGGGCTGTCACTATTAGTGACAGCCTTTTTCTTTTTTGCATTATTATAAAGATCATTTTTTAGTTTATATTAATGCAATTAAATACTGCAATTAATAACATATCTGAATTAAATAAGTATATGAATCGATTTGTATCCTATTCGATTTTTCTCTCTGTACTTTTATTTTTGTACAACTGCACTTCAAAAACGGACTATGAATTAATGGTTCAGGATGGCCTGCAATCCGGAATAGAACAGGATAGTTTATTTCTTGGTTACTATTTTGGAATGAGCAGTAAAGATTTTTTTTCCCATAGTTGGGAAATGAATCATCAGGGGATCATTACCGGACAGACAAAAATTGTCTATGAGTTGCAAGATTTGACTTATCCCGCTTTGATGGAATTTTATCCGGCTTTTAATAATGATTCAATAGCCAGAATGCCAGTTTCTGTAGGATTTCAGGGCTGGGCACCCTGGAATGAGCATTTAAATTCAAATGAATTAATAAATGAACTCATTCAATATTATGGTGAAAACTATGAATCAAATTTTAGAATAATATTTATTCCTGAAATGAATAGAGAAGCCCACGTAGATATTCAGGGTAATAGAGAAATTCGCATCTATCCAGAATCACATTCAAATGTTATTGTTGAATTTATTGATCATTCAAATCAATAAATCAAGTCGTGTTTATATGAAATATATATCATCAAATAGGCTGCTAATTGCCCTTCTTTTACCTCTTTTGTTCGTTATTTCATGCAGTAAAAGTCATGAAAATAGAAGTCTGTTTACAAAAATGAATCCTGATTCAACGGGAATTTTTTTTAATAATGAAATTACATTTAATAAAGATTTTAATATCTACACGTACAGAAATTTTTATGACGGTGGGGGTGTAGCCGTTGGGGATCTTTCCGGAAATGGACTGCCGGATATCTATTTCACAAGTAATATGGGCGATAATAAGCTCTATTTTAACAAAGGTAATTTTTTGTTTGAAGACGTTACAGATCGGGCAGGAGTCGCAGGTACCCGTAAATGGTCAACAGGTGTAAGTCTGGCTGATATAAATGGCGACGGCTGGCTGGATATTTATGTTACTAACTCCGGTGAGTTAGATGACAGGAGAAATGAATTATTCATCAACAATGGGGATGGTACTTTCACAGAATCCGCAGGTCAATATGGAATTGATGATCCCGGATATTCAATACAAGCTACTTTTTTCGATTACAACGGAGATGGCTACCTGGATTTATATCTTATCAATAATGAAGATGAACCGATAGATAATTTTGAGTTATCGGAAAATTTACGTGATGAAAGGGATTTTCCGGGTGGAGACAGATTGTTTCGCAATGATAACGGAACTTTTACAGATGTAACTGAAGCCGCCGGGCTATACAGCAGTATCATCGGATTTGCATTAAGTGCCACAGTTTCAGACGTCAATAGAGATGGCTTACCGGATATATTTGTTGCAAATGATTTTTTTGAAAGAGACTATTTATATATCAATCGGGGAGATGGCACATTTGATGAAATTATAGAAGATAATGTAATTAGAAGTATGAGTGCTGCTTCAATGGGTTCTGATATTGCGGATCTCGATAATAACGGCTGGCCGGATATATTTGTTCTTGATATGTTGCCTGAGGATGAGAATAGATTAAAAGTAGTAACAACTTTCGAAAGTCCCGAGCTTTATAAAGATAAAGAAGAGTGGGGATATGGACACCAATTTACTCGAAATGCTCTTCATATAAATAGTGGATCATCACAGTTTACTGAAATTGGCAGATACTCAAATGTACAGGCAACGGACTGGAGTTGGGCGGTATTGATGGCTGATTTTGATCATAATGGGTATAATGACATCTATGTTACAAATGGTCTTTTACATGATATCACCGATTTGGACTATCTTACCATGTTGGCTTCACCGGAAAAAATGAGAGATTTGATAATTGATGAGAGTGAGGACTTTGAAAGTTTTATTAATATCATACCTTCAAATCCTATCCCAAATTATTTTTTCCATAATGAAGGGGAACTGCAATTCAGGGATCGTTCAATGGAGTGGGGATTGGGAGATCCCGGATTTTCAAGTGGGGCGGCCTGGGCAGATCTTAATGGTGACGGCTCACTGGATCTGATTGTCAATAATGTCAACGAATCTGCCTGGATCTATCAAAACCGAGCCATAGAACAATTCCCGGAACGTACTTGGATTCGTATAGATTTACAGGGAGAAGCTCCCAATACTCAAGCAATAGGGGCTCAGGTTCAGGTATGGGCCGGAGAAAAGTATTGGTTCAGAGAACATTTTCTACAACGCGGTTTTCAAAGCAGTGTTGAGCCCGGGTTACATATCGGCTTGGGAGAAACAGCTCGTATCGATTCTCTCGTTCTCCGATGGCCGGATGGCCGAACCAGCCGCCTGCAAGATGTGGAGGTCCCAGCACGGATCACTTTGGATCAAAACGACAGTAAAACGACTCCGGCTCCACCACCTTCCCCCGCTGTTTTACCCGGTGATATTTCATATGATGAAGCCCGAAATGTTCTGAAATTACAAAATTCATCTTCTTCCAATACGATGAATCAAAATTCAGGGGAATCACCCATAGCGACTCAAACTACGGCTGATGATGATGTAAACAGAAAATCTCAGAAAAATGATCAAGCAACTCTTCTGAGTCGTATTTACCCGGATTTTATATCAGAATGGAGTCATCAGAAGTTCGAATATGATGACTTTAATCGTGAGAGACTACTGCTTCATAAGCGTTCTACCGAAGGGCCTGCCTTATGTGCAGGCGATATAACGGGGAATGGTCTTTATGATCTGTATACAGGTGGAGCCCGTGAACAAGCCGGTGTACTATGGGTTCAAAACGAAGAAAATAGCTTTATTCCTCATCAAATGGATTTATTTGCAGCCGATGCCGGAAGTGAGGATATAGCCTGTGAATTTTTTGATGCAAATGGAAATGGAGTGGACGATTTATATGTAGTGAGTGGCGGAAATTCATTCTCTTCGAGTTCCTCACTGTTGATAGATCGTCTTTATCTAAACGATGGTCAGGGTACGTTAACTAAATCTCCTCAAATGCTTCCGACGTCTCAACAATTTGATTCGGGTTCAGTTGTAACGGCTCATGATTTTACAGGCGATGGAAACATGGATCTTTTTGTTGGCACACGTTTGCGACCGTTTGCAGTAGGTCTGCCCGTGAATGGATATCTACTCGAAGGAGATGGAAAAGGGTTTTTTAGAAATGTTACGGATCAATGGGCTCCCATGCTGACAGAAGCAGGTATGATTACAGATGCTTTATGGGCCGATTTAACCGGTGACGGCCGAAAGGAGCTGGTTATCGCCGGTGAATGGATGCCAATTCGGGTACTTGCGAATCGCGGGGATCGATTTGAAGAGATTACCGGCCAGATGGGATTAGATAATACCAAAGGATGGTGGAATGCTATATCCGCCGGAGATATAAATGGAGATGGCCGTATTGATCTCATCGGAGCCAACCATGGAGTCAACAGTTTATTTAAGGCCTCAAAGGAGTTGCCCGTGAAGATGTGGGTAGGAGATTTTTCCCGAAACGGTATGATTGAACAAATTTTGACTTATCCAAAGGATGGTGTCAATTATCCGGTGGCTTTAAAACATGACCTGATCGAGGAAATTCCGGCCTTAAATGAAAAATATCCTGATTATAAGAGCTACGCCGGACAGAGTGTAGATCAGATTTTTTCAGAACAGGAACTCTCACAAGCACTTGAGCTCAATGCTGAGATACTATCCAGCGTTATTTTCTGGAACCGGCCGGAAGGGATGCAAGCCGAAAAACTTCCAATGAGGATTCAATTAGCGCCCATGTATGGTTTGGCATTGACAGATTTGACCGGTAATGGCCTTCCAGAGATAATCATGGGGGGAAATCTCTATGATGTAAAACCACAATCGGGTCCATTCGATGCTTCACGGTCAACGGTCCTTACCTATCATAATGGGAAACTCGGGAGTATAACTCCTCAACTAAGTGGGATGGATTTAAATGGAGAAATACGAAAAATTGTACCCATTGGGAATAAGGCTAACCCTATGCTGATTATTTCAAGATTTAACGAAGGAGTCGGGATTTATAAAAAAAGTGAATACTGAGTATGTTTAATACAACTTTATAACTTTCATGATTATATAAAATCAATAAATCTTGTTAATAATTAGAATTAAAAATAAAACCGTATTCTGTTCTCAGAGTCATCATATTGTTCAAAAAAAATATGACGCAGGATGCGTTTAATACCATAGATACTTTTAAAATGTTTTTCTATATAAGTAAAACAGTGATAATAAATCCGAAAGGCATCTGATATGAAATCTATTAAAGCACGAATACTGATATTTACTCTTGCGAATATACTCACTATATCATGTGTTACATCGGGAGTTGATAGAAGAACAAGCAATTTAGATCAGTTGCTAATTGAAAATCCTGATCTGACTTTAAAAGATTATCTTAGACGGGTTTCAGGTGTGCAGGTACAAGAACGCGGTGGTGATGTACAGGTTTTTCTCCGTGGTGTTTCTTCCGTTACCGGAAATAACTCACCACTATTTATTGTTGATGGATCACAAGTTGGAACAAGTTATTCGGCTGTTGAAAATGCAGTAGATATTAATGACGTAGCTTCTATAAGGGTGATGAGAAGTTCTGAAGCTATGACGATGTATGGAATGACAGCTTCTAATGGAGCGATAATCATCTATACCAAAGGGAATCGGTAAGAGCCAATCAGGTGATTTTTCTAGGATTTACTTGGATCATTGTTATAACAATATAAACATGTCATAGTTTTCGATGAGTATATTATGATCAGATTATTTGCATTAATCTTATGTTCTACGCTATTCATTCAATGCAGTAATAATGCAGATACTTCTCTTCCACAAAATCCGCTCTTCAGTGAAATTCATCCTTCCGATTCAAATATTGATTTCCAAAATATTCTGACTCCTACTGAAGAGTACAACATGTATATCTTCAGAAATTTCTATAATGGTTCAGGAGTAGCTGTAGGTGATTTAACCGGAAACGGTTTGCCTGACATCTTTCTGACCGGGAATATGACATCAAATCGTTTGTATGAAAACAAAGGAAATTATGAATTTGTAGATATAACTGATCAGGCCGGCTTGAATAGTGATGGATATTGGTCTACAGGAGCAAGTATTGCGGATATAAATGGAAATGGATTGCTGGATATTTTTGTGACACTTTCCGGTGAGCCTATTGGTGAAGAGCGCCATAATCGCCTTTATTTTAATAATGGTGACGGTACATTTACAGAAGCATCTAAAGAATGGGGTGTTGCCGATGATAACTTATCAACACATGCCGTTTTTTTTGATTACAACAATGACGGTCTTCTGGATTTTTATCTTATTAGCAATTCATTTCATGAAGTTGGTGAATATGACAATGTAACCGGTGAACAAAGACAAATTCCGGATCCTTTGGGAAGCAGTAAATTATACAGAAATGAAGGAGATAAGTTTACCGATGTAACTCAAGAGGCCGGGATATATAGCAGTATTATCGGTTTTGGTTTAAGTGCGTCCGTATCCGATATCAACAGAGATGGTTGCCCGGACTTGTACATTGCGAATGATTTTTTTGAACGTGATTATCTCTATATAAATAATTGTGATGGGACGTTTAGTGAATCACTCGATACGATGGTCAGAAGTTTGAGCCACAGCTCTATGGGCTCTGATATAGCCGATATAAATAATGATGGCTGGCCGGATATTTATGTATCTGATATGCGGCCTGAAGATGAAGTGCGGATGAAGTCAAAAATGACCATAGAATCCTGGGATGAGTATCAGAACCTGGTAGAACGCGGATTCCACCATAAATTTACTAGAAATACTCTTCAATTAAATCGGGGTGATAACTCTTTCTCGGAAGTAGGCCGATATTCAAATGTATATGCTACGGATTGGAGTTGGGCTGTGTTGATGGCAGACTATGATCTCAACGGATATAATGACATTTTTGTAGCAAACGGTATCTATAAAGACCTTTTGGATCAGGACTATATCGATATTGTTTCTAACCCAAGAATCATTCAAGAGAGAATTCAAGCCGGGGAGACAGATGTAATTTTAAGTTTAATGGATCAGATGAGTTCGACTCCTATTCGAAATTACTTGTTTAATAATGAAGGAGATCTGGACTTTACGGATCGAACGGTAGAGTGGGGGTTGGGAAAACCCGGTTATACCAGTGGTGCTGCCTGGGCAGATCTCAATGGAAATGGCGCGCTGGACCTGATTATCAATAATGTTAACGGTCCTGCGCAGATTTATCGCAATAATGCCCCTGAGCTCTATCCGCAACGTAATTGGCTTCGTGTCGAATTGTTAGGTGAGTCACCCAATACCCAGGGTATTGGCGCACAGCTTCAGGTATGGGCGGATGGAGAGTTTTACTATAGAGAACATTTTCTTCAGCGTGGTTTTCAGTCCAGTGTAGAACCTGGACTGCATGTAGGACTCTCAGAATCAACAAGAATTGATTCATTGATACTGCGTTGGCCCGATGGCCGATCTTCACGTGTGAGAAATTTGGATTTGCCTGCAAAGATTATATTGGATCAATCACAGTCAGAATCACTAGAGGTACCCCCTGCAAGTCCGGCTACGTTACCGGGCGACCTTCTTTCGGTAGATACCGTAGGATTTCAAAGAATGGGTGCACTCTTGGAAGAAACAGAAATTGCCGGTCTGTCCGGATGGAAACATATCGGTTTTGACTATAATGATTTTAGCAGGGAGCGACTTTTGATGCAAATGAAATCTACAGAAGGCCCGGCACTCTGCAGCGGAGATGTAAATGGAGATGGATTGGAAGATATTTATACGGGTGGTGCACGTGATCAGGCAGGAACACTTTGGTTACAGCAATATTCTGGTGGGTTTTTACCTCATCAGCAAGAACTGTTTGATGGAGATGCCATTAGTGAAGATGTTGACTGCCAATTTTTTGATGCGACAGGCAATGGCGTCGATGACCTGTATGTAGTAAGTGGGGGAAACTCATTCTCATCAAGTTCATCAGCACTGATCGATCGACTCTATCTGAACAATGGAAATGCACAAATGAACAAATCAGAACAGATGCTGCCCAGTTGGGCTGGATTCCATACCGGTTCAGTCGTAGCCGCTCATGATTTCACCGGAGATGGGATTCAGGATCTGTTTGTAGGTACACGCCTTCGACCCTTTGCGGTGGGTCTTCCGGTAAACGGTTATCTGCTCACTGGAGATGGACAGGGAGGATATGAAGAAGTGACATCACAGTGGTCACCGACAATGGAAAGCATAGGGATGATAACTGATGCACTATGGGCTGATCTGACCGGTGATGGACTCAAAGAACTAATAGTGGTAGGGGAGTGGATGCCGATTCGTGTATTTGCAAATCGTGGAAGTCGTTTTGATGAGATTACGGATGAACTGGGATTAAGCAATACCACTGGTTGGTGGAACGCTATTGCAGCGGGAGATCTCAATGGAGATGGCCGTATCGATCTGATAGGAGCAAATCATGGACATAACTCAATCTTCCGGGCAACAGATGAGACTCCTGTAAAAATGTGGGTTGGAGATTTTTCCAAAAATGGAATGACTGAACAAATTCTAAGCTATCCAAAGAATGGAGAGTATTATCCGGTTGCACTGCGTCATGATCTGATTCAGGAGATTCCGCATTTGCGGGAGAAATACCCGGATTATGCCAGTTATGCCGGGCAAAGCATAGACCAGATATTTAGTGAGGAGGAGTTATCCGAAACATTAGAACTGACTGCAGAGATGCTGAGTAGTGTTGTCATTTGGAATCAGGAAGATGGGATGCAAATTGAGAAATTGCCGCCGCGTACACAAATGGCACCGATGTATGGGATTGCTCTGCACGATTTAAATGGGAATGGCCTGCCAGAGGTGATTATGGGTGGGAATCTCTATGATGTTAAACCCCAATCGGGGCCTTATGATGCAAGCCATGGAGTTGCATTAACCTATCGTGAGGGGGGATTACATAGTCTATCACCTTCACAGAGTGGGATTAATATCCCGGGGGAAATAAGAAATATTCTCCCATTATCAAATAGAAGTAGTAACAGATTATTGCTATTTGCAAGGTATAATAAAAACCCGGTCATTTTACGCTCCAAAAAATGAATTCTACTAATTATTTATCCATTTGACATTTAGATTAGTTTTAGGTTATTTCAGAAATGAAAACGATTTCAATCAATCTAACCTAACCTAACAAGTATGTTCTATAGAATTACATTTCTAGTCCTATTTTTTTTAATAATCAATAGTATTGAGCTAAAAGCTCAGATAAATACATCAGATGATAGTCCACTGCGGGTAATTGCAATTTTTGCACACCCGGATGATGCTGATTTCAAAATGGGTGGAACGGCAGCTATGATGGCAAAAATGGGACATGAAGTTAAGTTTCTTTCTTTGACGAATGGGAATGCAGGACATCATGAGAAAGGAGGAGGGGTTTTAGCTAATATTCGAAGAGAAGAAGCAAAAGAAGCTGCCCGAAGACTTGGAATTGTTGAATATGAAGTTCTAGACAATAATGATTCTGAACTATTACCTGAATTACATATTCGTAAAGATGTTATCAGAGCGATTCGGGAATGGAATGCAGATGTTGTCCTTGGTTTAAGGCCGAACGATTATCACCCGGATCATAGAAATGCCGGTAAGCTGGTCATTGATGCATCTTACTTGGTAATTGTACCGAATGTTACTCCTGATGTGGCGCCGGTTAGAAATAACCCCGTATTTCTATACATGCAAGATGGTTTTAGTAAGCCCAATCCTTTTAGCCATGATATCGTGGTTGGTATTGATGAAGCGATTGACACTAAAATATTAGGGTTAGATGCCCATGTATCACAAATTTATGAATGGGGCCCCTGGACCCGTGGTATGTTAGATCAAGTTCCTGAAGGTGAGACTGAAAGAATGGAATGGCTAAAAGAAAGTAGATTCAGAGGTGGGGTATCCGATGAACAGCTGTCAGGCCTAAAAAAATGGTATGGAGATGAAAAAGCTGTACAATTTAGATTTGCTGAATCATTTGAAATTGCTGAGTATGGCCATCATCCCAGTGATGAAGAGATCAGGATGATTTTTCCAATGCTTGGAGAATAAGACAAGGAAGGTATATTTCCAGATTAATTTAAAATTATGCCCTGATTATGAAGATCTATTTCACAATATATGTAACTTTTTTTGCTTCAATATTACTATGGTTTAGTTGTCAAACAGCAGAAACAAATGACGTTGAAATAGATCAATCACTGCCCAATATCATTATTTTTGTGGCGGATGATTCAAGTTGGAGAGATTCCGGTGCTTATGGAAATGATATAATAAAAACTCCAAATATTGACCTTCTCGCTGATGGTGGAATGTTATTTGAGAATGCTTTTCTCACTACACCACAATGCAGTCCTTCCAGAATTTCAATTTTAACCGGGTTACATCCCCATGCAACCGGTGCTGAAGATTTACATATGCCTTTACCTGATGAGATGACGATTTTACCCGGTTATTTATCAGAGAAAAATTATTTTAATGGTCACATGCAGAAAACGCATTATGGACCTAATGCAGATAATCAATTTGATTGGTACAGTCCGGATCTATCAGTAGATTTTCCTGAATTTTTAGATGAGGCAGGGGATGCTCCCTTCTTTTTATGGGTAGGTTTTACAGATCCACACAGAGACTATGGAACAGCGCCGGAGGTAAATGATCCTGCTGATGTTATTGTCCCACCCTATCATGTAGATGATGAGCCTACAAGAGTTGATCTTGCCCAATACTATGATGAAATTACAAGATTGGATGGTCAAATTGGTTCTTTCATTGAAGAGATCAATAGAAGAGGTTTAGAAGAGAATACTCTTATTATATATATTAGTGACAATGGAGCCCCATTCCCGAGAGAAAAAGGGACACTTTATGATTCAGGCATCAAAACTCCTCTTATCTTCTATTGGCCCGGGCAAATTGAACCCGGAATGCGTTATGATGGGTTGTCGACTGTCATAGACCTGACTCCGACAATTCTTGATATAGTCGGATTGAAAGTACCGGATTTTATGCATGGGGAGAGCATCCTTCAAACATTATCAGATCCGGCTTTACCCGGGAGAGAGTTTGTGTTTTCGCAACGAAATTGGCACGACGCAGATGAACACATGAGAAGCTTGCGTACGGATCGGTATAAGCTAATACGTAATGATGCTTATACGGAACTACCACATGGAACTGCCGCTGATATTGGGGGGAGCCCAACATTCAGGAGTCTTATTCAAAAAATGGAAAGTGATGGACTCAATGAGTATCAGGCCAGGTTATTTGATGTTCCAAGACCCAGAATTGAACTTTATGACCTTGCTGAAGATCCTTGGGAAATCAACAATGTGGCTGCGCATCCTGATTATTGGGAACTGGCTCGCGAGTTGTCGGCAATATTGGATCAATGGATGGAAGAGACCGATGATTTTTCACCTCATGTCAGGGTTCGTGATGATCATACGGATCGTCTGACGGGTGTGTGGTTTTCTGATAAAATTCCACCCATGAGGTATCCGAATGTTAATGCTCATGATTAGTTTAATTACTGTAGAAAAGCCGAAAGAATCCAAATGAATGAATATTGATACCAACAGAGAGATGTTTTTGGATTCTGGTGGAAAAAGAGAGCATCCTCTTACCAATCTAGATCTAAAAAACTTCACTGATTTCAGTCTTCAAAGTAAGAACTTGAAAGAATATTAAGTTGAAAGGCTTAATAAAATTAAAAGGACTTTAAGAAAAAACAGTAAAACATGAATTAAAACAAAATAACTATGAAAAAACCATTTAGTAAACATTTAGTAAAAATTAATAATTGTTGGATTGCAATATTCTCCATAATGTTGTTGCTTCCCGCTCTGGGTATCTCTGATCTACATTCCGCTGTCTTTGTTGATGATGGAATTCAAGATGATGTAAAAAAAATATTAGCGGTTTTTGCCCATCCTGATGATGAAACAATTGTAGGGCCGATGTTAGCAAAATATATCCGGGAAGGTGTAGACGTAACACTGGTAATAGCAACAGATGGTAGATTTGGAGTTACTTCCTGGTCCGGATTTACCGCCGGTGATGATCTTGCCGCTGCCAGAAGAGAGGAGATGCAATGTGCAGCGGATGCATTAGGAGCAAATCTATATCATCTGACGTATGAAGACCAATTTAAAGCTGCAGAGGGATTCGATGGTTTTATAGCACAGTCGAGAGGTTTTCTGGATGATTTGCATGAGATTATGGAAGAAGTACAACCTGATGTAGTGATTACTTTTGGTGCAGACGGTTTTTCAAATCATATCGATCATCGAATTGCCGGTGTTACGACTACACAGGTTGTATTAAGTAAAGATTGGGAAAAAAAACCGGCACTATTTTATGCAGGAACCCCCTCATCATTTTTAGATGATAACTGGAAATATCAAGGTACGGATGATCAGTTTCTTACAGTAAGAATACCATTTGAGGCAGGAGATTTAATGACCGCTAAGGAAGGCGCACTTTGTCACGCTACTCAATTTCAACCGGAGTTTGTAGAAATGTGGTTTGAGAGAATGCAAGAGAGAGGAAATACCATATATCTGAGGCCTTTTGAAGCGCCAAAACATTCTTCAAATGATCTATTCAGTTATCCTGATCAATACTAAAATTGAAAGCCGGTATTATATATTAATACCGGCTTTTTATTTACATGGCTGGCGTAATCGTGATATTTCTAAATTCCACGGGGCCATGATCTCCCTGAATCATAATTGGGCCCGGCTCACCTTCCCGGCTATCTAATGCTCCTCCAGTGATACCGGGAATCGATCTGTTAGAAATAACTTCAACACCATTAAGAACTACAGTGATCATTCTGCCAACAAGTGTAATATCATAAGTTTGCCACTCTCCGGCACTTTTTGCTGCAAATACAGATGGTTCTATAAAACCATAAATCCCGCCAATACCAACCTTGCTGACTATTTGTGATGTATTATCCTCAATTTGAACTTCGTAACGGCCTCTGAGATAAATACCACTATTGCTTCTTTCAGGATATCGAAATTCTACATGAAGTTTAAAATCATCAAATAACTCTGTTGTAATTAAATTACCACCCATAGCCTTGTTTACGAGAATTCCATTCTCCATAACAAATTGATTATTCTTCGGAATGATCCATTTCGACATATTATCATCAAGAAGATTTACCGGGGTTTGCCAAATGGGTGGAGTATCTCTTACTAATTTTGGTGCGGAAACCCCCGTGAAAGTGTAATTTTCATTTCCCATTTCCATGACTCCTTGAATTTTATTCTCCTGGAGTGAGAATGTAAATGTCAAATTACTATCAACAGATTCCCACTGAGGGGGTATTGAAAAAGAGAACATTTCGCTGTTTGGGTTATAACTAATTTGTGATATTGGCCGGGTACTGCCTGAAGTCCCAACTATTTCCCCAACGATAGTACGTGTCCCGGATCGTTTTGCATGCAACCAACCCGGTTGAGTTTCACCATTGATGTCAAACTCTAAATCCCAATAACCAAATAATTCAGCTCCATCAATTTGACTATGAGCAGTTGGGAGGAATTGAGTTAATGATAATGTAATTATCAGAAGGAGTGAGTAAAGAATTTTCATGACTGTCTTTAATTTTTGATTAAATATCTCAGTTTGCATTTATAATCTGAAAGGATCAGATCCTACTGCTTATAATAACTTATTTACCGGATACTGAAAACGTTTTCTTTTTTATAAGACCCTTGCCTTTCCTAAACAATGAATGTTAACGTTTTCTGTTGGGTGGGTGATTACAATTAAAATCCTATATGAAATAAAGAACTCTAAGATGATACATTTTCTAATATGGAATGACGCTTTAGAAGAAATTAGAGGCATTTAGGTGACATTTCATTGATATTTAATGAGATTTTAAAAACAATCCTCTCAAATTCGAACTATTCCTCTTGACAAAGTGGTATCGATCGTTTATAATCAATGAAAAGGTTTTCATAAAATAACAATAAAGTTATGTAATGTGAATCTTTACGGTTCTAAAGCTTTAAATAATAAACCTATACTTGGTTATTAAAGATCAAAATCCTTTCGTAAAAATGAGACCCTGTCCAGACTCATATCTTGATAAATTCTCAGATTTCTCTATGATTTTGCTTTAAATGATCAAGAAAACCAAAAATACCCTTAATCTAAACCAAAGTGATCAACATGTTTAACAAAGCTACTGGTATCTTGACAATCTTGTTGTTGGGTGTACTGATGTTTGCTGCCGTTCAAACAGCAGAAGCACAAAGCACTGAGATCAGCGGAGTAGTTACTGATGAATCTTCCGGGGAAACATTACCCGGGGTAAATATCGTACTTGCTGGTACAAATACAGGGACTTCCACTGACATGGAAGGCCGTTACTCTTTAACAGTTCCCTCATTGGATGGAACGCTAATATTCTCATCTGTTGGTTTTCAAACTACAGAAGTACCCATTGATGGCCGCACAACAATTAATGTTTCTCTATCTGTGTTAGCGCTTTCAGGTGGCGAGTTAGTCGTCGTCGGTTATGGTACACAAGAAAGAAGGCAAATTACAGGCTCCGTTTCCAGTATTGCAGAAGAAGGATTTGTTTCAGGTAATGTGAGAGATGTCGCAGATATGATTCAGGGTAAAGTTCCCGGTCTTCAGATTGCACAGGGACAGGGGGGTAATCCAAATGCACCTCAAACAATCAGACTTCGTGGAATTTCATCGTTTGGTGCCAATCAGGAGCCTTTAGTAGTTGTTGATGGTATCATCGGTGCGAGTCTCGACAGTGTTGATCCGAATGACATTGCAACAGTAGATGTCCTGAAGGATGCCTCTGCGTCTGCCATTTATGGTACTCGTGGATCCGCAGGTGTCATTTTGATTACCACAAAAAGTGGTCGGTCCGGAGAAGATCTATCGGTTAGCTATAATGCCTATTTAACCATTGAAACGGTCGAAAACCGAAATGAGGTGTTATCTGCAGATGAATACAGAAGTTTTTCCCAGGAAGTGGGGATCTCCATTCAGGACTTTGGAGCAAATACAGATTGGTTCGATGAAGTCTCACAAAACGGAAGTAATAATGTTCATAGTTTAGCTGTTTCCGGCGGAACTGAAAATATGAACTACAGACTCTCCGGTAATTACCGCGATAGAGCAGGGATTCAAAAATATACAGGTTCAGAACAGATCGGTGCTCGACTAAATCTAACTCATTGGGCGTTAGACAGACGGCTAAGACTAACCAGTAATGTTGCAGTCACTTCCAGAGATGAAGCACTCGGACACAGTGACGCTTATAAATATGTTCAGATCTTTAATCCAACTGCACCTGTTCGGGCGGATGGTTTTGAGAATTTGGGAGGGTTTTTTGATCAAAACCTATTTGATTATAAAAATCCGGTTAATATGATTGAAACAGCAACAAGAGATCGTGAAATTAATAATTATAACGTCTCTATCAGAGCCGATTATGAATTTAATGATCTGATCCCAAATTTGAGTGCATCTGTATTCTACTCACTTGATAACAGAAGTGTGAAGCAACAAAACTTCTATTCAAGAAGGAACAATCAATTTGGCGGTGCAACACAAGCTGCTTTAGGACCGGGTAATGCATCACAATCACTGAATGATACTCAATCAGATCTCTTTGAAGTAACCACTAATTATATAGCGGATTTAACACAGAGACTGACCTTGGAATCATTTGTAGGGTATTCATACAATCAAACTACAAACGAAGGGTTTTCTGCGTCCGGTGGCGATTTTGTGACAGATGCTGTAGGAGTTAATAATTTTCAGTTTGCTCAGGATTTTGATCAAGGTCTGGGGAACGTAAATAGTTACAGAAATCAAAACACAATCATTGGATTTTTTGGCCGGGTTAATATCAACTTTGATCAAACTTATTTCCTGAATGCCAGTATTAGACGTGAAGGGTCTTCCAGATTCGGGGCGGATAATAAATGGGGTAACTTTTGGGCGTTAGGTGCAGGTGTTGATATTGCGAATTTAGTTGAATTAGGCATCTTTGATGTAATGAGAGCCAGAGTCAGTATGGGTAAGACAGGACAGGATGCGCCATTCTCAGGGATTTCTGTTCAACGATTTGCCCCTCAGGGTAACTTCTTTGTTGACGGCAGGTTTATTCAATCCTTCGGTCCTGTCAGTAATGCAAACCCGGACCTGAAATGGGAAGAAAAAACAGAATTAAACGTAGGTGTTGATTTTGAAATGCTAGAAAACAGATTGAGAGGTTCAGCTGAATACTACAATTCTGTAACCAGTGACCTTCTCTTTTCAGTCGGTGTTCCCGTACCTCCAAATCTTTTTGGTCAAACATGGAGAAATGTTGGTGAAATTGAAAACAGCGGTGTTGAAATTGCATTAGCTTATGATGCACTACAATCTGTTACGTCCGGTGTTAATTGGACTACTCAATTAAACTTGACCCTTTTTGGCGAGACAATGTTAAATAAGTTTGAATCGGATGAAGTAAGATTACTTGCAACTGCAGGTGCTCCGGGACAAAACAGTACTACGTTGATTCGAATCAAAGAAGGCGAGCCTATCGGACAAATTTGGGGACCCAAATTCGCAAGGATTGGAGAACAAGGTCAGTGGTTATACTTTGATCAAAATGATAATGAGGTAGGATTTGGTGAGTTAACTCCGGACGATCGAAGAGTTCTTGGTAACGGATTACCATCATTCCAGTTAGGTTGGTCAAACAACATTAATGTTGGGAATTTTGATATGAGCATGTTTTTCAGAGGTGTTTTTGGACATCAACTGGTAAACCTTCCTGCGCTGTTTTATCAGGCACCCGCTCAAATGTCATCTTATAATGTTCTTAAAACAGCAATGGATATTCCTGAACTTACTGCTAGTCCGCAGTTCTCCAGTTTCCAGGTTGAAGATGCTGATTTTATAAGATTGCAAAATCTGTCTATCGGATACACGATTCCTCTAAACACAGATATGATTAACCGATTCAGAGTTTATGTATCCGGAAATAACTTGTTCACAATAACCAGTTATAGTGGTATTAATCCTGAAGTGAGACATACGGATATAAATCCGGGTGAAATTGTAGAAGGATTCACCTTAGGCGGTGCATTAGCGCCGGGTATTGAAAGAAGACCGAATTGGTTTACTACCAGATCTGTGAACATCGGTATAAATCTTGATTTTTAATAGAAACAACTAAAATTCATAAACATTATGTTTTATAAAATCATAAAAAACAGAAAGAGCATTGCATCTCTATTATTTGCATTCGCTTTCGTTGCAGCATCATGTACCGATCTTTCAGAAAACGTCAGTGATTCTGTAACTGCAGAAACCTTCTTCCAGACTGAAGAGGAATTTGTGTCGGCGCTTGGTGATGCGTATGGAACCTTAACAGGGATACATGGAGGAGGATATAGTCAGGTAAATGAAGTTACCTCCGATGAAATAGTAATTCCGGCCAGACAACAGGATTGGTTTGAAGGTGGGTTTTGGTTCCGTGTATTAAGTCATACATGGACACCAAATGAATTTAACGGTGCCTGGACTTTTCTTTTTTCAGGTGTTAATAATTCGAATCGACTCATCTTCCAGTTTGAAGAAGCCGTTGCATCCGGAGCAGCTAATGCAGAAGTAGCAGATCCAATCATAGCAGAACTAAGAGCATTGAGAGCATTTTATTATCTGAATTTGCTCGATATTTATGGCAATGTACCTATTGTCGATAGTTTTGCAAATGCAGATGAGAACCCCTCACAACCAAGTTCTGATTTTCAACAAGGTCGAACCGCAGTATTTAATTTTGTTGAGCAGGAATTGTTAGCATCCATACCTCTATTAAGCACAGATGTTCAATCTACTTATGGCCGTATGAACAGATATGTAGCGCATATGGCAATTGCCAAGCTATATATGAATGCAGAGGTATATACTGGGACAGCAAGATGGGCTGATGCGATTACCTATTTAGATGGAATCATTGATTCCGGTAATTACAATTTAGCAGCCAATTACTTTGAGAACTTTGCAATCAATAATTCAGGTTCACCTGAAAATATGTTTGTTGTACCATTCGACAGAGTATTCTTGCCTGGTTTTAACCTTCATGTAATGACTCTTCATTATGCCAGCCAGGCCACATACAATTTCCAGGTACAACCCTGGAATGGATGGTCGGGCACACAGAAATTATATGAAACATACATCGATCCAGATAAGAATCCGGGGCCTCAGGGAGAAGTATGGGGCATCATGCCTGTAGCAAATGAAGACGGTTTGGATCGTATTCAGGGGACTCAGGATTCAAGGATCGACAATTTAATTATTGGCCCTCAATTTTCTGCTGATGGAGCCAGGCTTAAAGATGATGGTGAATATGGTGTTGGGCTAACCAATGGTACGGACATTACTTTCACGCCATTTATTAATGACGCACAATTCGAAGGGTGCCGTCAATGTGGTGCCAGAGTTGGTAAGTATGAGTTTGAACCGGGTATTGCCTTAGGCATGAGTAATGACTTTGTTATCTACCGTTATTCTGATGTTTTACTTCTAAAAGCGGAAGCTTTATGGAGATTAAATTCAGGCAATTCAATTGCATTAGAGCTTGTAAACCAAGTTCGAACTCGTGCGGGTGTGGCGCCTTATACATCTCTGGATGCAGACAAAATTCTCGATGAAAGAATGAGAGAACTTTTTTATGAGATGATGAGACGATCTGATCAGATAAGATTTGCAGGTACTCAAGGAGCAACACGTTATAATGATGCCTGGAAGTTTAAAGATGTATCTCCAGATTTCAGAAATGTAATGCCGATTCCCAGAGTACAGCTGGAATCGAACCCAAGTCTGGTTCAGAATCCCGGGTATAACTAAACCCAATCTATTAACTGAAAAAAGAACCATGTGCTACATGGTTCTTTTTTTTTGTTCTTATATTTTTATAGTCATACAAAACCAGCAGATCGGAGATTAACTGATCAATCAAAACATAGATTACTATTATCTAACCATTCTGCCATTATAAGAGTTAAGAATCTGCTATAGCAATAGGATAGAACCCGACATTAAATCGGGCTTCAACACTGAATAGAAATAATTATTTGGTACATCGTTTCACTATTCTAAGACTTTTTCCCAGCCTAGACTGCAAATGGATCTCCAAAATAGTTTATCCCATAAGGGAATAATTCCATTTATGGGTATTGAACAGACAGGTCAAGAAACTCAATTTGAACAGTCATATCGTCCTTTTTATTAAGAACAATTCTTCTGTTTGATTGCACACCTACCCAAACTGAATCTTCTTTATCAGGTACGTCTGTATAAATAAATTCAGTGCCATATTTTTGGTTATACATTTCTATTAAATCCACTATCAGTGTATCTGAAAAAAAAGACCGGTTCCATGGTGCCCATCCATCGTATGAAGCTTCAATAGGTAATCTGTATATTCGATCATTTGCAAAAGAAGGGTAGAAGTATTTTGTTACGGAGTTGCCCAGATCATCATGACTATAGTGAATGGTTGTTTGCCCGGTTACTCTACCATCACTGTTTAATTGTCTGCTGTGATCGAAAAAATCTGATGTAGTCATGCCGAAATAGTATCCCAAAAAGAGTGAATCTGCTCTTTCTGTTTTTTTTAATTCCCTTTCAACTATTGATTCGTACTCCGTTTTATTTTCACATGCGTTTAAAATATTCAACAGTAAGAGTAGTATCATTAAGTTTGAAAAAAGATATCGCTTCGTTCTTTGTTTACTTTGATAAATCATGATGCTTTTACAGTTAAGAATGGGTTTATAATTAAATGAGTAAATCTTTTGGATTCATATTTATATAAATTTTAACGTCCGACAAAGTTACTAAATGAGCCATTATCGTAATAATCTAACCTTTTATATTTGTTCGGATGTAAAGTTTGATCAATTATCGGTATTCACATTAAAATACTCACTTTTATTTTCTTTTGAGGTTTGACAATACCTTATAATTTAAGTAAAATATCATTATGATAACGTTTTCATATAAACGTAATCAAAGGATGTTTTTGATGATATAAATGAGTTATCTGCCATACTTTACTCAATCAATATTCATTGATTTTCGTCCAAATCCAATTCCCCCGCGATCATGGGGAGCATTTGGGCTTTTGTATGTATTGATTTTTAATAAAATTTAAACTCTTGGTAATAGTGATTTTCTGATGACTGAATCTTGTGTGTTAAGAATGGAGGGGATCAGTAAGAGTTTTCCGGGAGTTCTTGCTCTGGATAAAGTTCAATTTGAACTATTGAAAGGAGAAGTTCATGTACTTTTAGGAGAAAATGGAGCCGGTAAATCCACTCTCATGAAAATATTGAGTGGAGCTTATGTAAAAGATGGGGGGGATATCATAATCGATGGAAAACGTATCGAAATAGAGAGTCCTGCACATGCACAAAACTTAGGTATCGGCATTATTTATCAAGAGTTTAATCTCAATCCACACCTATCCGTTGCCGAAAATATCTTTTTGGGAAGAGAACCAACAATATTCCCGGGAATCATTAATTGGAAAAAAATCTATAATGATGCTCAGGAAATTTTGAATTCACTTTGTGTAGATATTGATGCAAAACAGACCGTTGAGACATTAGGTGTTGCTATGCAACAAATGGTGGAGGTTGCAAAAGCACTTTCATTGAATGCACGCATTTTAATTATGGATGAGCCTACCGCCTCACTTTCAAATAATGAAATTGAGGCTCTTTTTAAAACCATTAAAAAACTTCAAAGTGACGGAGTCGCTATTATCTATATCTCTCATCGATTGGAAGAGATATTTAAAATTGGGAATAGAGTCACTGTTTTAAGAGATGGAAAATATGTGAACACTAAACCGGTATCTCTGTTAACCAAAGATGAAATGGTTAAAATGATGGTAGACAGAGATTTGGATGATCATATCCCTAAAATTAAAGCCGACATAGGGGATGTCATCTTAGAAGTAGAGAATGTAACGGTAAAAGATCGACTTCATGATATTTCTTTTAATCTGAAAAAAGGTGAAATACTGGGGATTGCAGGATTAATGGGTGCAGGCAGAACCCGGCTGGCTAAAACTCTGTTTGGCGCTGAGAAAATATCAAAAGGAACAATTAGTGTAGATGGAGAAGTACTTCAGATGAACTCTCCGAGAGATTCAATCAATGCCGGTATTGGGCTTGTCACAGAAGACCGGAAAAATGAAGGATTAATCCTGGATCTATCGGTAAAACAGAATGTTTGTCTGCCAAATATGGATAAATTCATAACCAGCGGATGGATCAATTCACGAAAAGAGAATGAAAATGTGGACAACTACATTGATAAACTTAATATTAAAACCCCAACCAGAAATCAACTTGCAATCTACTTAAGTGGCGGCAATCAGCAAAAAGTTGTGCTAAGCAAATGGCTCTGCTCTGATGCCAAAATATTCATCTTTGATGAGCCAACCCGTGGAATAGATGTAGGTGCAAAAACTGAGATATATCAATTGATGAATCGATTAGTAGCAAATGGAGTCGCAATTATTATGATATCTTCTGAAATGCCTGAAATACTTGGAATGAGTGATCGGATATTGATAATGAGAAATGGCAGAATTGCCGGAGAATTATCAGATATTGAAGCCAGTCAAGAGAAAATAATGAATTATGCATTAGGGGAGGAATATGAAGCAGTTCTTTAATAATCAGAATCTTGATCAGATGAGACAATTCGGTACATTTTTTGGATTGATTGCTCTATGTCTGCTATTTACAATACTGTCACCCTATTTTTTGACTACATCCAACCTGTTGAATGTAGCTCAACAGTCCTCAATTATTGCAGTAATATCCGTCGGCATGACATTTGTCATAATTACTGCAGGAATTGATCTCTCGGTTGGATCGGTACTTGCTTTTTCCGGAGTTGTAATGGCATCTGTTCTACATGCCGGTTTGCCAATACCTATCGGTATCTTGGTTGGTCTGGGAGTAGGATTTTCATGCGGATTGTTAAATGGGTTGTTGGTTTCTTATGGAAAAATCCCACCGTTTATCGCCACTTTGGGAATGATGAGTATCGCCAGGGGAGCCGGGTTATGGTTCACAGATGGCAGGCCTATCTCCGGTTTTGATGACAGTTTTAGGTATTTAGCCTCGGGGGAAATTTTTTATATTCCCGTGCCTGTTATCATTATGATTATAGTTTATGTAATTGCTCATCTGATCCTTACAAAAACTAAAATGGGACGGTATACCTATGCAATTGGAGGGAATGAAAAGGCTGCCGTACTATCAGGTATCAATATAAAATTCTACTTAAACATTATATATGGTATAGCCGGATTACTGAGTGCTTTAGGGGCTGTTATGCTTACGGCTCGACTGAATTCTGCTCAGCCCATTGCCGGAATTATGTATGAATTGGATGCAATTGCCGCTACAGTTATTGGAGGGACAAGCCTTTTTGGTGGCAAAGGTACCGTTATTGGAACATTAATAGGGGCTCTTATAATCGGTGTTTTACGAAATGGTCTAAATTTATTGGGTGTTTCATCTTTTATTCAACAGATCGTTATAGGGTCCGTCATAATTGGGGCAATACTACTGGATACAAATTTAAAAATGCGAAAAAACTAATTTTAAAAACAGATGAATCATATTATTACTCAAAAAATAACTGCAATACTACTTATTACCCTTTTGGTTTTTACATCTTTTAGTTGCTATAAAGAGGAATTTCCCGGCAGGCCTACAGTTGCGTTGGTCGTTAAAACATTAAATAACCCATTTTTTAATGATATGCAGGCCGGTGCAGAGGATATGGCAAGAGAGTTAGAGATTAATTTAATTGTTCAGGCTGCTGAACGGGAAGTTGACGTTGAACAGCAAGTACAAATCGTTGAAAATCTTATTCAACGAAGAGTTGATGCAATCATGCTCACTCCCAGTGGCTCAAGAGAAGTTGTGCCGGTGATATCAAATGCAAATAGAAATAATATTCCAATAATTAATCTGGATACAAAAGTAGATGCAGAGCTTCTTGCCAGTGATAATGCTTTTATTGCTACATTTATTGGTTCAGATAATTTTGAAGGTGGTTATATGGCAGGCAAATTTGTAGGTGAGCAGTTAAACGGTATCGGTGAGGTTGCAATATTGGAAGGAATTCCCGGTCACGAAACAGCTGATTCACGGCAACAAGGATTTTTGTCCGGAATAAGTGAGTATCCGGGTATAGAAATTGTAACTTCACAAACAGCAAATTGGGAGAGAAATCTAGGTTATAACGTATTTGAGAATATCTTACAATCCTACAATAATGTTCAGGCTGTTTTTGCTGCAAGTGATTTGATGGCCTTAGGCGCAATTGAAGCGATCTCAGCCAGTGGACGTGGACCTAATGACATTTTGGTTGTTGGATTTGATGCTCATTCAGAAGCAGTTGATGCCATAAGAAGGGGGGTTATGCATGCAACGGTTGCTCAAAACCCATATGAAATAGGAAGGGCCGGTGTTGAATATGCATACAAAGTTTTAAATGGAGAAGAGATACCAAAAAACATCAATGTCGAGATAAAACTCATCACTCAGGAAAATGTAGATGAGTAAATTTTTAATCAAAATAAATAAATGAATTCAATGATAAATGTAGGAATTGTAGGACTAGGTCGATTAGGCGCACTTTATGTTGAGTACCTTGCATATCAAATACCCAAAGCAAATGTAATTGCAGTATCAGATTCTGATGAAAAAAGAGCAACAGAACTTGCAAATAGCAGAGGGATAAAATATGCTTTTAAAGATTATAGAGATATGCTCGAACTCACGGAATTGGATGCTATTGTAGTGACCAGCCCTACAAGTACACATAAACAAATTGTAATTGATGCATCCGCTAAAGGATTGAAAATATTTTGTGAAAAACCCTTGTCAATATCTTTGGATGATGCTTTCCAAATGAAAGATGCAGTAGATCAAAGCGGTATTTTCTTCCATATGGGATTTATGAGACGTTTTGATCCCGGATATTCTGCAGCAAAAAACAGAATTCTGGAGGATGAAATAGGTGAACCGATCGTTTTTAAAGCAACTTCAAGAGATCCAAATAGACCAAGCTTAGAATATGCAGATCCGAAAATGAGTGGAGGCCTGTTCCTGGATATGGGAATTCATGATTTTGATCTTGCCAGATGGTTTATGGGGGATGTGGAAGAGGTTTATAGTATTGGCAATGTTCTCGCTTTTCCCGAAATGAAGACGATTAATGATATTGACAACGCTATTGTTAATATGAAATTTGAATCCGGCACAATCGGTACCACAGATTTAAGCCGAAGTGGTATTTATGGGTATGATATCCGGACAGAGATCATGGGAACGAAGGGCTCTATTCATGTCGGTTATTTGCGAGAAACACCAATATATATTTTAAAGAAGGAGGGAGTATTGCATGATACGGTCCCATTTTTTATGGAGCGTTTTGAAAAATCATATATTATCCAACTAAAAGATTTTGTTGAAAAAGCCAGTTCGGATTCTGAACCATCCATCTCAATTGATGATGGAATATTGGGCCTTTTAGTAGCTCACGCTGCTACGGACTCTTATAAAGCCGGTGTTCCTTTAAGCATAGATAATAAAGAGTTCAATTATGTAGAAAAAATTGAATCGACAATCAATAAAGGCGCTTAAATATTATGAGTAAAAAGAATATACTTTTTAAAAATACTGGAAATAAACCGGGCAGGAATTGGATTATCACTCCGGAGAACTCTGAATTAGATTCCTTGGCTTATTCCAGAATTATTCTGAATAAACAAATTTCAAAAATTGACTACAATAGTGGGAAAAACGAGGTAGCACTTATCTGCTTAGCCGGCGAAGGTACCATTCGTCTGGGGGATCTGGAATATCAAGTAAAACCCTATGATTCGTTATTCATTCCTGCCGGTAAATCCGGGTTTATAGAAACAGAGTCAAATCTAGATCTTGTAGAATGTGCAGCCCCTTCGGATGCTACAGGAGATCCGATTTATATCCCATTTGACACTCTAAAAGAAGACAAACATCTGACTGAAGATTTGGGATTTGATGGATGCAGAAGAAAAATTCATCGTCTCATAGACGATAATGTACCTGCTAAAAGACTGCTATGTGGCTTAATATTCAGTGATGAAGGAAATTGGACTAGTTGGGCGCCTCACGAACATACAGAAACTAAAGAGGAAATCTATCTCTATTTTGAAATGCCCCCTCCAGCGTTTGGAATTCAATTGGTTTATGAGGATTTAGACAATCCGGACTATCTGGGGCCAGTTTATAATGATGATGCAGTTGTGATTAAAAGAGGATACCATCCAAATGTTGCTATACCCGGTCATCAGATTAATTTTATATGGATCATGGCAACGCTGGATCCATCCATGGAGAGAACCTGGGCTGGAGTAAATACACAACCGGAGTTTCAAGCAGACTAATGGAAACTAAAAAAAAAATTGATATCCTGTCGATAGGAAGAAGCTCCATTGACCTGTATTCGAATAATATCGGAAGCTCTTTTGTAGACATCAACGAGTTTTCTGCATTTGTTGGGGGTTGTCCAACGAACATAAGTGTGGGAACTCACCGTTTAGGCATCAATTCCGCACTTCTAACCGGTATAGGAGATGATCCTGTGGGGGACTTTATCCTCAACTTTTTAGAAAAAGAGGGAGTAAATACAGACTACATTTCCAGGAAAGCAGGCAAGAGAAGCAGTGCTGTAATTTTAGGTATCGAACCACCGGATAAATTTCCTCTGGTTTATTATCGCGAAGACTGTGCTGATATCAATATCGATATTGCTGATGTTAAGAATATTCCGTTGGAACAGTGTAAATCTATATTAATCAGCGGCACCGGCTTGAGTAAAGAACCTTCCAGGTCAGCAACCATTTTTGCAGCTGAACAAGCTTCGTTAATGGGGGTAAAAGTATTTCTTGATATTGATTTCCGGGCTGATCAGTGGCCGGATTTACAATCATTTGGTACGACTCTCAGATCTGTACTACCCTATGTGGATATCATAATCGGAACCTCTGAGGAGGTGAAAGCTGCCGCATATACAGGAGGGGGGAAAGCCAGAATTGAACACTCTCAGGTGAATGAATCAAAAATAGATGCAGATCTCTCTGAAAGTGTAAAGAGTCTGTTATCAAAAGACTCTAAAGTATTACTGCTGAAAGCGGGTACAGATGGTTGCTATATTCATCATTCAGGATCAGCAACCCCTGAACACGCTCCAGGTTACCCTGTTACAGTGATTAACACACTTGGAGCCGGGGATGCCTTTGCCAGTGGACTCATTTACGGTGTACTTCAAGGTTGGAGCTTGTATAAAAGTGCCCGACTCGGTAATGCTTGTGGAGCCATTCTTGTCACAAAACACGGATGTGCTAATTTTATGCCTACTTTCGATGAAGTAATTGAATTTACAAAAGATAAGGGAGGTTTTGATTGATTTTTAAAAAAAGTGAAATAATTCCATTCGATCTTTTTCAGCAGATTACTGATATCCGCGTTGAGAATCCGGATTATATAGTGGATTGGTCTAATCGAAGAATAAAAAGAGATCATTTTACCCGAAATGGGAAATTAAATGTGGTGGCTGCTGATCACCCTGCCCGGGGAAGTGTTTCTGTGGGAAAAAATGCATTTGAAATGTCTGATAGGCATGAATTACTGGCAAGACTTGTGGACGTACTGCATTCTGAATGGGTTGATGGAATATTGGGCAGTATGGATATTCTTGAAGAGCTGATAATATTACATGGGCTTTTCAAAGAGTCCGGAAAACTTGGTTTTTTAGATGAAAAACTTTTGATCACGAGTCTGAATCGGGGGGGATTTCCCGGTTCATCTTGGGAAATGAATGACCCCATTACAGGTACCAACGCAGCCACATGTGTAAGGGTTGGGATTGATGCTGCAAAAATGTTACTTCGACTAGATCCGGGTGATGATAAATCGCTTCAAACAATTCAATATTGTTCAGAGGGTGTAAGGGATTTTAATGAACATAAATTACCCATTTTTCTGGAACCGCTCCCTGTTAGTAAAGAAAACGATTTATTTAAAGTAATTAAAGATCCTGATCGGTTGATTCCACTTGTAACAATGACGTCAGCACTGGGTACGAGTAGTAAGCATATATGGTTAAAATTGCCATTCACAAAAGATTTTGAAAGGGTTGCTGCTGCCACAACACTGCCAGTCGTAATACTTGGCGGAGACAGAGCAGAAAGTTTGGAGGGACTGATTACAGATTTAAAAGAGGCTATGGCATCCGGACATCAAGTACGGGGTGCAATGTTTGGCAGGAATGTTCTTTATCCAGAGAATCAATCTCCACGTGAAGTTGCAAATGAAATAGGTAAAATTATACATATGCCAAAATCCGGTTAATTTTTACCGGTATTTGAACCAATCAAATATTCATCATGTCAAAAAAGATAAAATTAACAACATCACAAGCTTTAATCAGATTTCTGAAGAATCAATATGTAACCCGGGATGGTCAGGAGCACCAATTTATTAAAGGGGTATGGGGTATTTTCGGACATGGAAATGTTGCAGGTATTAGTCAGGCATTATTGCAAGACAATGAAATGCCCTACTATTTATGTCGGAATGAGCAGGCTATGACTCATACCGCAATAGCGTATTCAAAAGCAAAATTTAGAAATGAAGCGATGGCTTGTACAGCCTCTGTGGGGCCCGGATCTACAAATATGATTACAGGAGCAGCCACGGCTACAATCAACCGAATTCCACTCTTATTACTTCCAAGTGATATTTTTGCCCGAAGAAATGTAGCACCTGTACTTCAGCAATTAGAGCATCCAATGAGTCAGGATATATCAGTAAACGATGCTTTCAAGCCTGTTTCAGTCTACTGGGATCGGATTAACAGGCCGGATCAGTTGACATGGAGTCTGCTTGAAGTCATGAGAGTACTGACATCACCTTCAGATACCGGGGCAGTTACTCTGTGTATGCCCCAAGATGTACAAACAGAAGCGTTTGAGTATCCTGCAGAGTTATTCAGAAAAAGAATTTGGTCGATACCCAGAACCAGGCCGGATATTAATCAATTAAAAACGGCAGTAAAATTGATTCAATCTTCTAAGAAGCCATTTATAATAGCCGGTGGTGGTGTTCTTTATAGTGAAGCAACAGAGACGTTAAAACATTTTGTTGAAAAAACAGGAATACCCATCGGGGAAACACAAGCAGGGAAAGGGTCTCTACCCTATAACCATCCATTCAATCTTGGATCGATCGGGGCCACAGGGAGTTCTGCAGCTAACTTAACGGCAGAAGAAGCAGATTTAGTGATTTCTGTTGGGACTCGTTTAAGTGATTTTACTACTTCATCTAAAAGTCAATTTCAAAATCCGGATGTTAAATTTATTCACTTAAATGTGAATTCCATGGATGCTCATAAATTATCAGCGTCTCCTTTACTGGGGGACGCGAAAGTGACCTTGAATGAGTTAGATGAATTGCTTTCCGGATATAAAACAGACAGTGATTATAATTCTACTTTAGAAAGTAGAAAAAGAGATTGGATGAAAGAGGTAGATCGGGTTACAAATTTAACTCCTAATGATGAAATTCAACAGCCAAATGTAGTAAAAATCGTAAATGAAAATGCTGGTGATGATTCTGTTATTATCTGTGCTGCAGGAAGTTTGCCCGGTGATCTACACAAATTATGGAAAACGATAAATCCGGGTGGTTACCATATGGAGTATGGTTATTCATGTATGGGCTATGAAATTGCTGCAGGTTTAGGAGTTAAAATGGCAAAACCGGAGAGTCATGTTATTGTTATGGTAGGTGACGGCTCCTATCAAATGTTGTCCTCAGAATTAATAACCGCTGTTCAGGAGGGGCTTAATATTACAGTAGTATTAATAAACAATAGGGGATATGGTAGTATTGGATCATTATCTGAATCTGTTGGTTCCAAGGGTTTTGGGACTAATTATAAGTATCGAAATCAAAAATCCGGGTTTCTTGATGGGGATTATTTACCAATGGATTTTATAAAAAATGCAGAAAGTTATGGTGTGGAAGTAATCTCTCCAAATACTTATAAAGATATTGAGCAAGCGATGATTACATCCCGGAATAGCACAAAAACTCATGTAATCGTCATTGACGTTGATAAAACTCAAAGAGTACCTTCGTATCACTCCTGGTGGGATGTGCCCGTTGCGGAGACATCAACAATGGAAGAGGTAAAACAATCAAGATTAGACTATGAAGAGTTAAGTAAAAAACAGAAGAACTATTTATAATGGGTAAAATGAGGCTTCAAAATGGGTTTATTAGATACCGATTGAGCTCAAATATTCCCGATTTCGTAGGGCACTTGCTTTAGGGCTGCCCATGCCTGGAAGTACATCTTGTTCAACAACGATCCATCCGTCATAATTTTGGGTTTTCAACTCATGATAAATCTTATCAAATGGAATAGAACCTTTTCCTAGTTCACAAAATATCCCGTTTCGTACTGACTCAAAGTAATTTAAATCTTCTTTAATTGTAGTTGAGTACATTGATTTGTCAAAGTCTTTAAAATGTACATGTCTTATTCTATCTGAAAAATGCTTTAAGCCATGCAAAGCATTTCCTCCGCCAAATTCGTAATGTCCTGTATCGAAACAGAGAGAAACCAAATCTTTGTCAGTGTTATAAAGCAGTCTTTCAATTTCATTTGGCGTTTCAATAAAACCTGCACAGTGGTGATGAAAGACTGAAATAAGCCCTGTTTTCTCTAAAATATGTTGTGCGACATATTCAACACCTTTTGCAAATTGTTTCATTTCGGAGTCACTTAAACCGTCTTCCGGCTTAATCCTACCTGCTTTTGATGTCCGTGATTTATTTCTCCCATTATCATCAGAAAGGACAATTCGGGCATTTTCGGAATCAGTATCTTTTAGTAGCCGGGCAATTTTTACCGCATTTTCAGCACCCTCTTTATGGCTTTTTTCATCGATAAAATTGACCGGCACAAATGCACCAACTAAATTTAGATCTCTTTTTTGGAGTTCTTCAACCAGTTCTTTTGGATCAGTAGGCATAAATCCCCAGTCACCTAATTCAGTGCCCAGATAGCCTGTTTCACTCATTTCATCCAGAACTTTTGAAAAGTGATCAGTCTGACCTTCTAACCCAAATTCCAACACTCCCCAGGAACATGGTGCATTTGCAATTTTCATCTATAAATGATTATTAATTAAAATTTACGGCTCCACACATTTGGCCATCTCTCAATGACTACTTTTTGTCTTGTAAAAAATTCAAATGCATTTCTTCCTTGTCCGTGAAGGTCCCCAAAAAAACTATCCTTCCAACCACCAAATGGGAAAAACGCCATCGGTGCAGCTACTCCAATATTTATCCCGATATTTCCGGCATTTGCTTCATATCTGAATTTCCTGGCTGCTGATCCACTGCTGGTAAATAGACATGCCATATTCCCGTATTGGCCATTGTTGATAATTTCAATCGCATCATCCACAGTTTTTACATGCATTAAACTAAGAACAGGTCCAAATATTTCAGTTTTGGCAAGTTTATGGGAAGGGTTAATATCTTCCAATATTGTAGGTTTGATGAAGTAACCATTCTGAAGATCTCCGCCTGGATTTCTTCCATCGACAGATACTGTAATTCCTTCATTTTTACCATCATCAATGAGGGAATGGATTCTATTTTTACTTGTATTGGAAATAACGGGTCCCATTTGGACCCCTTCATCAAGTCCATATCCTACTTTTAAACTATTTGCCTGATCACATAAAGCATCTCTGAATTTATTCTTCGCTTCACCTACCGTAATTGCAATAGATGCAGCCAGACAACGCTGTCCTGCACACCCAAAAGCACTATCAATGACTATTTTAGAGGTCATTTCAGGATCAGCATCGGGTAAGATAATAAGTGGATTTTTGGCACCCCCTGATGCCTGTACTCTTTTACCATGAGCAGCGGAATTTGCGTAAACTTTTTTTGCTACATTTGTAGAACCAACAAAACTGATTGACTGAACCAACGGGTGTTCAATTAATGTTTCGGCAACGTGGTGGTCTCCATGAACCATATTCAAAACTCCTGCCGGAAGATCTAATTGATCCACTAATTTAAAGATCTTATTCATTGTATTGGGTACCCGTTCAGATGGTTTTACTATACATGTATTTCCCGTAACAATAGCATAAGGCATAAACCAAAAAGGAATCATGGCTGGAAAATTGAAAGGAGATATAATCGCTGTTACTCCTAACGGCTGACGTATCATCATCTCATCAATACCATTTGAAATATCTTCATTATTATAACCCTGAGACAGAATAGGGGCCCCGCAAGCTACTTCCACATTTTCAATGGCTCTTCTCAATTCTCCTTGTGATTCTGCAAACGTTTTACCTGATTCCAAGGTGATCGTTTTTGCGATATCATCCAGATGTTCCTCAAGTAAATCTTTAAATTTAAAAAGGTACTGAATACGTTTTACAACAGGGGTTCTTCGCCACTCATTAAAAGCTCTATTTGCATCTTCAATAGCATTAGATACTTCGTTGCTTGATGTTAACGGAACTGTAGAAATGATCTCATCAAAAGCCGGATTCTTTACCTCCAATAGATCCTTTTGTTTGGAATGCGTCCATTTGCCATTAATGTAATTTTGCAAAATCTCTTGTTCCGGCATAGATGAGTACTTTTTTAAAGTTTGTTTCTATTATCTGTATCCAATAAAATACCAATAAGTTAAGAAAATGAAAAGGTTTTCATTAATGAAAAATTATGTTCAAATTACCTATATTCCTTTTGAAATGAGATACATCAGCTTGTTGAGGTTTATATATGGAACAATTTCTTTTACAAAAACTAATTTTTCACAGAAAGAACAGCTCAATAAAATATTATGTCCAATCTTAAAGAGGTTGCAAAAAAAGCAAATGTCTCAATAACTACTGTATCAAGAGTGATTAATGGGTCAGATAAGGTAAACCCTAAAACGAGTGAGAGAGTAAAAAAAGTAATGACAATGCTCGATTATCAACCAAATCGAGTAGCTCAGCGCCTTCGCACGGTAAATGGACGGTCGAAATTATTGGGACTTATTATTCCTGATATTAAGAATCAATTTTATTCTAATATTGTACGAGGTATTGAAGATGTTGCCTATGGTAATGATTATGCAGTGATACTCTGTAACTCTGATGAAAACCCGAATAAAGAGAGGTTTTATCTTGAAGTGTTAAAATCTGAATCTGTAGATGGTATTATACTCCCTCCGATCTTACAATTTGGTGAAGAAATTGAAAATATCATGAAAACAGGGATTCCAATTATCTGTTTTGATAGAAAACTCGGTAATAAAAATGTAGATACTGTGGTAATCGACAACGAAATGGGAGGGTATATTGCTACATCTCATCTCATTGAAAAAGGGCATAAGCAGATAGCCATCTTAACCAGTTCAATATTATTCTCTTCATTTAGTGAACGTCAAAAAGGGTATGAAAGGGCATTAAAAGAAAATGGTATTGAAGTTGATAAACGATTCATATTGGAGGGGGACCCGCGAAGTTCAGATAATGCGAAGATTATGACATCAAGATTAATCAATCTTGATAATCCCCCTACAGCCATTTTTACTACAAATAATTTAATGACACTAGGCGCAATTGAAGCAATCAATGAACAAAATTTAAAAATTCCCGAAGAGATATCAATTATTGGATTTGATGATGTCTCATGGGCAAAAGCCATTACCCCGCCATTAACCGTAGTGAAACAACCAGCATATGAAATGGGACTCAAAGCTGCGGAATTATTTTTTAGAAAAGTTGAGGATAAATCTTCAGAACCTGTTGAAATTGTTATGGAACCCAGCCTAATTATTCGCCAGTCAACAGCCACACCCCCTAAGTAATAATGTATTTGTGTTATAAAAAGAAACCATCTACTTTTCAAAGTAGATGGTTTTGTTGTTGTTGTGCACTACGGAAATGTTTAATTACGGTTTTAAGGTGACCACAGGCCAGGTGTAAGTAGTGGCTTGTTGCGCCCCAATAGAGGATCCCCATCCGATTCTGCTTTTCCCATAATCCCCACCTTCTTCAGGATTTTCTTCGTCCGCATCATAGATTAATACATTAAATCTAATTTGATCTCCGGACTCAGGATGTACTTCCATAGAGGACCATGGAATGGCTGTTTCTATTATATATCCATCGTCTGTCTGTAGTGATTCAACCATCATGTCGGGAGCAGTTCTGGAAATAGGACCCGAATTTGCATCTCCATATCGCGCTGCATTCGGTTCAAATCCTTCAGTTGAACAAGGGAAAATACTGGCACGAAATGTTGTCGAGACATCGGTACTGCTTGCTGACGGGTCTATGGTGATCTCAATTGCATCTCCATACCAATGGTTTCTAATACGATTTGGAGGCATATGGCATGTAACTATATCATCATAGACTTGAATACCCAGATATAAATATTGATCATCATACGCCAGATAAAAGTCAGATGAAGAATCGTCCGGACCGGATATGTTTCCACTCCATCGATCGGTATGTCCGATTCTGGCATTTGTATAGTTTGAAAGTTGCGTTAGATCTGCATCAATAGAAATGATCTCTTCTGTTTTTTCAATTTCCAGATATGGGAGTACATAGAATTCCATTGAATCTGTATCCCTATAATTATTACTTACTGCGGTTACAGTACCATTATCAGCAAATGATTGTCGATCATCCAAAAAAGCACCATTGGATACGAAAACAGATACTATTTTTTCAATTGTTTCACCGGCACGTACTGTAAAATTCAGATCTCCCTCTACGGCTAATCCTTCAGGTAGATTGAATTCCAATTGGCCACGTTCAACTTGATTTCCACTATTTGATAACTTTAACGTCACACTATTTTCTATCCCCGCAGAAAGAGGAATTCTGGTTGGCAAATTTGGTGTAAGGAATTCAGTACCTGTTGCAGCTGCAAATTCTCTATACTGTACGATATCAAAAAGTGGGTCTACATGAACCGAGAGGGGAGAAACAGGTTCAATCCATGTGTAATTTTCACCTTTGATGCCATTTCCGTTAATATTTGCTGTATAATAGACCCAAATTTCCTGTTGCTCATTCATTGTGAGTGAAGAGGTTGGGGATAGTTCAAATGTTATCATTGAATTCGCACCGATTGAAAGGTCACCAATACGATGATTCGTATTGTCACTTTCCCACCCATCCGGTAAAACAATATTAATTTCTACATCCTCGAAGTGATGTGTTGAGTTATTTCCTAATTCAACGTTTACTTCAAAAGATTCTGTAGATATAACTTCGTAGGATTCTGCATCTACAACCATTCTTACACCAACAGGAGATGAGCCTGCAGGAATATGAGTACCTTCCATATAATGTGTTTCAGGATTCCCAACCGGTACCCTTGATTTTACTAGCATTCTGGACTCAGGCGCTGTTCTTGATGCTGGTATGGTATTTCCGCGATCCCATCCCTGAGTTCTGAAATTTCTAAGTGCAAAACTTCTGATATCTGAATAGTTCATATTGTGTGTTGGCGAAAAATCAGTAAGTGGGACAGAGATACTATGTCTGCCTTGTGGAGCTGAGATATATAATTTCATCGGCTCCCAGGTATCTAAATATTCCTCTGTGATCAAAAATGAACAAACAGAGGGATCACCGGCTGAATTAAAAGCTTCTATTGCAGATCTTGCTGCCATTTGATGATGACCATGAGTACCCGGTCCCGGCCACATTGATATGATCACTTCAGGCTTTGTCAGTCTGATTACCCGAACCAATTCACATAAAAAATCAGGATTGGTTTCGCTCCAGGTTTTCCGGGTTAAATCTGCAGATTGTGTAAAATAGAAATCCGGAAAGCCCAGATAGTAGAAACGGTCTACACCGGCTATTGAAAGAGATCTACGCAATTCCTCGTAACGAAGAAGGCCTAATGACCCCTCAACTTCAGGCCCTAAAGCATTACCGCCTCCCTGACCTAGAGTGAATACTGCAACAGATCCCTTATAACCTTCATCATGATTGTATCGAATCATTGTTCCGGTAAATCCACCCTCATCATCCGGATGTGCACCTACATACAAATAATCTAAGCCAACCATATCTGTACTGTTTTGTGCCTGGATTTGTACTCCTGCCAGTAATACCAGCAGTCCTGTTAGAGTAATTATGAGTCTCATAGTGTTCTTGGTTTGGTTGTTGGTTGCTTTTAATTATTGCTACAGTGAAATCGATTTCAGTAAATTTGAAAAAAATATTATATAGGGAATGAATTAGGTTGCCCAGGTTTTACCAACTTCAGAAAATGGCATACACCCTGAATAATATCCCGGTACGGGTTCATATCTTAATGTCTGGGTAGCTCCCGATTCCGAAGTAAAATATCCCAATATTGTTAACTCTTTAAACATCAAAAAAAATGGTGAGGCGTTTTCAGAATCACTTCTCATTTTTAAAGCAGCTTTATTCTGTTCGTAAGTAAAACGGTATCGATCCTCATCCAGGCTATCACTAAAATCCGTTTGTAATGTTTCTTTAGCAAAAGAACCGAATTTATTCAGACCCATTAAAAAAATGTCTCGTTGCTCATCATTATAAACCTGAGTGACCATTGACTCAATAAATGAAGGTACTCCAACCTCGCTGGCAGAAGGGTAATCATCTTTTGGCATGATTATATCCGCTAACGATGTTACTAATTTTGCCTCGTATTCATTAAACAATACAGGTTTCCAATCCACATTTCGATTCGGAGTACATCCATTTAACAAGCCGATTATATTTGGTGCAAAAATCACACCGCCCAGTATGTAACCGGTTCGTTTAATTGCATCTTTACGTGTAATTTGATCAGTATTACCCGATTTCATTATAAATCACCTCTTTTAAGTTGATCGACAGCATAATCCGCTGCCCTCGCGGTTAAAGCCATATAAGTTAAGGATGGGTTTTGACAGGCTGATGATGTCATGCATGCTCCATCCGTTACAAATACATTTTTGACGGAATGAATTTGATTCCACTTATTTAAGACAGATGTTTTTGGGTCTGCACCCATCCTCGCGGTACCCATTTCATGAATACCGTGTCCAGGTGCATTTGGAACATCGAACATACTTACATTTTTTAATCCTGCCGCTTCGAGCATTTCTGCAGCATCATTTTTCATATCCTCCCGCATCTTAAATTCATTTTCCCTAAACTCGGCATCAAAAACCAACGTAGGTTGACCCCATTTATCAGTTTTATCATGATTTAGCCATACTCTGTTATCAGGATGAGGAAGCATTTCACCAAAAGCAGTCATTCCAATTCTCCAATTTCCCGGTTTTGTTAAACTATTTTTCAGATCTGAACCGATTTGCATCTCTGCTACACCTCGCTGCCAACCTTCACGACTTGCACTGCCTTCATATCCAAATCCCCGAATATAATCACGGTCATTTTTTCCAATATTTCTATAGCGGGGAATGTAAAACCCATTTGGACGCCTTCCCCAATAATACTCATCTTCAAATCCATCAAAATCCCCTTCTGCCCCTGCTTGAAAATGATGATCCATTACGTTACGGCCCAATTGATCCGAATCATTTCCAAGTCCATTTGGAAAACGATCAGATATAGAATTCAACATTATCAACGTAGTATTCATGCAAGATGCGTTTAGGAAAATGATTTTAGAGTAAAACTCTTCCGTTTCTCCGGTTTCCGCATCAATGATTTGTACTCCGGTGGCTTTGCCCAATTCAGAATCATATATAACAGAATTAACGATAGAATTCGGTCTCAATGTCATATTTCCGGTCGCTTCAGCCGCCGGTAAAGTCGCTGCATTACTGCTAAAGTATGCCCCATATGGACATCCTCTCATGCATAAATCCCTATGCTGGCACTGTCCGCGGCCATTGTGTGGCTGCGTTAAATTTGCGACCCTTCCAACGGTTAACACTCGATTGAAATGGTCTGCCATTGAAGATTTGAGATGCTTCTCTACACAATTAAGTTCCATAGGTGGCAAAAATTCTCCATCCGGAAGTTGCGGGAGTCCCTCGGCCTGACCACTAATCCCTGCAAATTTCTCAACATAAGAGTACCAACTATTAATATCTTTATAACGTATAGGCCAATCGATACCGACACCATCTTTTAATGGAGCTTCAAAATCCATAGGGGAGAGCCTGTAGCTGTGGCGACCCCATAAAAGTGATCTTCCACCTACGTGGTATCCCCGAATCCAGTCAAAACGTTTAATCTCTTCATAAGGCTGATCCGTATCTTTTACCCACCAGTGTTTGATGGATTCCCGAATTGTAAAACCGGTTCTCATCTGTTTCTTATAGTGCTGAGCTTCTTCATCTGAAATCAGATCAGCATTTGGTAACTCCCAGGGATCTTTGAACATTGTTGGATAGTCTTCCACATGCTTCACATCGCGGCCTCTCTCTAAAACAAGAGTATTCAATCCTTTCTCGGATAATTCTTTTGCCGCCCAACCACCACTTATACCGGTACCTACTACGATTGCATCATAGCTATTATTCTTTTTTGCTCGAAGATTTAAATTCATTATCGCGCTTTACCTCAGAGTTTTCTTAATGGTTCTGCCTTAAAATAACACCCAATGAAAACGTTACCAATTATTTTTTTAAAAAACATCATTTTTATCAACAATTGCAGCTTAAAAGTATAAAATGAGATGATATTTTGATTATGACTTGCGAATTATTCTTCTATTATTCGAAAACAGACACTGATTCTGGCAGACTAATTCAATATACGGTGTTTGAAAACTTTCAAAAGATTGCTGAAAAATGTAAGTTAATATTTGAAAACGTTTTCATGATATGAATACTGTTTTGATAATGCGATGAAAACGAAAATAATACTTCGTTTAACTCTAAATAAAATATTGTAATGGAAAATAACTATACACGTAAATCATTTCTCAAAAACCTTGGTCTGACAACAGCCGGTGCTTTAGGTATTCCATTAATAGGAAAAAAATCAGAAAGCAATAATGTTGAATTCATTTCAGCAGAAATAGACCAAAAAAAATATCAAGCTAATGATCAAATAAATATTGCTTTGATCGGTGCCGGAATAATGGGGCAAAATAATGGCAATGCAGCTCTTGAAAACCGCGGTATTAAAATGGTTGCAGCTTGTGATCTATATGACAGCCGTAATGAGAGATGTAAAGAATTATGGGGTAATGATGTATTTACGACCAGAGATTACCGTGAAATACTTATTCGGGATGATATCGATAGTGTAATCATTGCAACAACAGATCACTGGCATAAACAAATAGTAATTGATGCTCTGCAGGCCGGCAAATCGGTATACTGTGAAAAACCAATCGTTCAACACATTGAGGAGGGTTTTGATATTATAGAAACCCAAAAACAAACCGGTGGATTAATCCAAATTGGCAGCCAGTCTACAAGTTCTGTCCTTAATGCCAAAGCTCGAGAATTATATCTGGATGGAGCGATCGGTGAACTAAATTTTGTCGAATCATCATGGGACCGTCAATCTTTTTCCGGGGCCTGGAACTATTCAATGCCACCAAGTGCAGGACCGGATAATATCGACTGGGATACCTATTTGAAAGATTTACCAAAAATCCCATTTGATCCAGAAAAGTTTTTCAGATGGAGGAAATACCAGGACTTTGGTACCGGAGTGGCGGGTGATCTGTTTGTTCATCACTTTTCTGCACTTCATTTTATAACCGGTTCAATGGGTCCGGAAAGAATTTATGGCAGTGGAGGGATCAGATTTTGGGACGACGGACGGGATGTGCCGGATGTAATGCTCGGTCTATTTGATTATCCCGAAACAGAAAATCATACTGCGTTTAATTTATCACTGCGTGTTAATTTTGCTGACGGATCCGGGGGCGGATCTACTACAAGAATGGTTGGCACAGATGGTGAACTTATTTGGGGCGGGGGTGGACTCACGTTAAGAAGATCTCCAATGGCGGAAGTCCCCGATTTGTCTATTGACAATTACAGTGAAAGTGTTCGGGAAGAATACCTTGAATATCATAATAATAAATACCCTGATCCGGGCCCACAGGTACAAAATCCAAATGAACTTACATATAGGGTTGCCAATAATGTAAATGGTACTGCACATCATCATAAAACTTTATTTAATGCAATTCGACATGGCAGTGATATTGTTCAGGATGCAACTTTTGGATTACGAGCTGCAGCACCTGCTCTTGCAGCAAATAAGAGTTACTTTGAAAATAAACCGGTAATTTGGGATCCGGTGAAGATGCAGATTATGTAAATATTAGATTCAATTCATAATCAATAATGGATGAATAAATAAGTTTAAGAATACCCGAATGGCGTCTGTTATTCCAATCTCAAAAAAAAGTGAGCATAATCAATGCTCACTTTTTTTATTAACAAATAATGAGGGATTCTCAGGGATTGACTGCCGGTGTAATGGTCAATTTTCTAAATTCAATCGGACCGTGATCGCCCTGAATCATGATCGGCCCCGGCTCACCTTCACGACTGTTTAATGAACCACCTGTAATTCCCGGAATAGGACGGTTTGATACGACTTCAACTCCATTCAAAACTACGGTTACATGACGCCCAACAAGTGTAACTTCGTACGTTTGCCATTCACCGCCTGGTTTGGAAGCATTCACAGAAGGAGCTATAAAGCCATAAATTCCGCCCATATGAATATTAGCAGGGTTTTCGATTGTATGATTATCTTCGATCTGTAACTCATACCGACCTCTAAGATAAATCCCACTGTTACTTCCATCCGGATATCTGAACTCCGCACTTAACTTGAAATCGTCAAATCGTTCTTTTGTGACAAGATTGCCGCCAACCTCAGCATTTGTCAGAACCCCATTAATCATTCTAAATTGATTGTTCTGTGGAATTACCCAACTGCTCATATTGTCATCCAGTAAATTCTTAGGATTTCCCCAAACCGGTGGGGTATCTCTTTTAAGAGTTGGCTGCCTGTTTCCGGTAAATTGTAACGTATTGCCATCCAGTATTAAATAACCGGATAGTTCATCATTCTCGAGGCTAAATTCAAAATAAAGATCTTCCTCGATATCCATCCACTGGGGAGGAATAGAGAAGTAATACACATTTCGATCCTCATCAAATTTTACTTCAGAAATTGGACGAGCACTCCCTTCATAACCGACATAATAACCAACCAATGTTGAGAAACCTGATAATTTAACTTCCAGCCAAGCGGGGAAACCTTCATCGGCATAAAGACCGTGTCTGAAAAGCCCCAAATTATCAAGTTCTTCCCCCTCAATGGTAAATGTGATATTCCATTTCCCGATAATATCGGAGCCCGGAATCGTGGATTGTGACAATACACCTAACGGTAATAGTAGCAGTGATAATAAAAGTAATATCTTTTTCATATCGTTTTAGTCTGTTAATTTTTTGATTAAATCGTAATATTAATCGGTATAAATAATCTACTGATTAATTTTTATACCAATTTTTATGTCGTTTAATGAAATATAAATAAACGAGTGCAAAATTTATTATTGATCTGACTTATCTTTATAGAGCAATAGATAGATGATAGGCAAAATACCTGCAGTACTGAATATCCCAAGGCATATAAACCATCCCTTCTGACTTCTTCTTGCAGCTTTCCACATGGCTAAAAATCTCCAAAATATATCCCATATGGAAAGAACTACAATTAAAACAATGAATAGTGACCAATTCTCCAAAATGAAAATTTCCATAGTCTTATAAATTAAATTCTAAACATGAATCTTACCCAATAAGAAAATTAAGATCCTGAAAGTCTAAATTAAACGATACGAAAAAGCGATAACCCTAAAAATATTGGGTTATCTAATTTAAAAATCTGTATTTAAAGAACTTTTGGAGCTTCCTCAAGAACTTGTTCTTCTACTTCACGATCATTAAAAGTTAATATGAAGAACAGGAATACAGCTAACGAGAATATTGCCGGTACCCACCAGAATTGGACCCATTGTTCCGGTGATAAATTTGCTTGATCTCCAAGGAACAGATTATACACTTGCCCGGCAATTTGCGCTCCAATTAACATTCCTATACCATAGGTTATCAGTACAATTAATCCCTGAGCTTGACCCCGAATTTTATCACTTGCTTTCATATCAACGTAAATCTGACCGGTAACAAAAAAGAAATCATAGCAGATTCCATGAAGGGCTATACCGGTTAAAATCATCCAAACCGTGGGCTCAGTTGCTCCCAGAGCAAATAGTGCATATCGGAGAAACCATGCCAACATTCCCACTCCAAGCATCCATTTCACACCCAATCTTACAAAAAAGAGTGGCATCAATACCATAAAAAGCACTTCAGAAACTTGACCAATGGTTTGTGTTGCGGCAATATTTTGAAAATTTGTATCAGTCATGTAGATCTGAGTAAAATTATAATACGCTGCCAAAGGGATACAAAGAAGGAGGGATGCTGCGATAAATGAATAAAAAGATTTATTTCCTAATTCTTTAAGCGCGTCTATACCTATAATACTTCTAACGGAAACTGATTGTCCTTTGGCAGGAGGAGGAGTGTGTGGAAGTGTAAATGTTAAAGCAGCAAATGCAAAACTTGCAGCGGAAGTGAGATAAAGCGGAAGTGCAGTCGCTTCCGGAATCAACCCATCGGTAACAAAATAGACAAGTCCAAAACTCACTGTGAGTCCAGAGACAATCCATCCTAAAGTCCCAAAAACCCGAATTAATGGAAACTCTTTTTCTTGATCATCTATATGATGAAATGCACAAGTGTTGGCTAAACTGATGGTTGGCATATAACAGAGATTGAAAAAAAATAGCATCAGAATAAACATCACCGGATTGTCTACAAACATGGGTGTTAGAAACATGAAAATCCCACCCAGAAAATGAAGTGTGCCTAAAACTTTTTCAGTTGAGAAATATCTATCGGCAACCAACCCTACAAAAAATGGTGCAAATATAGCCCCTAAAGGTACAACCGTATATGGCCAGTGCGTCAAATGACCCATTCCCTCATTGGTCATATACACCGCAATTGCAGTATACCAGGCACCCCAGATAAAAAATTCGAGGAACATCATACCACTTAACCTGACTTTGACAAAATTTTTCATAAGATCCGTTTAATTGATTTTTAAGTTTCAGCTAATAATAATTTAAAATCAGACATCAGCAAAAAAAATCTCTCTTTTTTATCAATATGAGCACCTAATATGTAATGAGTAGAGAGGTAAGTGTTTAATATTGCAATGCATCAGATGTGATAATAAAAATATTCAAGAATGATAGATGCCTGAATTCCGTTGAAGAATTGCTGTGAACGGAATGAATAAGGTTAATTTTTACTTGATGGATGTCAATAACCTTTATTATGTGGGTTTAGGCAGATTCGAACTGCCGACCTCATCGATGTCAACGATGCGCTCTAACCAACTGAGCTATAAACCCAAGATTCCTAAGATAGTGATGGTTGGAAGTGAATCGCAATAGAAAAGTTCTTTCAGCTAAGTTTAAAGGTTCGTATTTTGATATTCTTTGAAATTTGAGAAATATTTATGCATAACAGAAGAGAAGCACGAGAAGCCGCACTTAAATCAATCTACGCTGTAGAAGTTGGTAAAAACAGTCCTCAACAGGCTACGAAGTTGATTATAAAGGTATCTTTAGACAACGACACAGAGTCTGTAAAGTTTGCGGAAAATCTGCTGCTAACGACTGTTGATAACACATCTGAACATGATCAACTTATCGATGATCATATAAAAAACTGGGATGTAGGCAGATTAGCCATCATAGATAAGCTCATACTTAGAATGGCAATTTCGGAATTGCTTTTTTTTGATGATGTTCCTACTAAAGTAACAATTAATGAAGCGATTGAATTAGCTAAAGAATATTCGACTCGTAAAAGTGGCAATTTTGTAAATGGAATTTTAGATGCCATTCTAAGCACACTGAATAAAGAAAATAAGATCAAGAAAAAAGGGAGGGGCTTAATCGAAGCTACAGGTGTAAAATGAAGCTTCAATATATTGCAATTGGCGACATTCACGGCTGCTTAAAATCAATCGAAGCATTGTGGGAATCAATTTCTTCATTTTCTGATGCTACATTTATTTTTGTCGGTGATTATATCGATAGAGGCCCGAATTCAAAGGGAGTCATTGATTTTTTAATCGACATTCAATCTGAACATGATTGTATTTTCTTAAGAGGGAACCACGAACAGATGCTTCTAGATGCCATTGATCATGGGTCAATGGATCATTGGCTTATCAATGGAGGGGAGTCAACACTACTCTCTTATGGATCTGATTTAAATGTGTCCAACATTCTGCAATCTCATATTGATTTTATTAGAAAAACAGAACTCTATTATGATACAGAGAACTATTTTTTTTCACATGCCGGTGCACCACCAGATATAACGATTGAAAATTGTATTGAGTCGGCGGACAAACATGACTACTTATTATGGGGCCGTGAACACTTGAATGCTCTGGACACTTCCTGGGAGAAAACAGTGGTATTTGGCCATACACCAAGGGCTTTTCCAATTCGTAAGCCGAAAATGCTGGGTATTGATACCGGGTGCGTCTATAATGAAATCGGGTATGGGAAATTGACTGCAGTCCTGTTGCCTGAAGAAAAATTTATTGAACAAAAATCATTGGATATAATCACATAAAATTCTGATCAAACTTCGAAGAATATTATGTGATGTTTTATTATTTAAACCTTGTAAAAAAAAGATATAAATGAGTTTAAAATGCGGAATTGTCGGCCTGCCAAATGTGGGTAAATCAACTCTTTTTAATGCATTGAGTAATGCCGGGGCAGAATCTGCAAACTTCCCTTTCTGTACCATCGATCCAAATGTCGGAATAGTGCAAGTACCGGATCAGCGCCTTGATATTCTTGCTGAACTGGTTGAACCAAAACAAATCATGCCAGCAACAATTGAGTTTGTAGATATTGCCGGACTTGTTAAAGGTGCTTCTGAAGGAAAGGGTAAAGGAAATGCTTTTTTATCCCATATTCGCGAAGTGGACCTGATCGTTCATGTTGTTCGATGTTTTGATGATGATGATATCATTCATGTTGAAGGGTCTGTTGATCCGGAAAGAGATGTTAGAATCATTGAAGATGAACTCATCCTAAAAGATCTGGAGGGCATCGAAAAAAAGATTGATAATTTAAAGAAACAGGCTAAAACCGGTGATAAGAAAATTGCTGCACAGGTAGAGATTATTCAAAAATTACTGAACCATCTTGAAAATGGTCAGACAGCACGAACTCTGGATGTTGACCCTGAGGATAGATCAGTATATAAAGATCTCTTTTTATTATCAGATAAACCGGTTCTCTATGCTTGTAATGTCGGTGAGGATGAAATCAACGATGGCAATAAATATGTAGAAATTGTTCAGGAAATTGCTGACCGACACAATGACAATCTGGTAAGTTTTTGCGCCAAGATTGAAGCAGAAATTGCTGAATTGGAAACAGAGGAAAAAGAGATGTTCCTTGAAGAGTTAGGGGTTAGCAGTTCAGGCCTGGATCGCCTGATACGAGCTGCTTATGAAAATTTAGGCCTTATTACTTACTTTACGGCCGGACCCAAAGAAGTGCGGGCCTGGACCATTAAGAAGGGTACCAAAGCACCTCAAGCAGCAGGTGTTATTCATACTGATTTTGAACGGGGATTTATTAGAGCTGAAACCATTGCTTTCAATGATTATGAAGAGCTTAAAAGTGAAAAAGCTGCTAAAGAAGCGGGTAAAATGAGACAGGAAGGCAAAGAGTATACTGTTAAAGATGGTGACGTTATGCTGTTTCGATTTAATGTCTAAATCTATTTACATTCTGATCAAGATTTTCTCACTAAGCAGATTATTAAATAATAACATCACAAATGATCAGAAATCTATTCCGGACTGATTATTTTGTTGAATGTAGAGTCAGGTAATACATTTCCGGGTTCAATACGATCGTGAACCACCCAGGCTTCCGGGTAGTATGATTTTACCAATTGTGAAAATTCGATCGCTTTTGAACGGTTTCTGAAATCGCCTACCCTGACTCTATAGTATGGTTGCCTGAAAAAGATGTATGTATGTACACTTTCCTCATCCGTAAGCTGTGAACTCCATCGCCTAAAATTATCTCTCACGGAATCTGCCTGTGCTACATTTCTGGTTGATAATATCTGAATTCTAAAACCTTCTGATTCATCGATCACTCTTTCTTCTTGATTAACTTCTTTTAAATACGTTTCCGGCATATCGTGCTCCAAAGTCGAGAAACGATCGGAAAGATAGCTCCTGTTTTCGAATAAAAGATACTCTTCCTCACTAAGCTCATTTCTCAGTATCTCTTCAATCTCCTCATTATCTAAATCAAAAAAATCACCTTCCGGTGTATCTGTTACACTTTTAGTCGTCGAACAGGAATTAATTACAATAAATAAAAAGAGTAAAAGAACTACTTTGCTGCTGTTCATGATGATTTTTATACGCCTATTGGGTGCCATGTTGTTTTAATTTCCATACAATCAAGTATCATATACGGGTTTTCATAACGATCATCCATCCAATCTGATATAGAATAGTGTGAAACTCGCTTAACACTTATAGATGCATTCTCATCAATAAGTTTCATGATATTTTGATCTGATGATGTATGTATAATTCCATTAACATCCATATGACTTGTTAGGTCATTCATCATCTCACGATGGTATCCAGTAAGTATATTAACCACACCACCGGGTAGATCAGAGGCGTGCAATACTTCACCAAAACTTATGGCAGTTAAAGGATTTTCTTCAGAAGCCACCATTACAACACTATTGCCTGATGCAATAACCGGTGCAATAAGTGTCACGCTTGAAAGTAATGGATAGTCATCAGGAGCAATAATGCCTACAACTCCGGTTGGTTCCGGAATACTGAAATTAAAATGAGAACTGGCTACCGGATTTATTGTCCCAAAAACCTGGCTGATTTTATCCGTCCATCCACCATAATATACTAATCGATCTATAGAGCACTCCACTTCTCGTTTTGCATCTTTATGATCTCTGCCGGAGATTTCCAGTTCTTTTATAAATTGATCCTTTCGTCCTTCAAGCATCTCTGCTATACGATAGAGAATTTGCCCCCGATTAAAAGCAGAACGATGACTCCAGTCGCCAAATACGGACCTTGCTGCAACGATCGCTTCCCTAATATCTTTCCTGGTACATCGACATGCATTTGCAATATGCTGTCCCTTCTTATCAGTTATTTTATAGACTCTTTCCGATTCACTTCTGGGAAATTTTCCGTTGATGTATGTTTTGTATGTTTTTAATACTTCTAATCTTTCAGTCATGACATTTTAACCAATTATAGAATATGGATCATTGATAAATCAAAAAATAACAAATCTTTAATAAAATAATTAAAACTTGAATTTCAGATAACCTTGTAATCCGTGTAATCCGCCTTCGCGACCGATTCCACTCTCTTTATATCCGCCAAAAGGGGAGGTTGGGTCAAATTTATTATAGGTATTTGCCCAGATTACACCGGATCTTAATTTTGATCCTACGTTAAAAATCTTAGACCCTTTATCAGTCCATACACCGCCTGCCAACCCAAATTGAGTATTATTTGCTTTTTCAATAGCTTCATCCGGAGTTCTGAATGTTTGTATAGTTAAAACCGGACCAAAAATTTCTTCTTGTACAATGCGGTTACTCTGACTCACATCTGTAAAAATTGTCGGTCGACAATAATAGCCCTTCTCAGGTAACTTACAACTGCTTTGATACATTGTTGCTCCTTCTTCAATACCAATTTTAAGATATGCGTTTATCTTATCGTATTGACTTTGTGAGTTAATCGCACCGATATCTGTATTTTTATCTAATGGATCTCCTACAATTAAGGTCTCCATTCGATTCTTTAATTTCAGAATTAGTGTTTCCGCTACACCTTCCTGAACCAATAATCGGGAACCTGCACAACAAACATGACCCTGATTAAAAAATATAGCATTAACAATCCCTTCAACGGCCTGATCCAGGGAAGCATCTTCAAAGATGATATTTGCCCCTTTTCCTCCCAATTCAAGCGTAAATTTTTTATCTGTCCCCGCAATTGATTTTTGAATAATTTTACCGACCGCTGTAGAACCAGTAAATGCTATTTTATTGACATCCGGATGATCAACCAACGCCGCACCGGTTTGTCCTGCACCCGTAACAATATTCACGACTCCTTTTGGCAACCCTGCATCCCTGCAAATTTCTGCAAATTTCAGTGCCGTTACCGGTGTAGATTCAGCAGGTTTTAAGACGACAGTATTGCCGGTAGCCAAGGCGGGAGCTATTTTCCAGGCCAGCATTAACAGTGGAAAATTCCAGGGGATAATTTGTCCACATACCCCTAAAGATTCATGCTTCCTTCCCGGAAATGCATATTCCAGCTTATCAGCCCAACCGGCATAGTAGAAAAAATATGCAGCAGCTAACGGTACATCCACATCTCTGGACTCCCGAATCGGTTTGCCACCATCCATAGATTCTGTTATGGCTAACTCACGTGAACGCTCCTGAATCATTCTGGCAATCCTGAAAATGTACTTGCCCCTTTCTTTGGCTGATAATTTTTTCCAAACTTTTGAATATGCATTTCTGGCAGATTGAACTGCTTTATCAACATCTTTCGTTGTGCCTTCAGCAAACTGGGTGAGAGCTTTGCCGGTAGAAGGATTCATCGATGTCATATAGCGGCCCTTGACCGGTTTTACAAATTCTCCGTCAATGAAGTGATTATATTTTTCAAGTATTTCAACATGATCACTGCTCTCAGGTGCATCACTATATTCCCAAAATGAAGCAAAATCAAACTTGAGGGCTGCATTTGGAGAAGTCGGTTTCTGTCCATTTCCCCCTACATTTTTTACAACTTTATCTTTGGATTGCTCTGACATTATGTTTGCTCAAATTAATCGTTAGAAAAATAGTTAATACTTTGATATACACCCGTTTCTTGTTTTACAATCTGCATTAACAAGTCGTTTGTCAGTGAACTGGCACCAAATCGAAACAAATCCGGAGTGAGCCAGTCAGCACCCAGTGTCTCTTTAACAAGGACCAGATATTGTAATGCTTCTTTTGCCTTGCGTATACCCCCTGCAGGTTTCATTCCAATTTTAATACCGGTTTTCAAATAATAATCCCGAATCGCATCAAGCATCACTAATGTAACAGGTTGTGTAGCAGCAGGTGATATTTTCCCGGTGGATGTTTTTATAAAATCCGCTCCCGCATGCATCGCAATATCACTGGCTTTGCGAACATTCTCCAATGTCTCTAGTTCACCGGTTTCAAGTATAACTTTGAGATGTGCATCACCACAGGCTTCTTTAATACTTGCAATTTCATCAAATATAAAATTAAAATTTCCGCTTAAAAATTGTCCTCGGGATATAACCATATCTATTTCATCTGCTCCCTGATCCACAGCAAACTTAGTATCTTCAAGTTTAACATGTAACTGAGCCATGCCACTTGGGAAAGCAGTTGCCACACTCGCTACTTTAACCGAAGAGTCTTTAAGTTCTTTTTTTGCAATGGAAACCATTGTTGGATAGACGCATACAGCGGCTACTGACGGCAGGTTAGGCAGTGGCGTATATGGTCTAATGGCTTTTCTACACAACTGAATTACTTTTCCGGCTGAATCTTTTCCCTCCAGTGTTGTATGATCTATCATGCTCAATGCCAATTTTAAAGCCTGTAATTTAGACTCTTTTTTGATACTTCGTTTATTGAGCCTTGATACACGCTCTTCAACTCCAATTGTATCAATTGAAATGGTCTGATGAAAATCGGACAAAACAGTTCTATTCATTGATTAATCTCTTTTTTGAAAGCCATGCTGTACTATACTAACGAGCATGAGTGAAGGTAAGCATATTCAAATTCGGGAAAAAATTTACGAAACGGTTGATATATAAAATTACTCCGATTTATATCCATATTTTATAGAGAATTCAGATGTTATTTCTATTTTTTACTCAGAATTAACTGTTATTTTTTTGCTATGAAAACAACAACAATTGCATTGCCTCAGTATTCATGTACGAATAATTTAGCTGAGAATTTAGATAAGGCTGAACATTTGATTGAAGAATCTGTAAAAAAAGGTGCCAATCTGATTGCTCTCCAGGAACTTTTTCATACGACATATTTTTGTCGTGAAATAAATCAGGATTTTTTTCAATGGGCAGAAGCAATTCCGGGTCCTGTTACAGAACGATTTTGTAAAATTGCAAAAAGACTCAAAGTTGTGTTATTACTGCCTCTTTTTGAAAGAAAAGCAGCCGGGATCTATTATAATACGATGGTGGTCATCGAAACCGATGGTTCCATACTGGGTATTTATCGTAAAATGCACATCCCGGATGATCCCGGTTTTTATGAAAAATATTACTTTACACCGGGGGATTTGGGTTTTAAAGTGTTTCAGACCAGTGCAGGTAACATTGGAACCTTAATATGTTGGGATCAGTGGTTCCCGGAAGCTGCACGACTTACGGCAATGAAAGGGGCCGATCTATTGGTCTACCCGACAGCCATCGGAACACTTCCGGAAGAATCTGAAACTGAAAAAGCACAATTCTTAAATGCCTGGAAAACGATTCAAAGAAGCCATGCCATTGCTAATGGGTGCTATGTGGCAAGTGTTAACCGTGTAGGCATAGAAGGGGGGACCAAGTTCTGGGGGCAGTCGTTTGTATGCGCACCTTTTGGAGAAATGATCGGTGAGGCAGGAGAGCATGAAGAAATTACTGTCGCAGAACTGGATTTTGGATCTATTGAACATCACAGACAAATATGGCCCTTTTTCAGAGACCGAAGGGTGGATGAGTATAAAGGAATCACGAAAAGATTTGATTTATAATACGGATTGCTCCGGCGGATAGATTATTTCTCAATGAACCATATCTCTAAGACATTTTCTTTATATTTAACTTGAATTAAAATGAAGCACCGCTACTGACTTAAAATGTATCAATGAGTACCTACAGACCCTCAGAAATTGAATCTAAATGGCAGCAATATTGGTTAAAAAATAAAACCTTTAGAACGCCGGAAGATCACAGTAAACCAAAATATTATATACTCGATATGTTTCCCTACCCAAGTGGTTCAGGGTTGCATGTGGGTCATCCGGAAGGCTATACAGCTACAGATATTCTGGCTCGATACAAAAGAATGAAGGGCTACAACGTTTTACATCCAATTGGGTGGGACGCTTTTGGCTTACCTGCAGAGCAATACGCTGTGAAAACAGGGACTCATCCAAAAGAAACGACCCAAAAAAATATTGGTGTTTTCAGGGAGCAGCTCCAGATGCTTGGGTTTTCCTATGACTGGGATCGTGAAGTAAATACCACGGACCCTGACTATTACAAATGGACCCAATGGATATTTAAAAAGCTCTTTGATATGGGCTTAGCATATGAATCTGAGCAGCCGGTGAACTGGTGCCCTGAGTTAGGGACCGTTTTAGCTAATGAAGAAGTAATCGATGGAAAAAGTGAAGTAGGAGGGTTTCCGGTTGTTAGAAGACCTATGCGACAGTGGGTTCTAAAAATCACCGCTTATGCGGATCGTCTGCTTGAAGATTTGGATGATCTGGATTGGCCCGAATCAACCAAAGAGATGCAGCGAAACTGGATTGGCAGGTCGATCGGTGCAGAAATTCAATTTCAAGTTGAGGGTCATGATGAACAGATCTCTGTTTTTACAACTCGGCCGGACACTATTTTTGGTGCCACATATATGGTTTTGGCTCCGGAACATCCATTGGTAGATCAAATTACATCGGAGGAACAAAAAGCTTCCGTCTCATTGTATAAAGAATCGGCAAGTAAAAAATCTGATCTCGAAAGGCAGGAGTTAAGTAAAGAAAAAACCGGGGTATTTACCGGTTCTTATGCAATAAATCCGGTAAATGGTGTCGAAATCCCGGTTTGGATTGCTGATTATGTACTTGCTCATTACGGAACCGGTGCTATTATGGCTGTACCCGGACAAGATGAAAGAGATTGGGAATTTGCAGAAGCTTTTGATCTGCCCATTTTAAGAACGGTCCAAACACCCGAAGATTTTGATGGAAAGGCTTATACGGGGGATGGCCCGTGCATTAACAGTGATTTTTTGAATGGTCTTCATATTACAGAAGCCAAAACAGAGATCATTGAATGGCTGGAAAAAAATGGAGTAGGGCAGAAGAGTATAAATTACAAGCTCAGAGATTGGCTTTTTTCAAGACAACGATATTGGGGAGAACCGTTTCCAATCATTCATGTGAATGGAAAACCAAAATCTCTTCCTGAATCAGAACTGCCCGTTACACTACCCCCGGTTGATGATTTTCAACCGACACAAACCGGAGAACCGCCATTAGCGAGAGCAAAAAACTGGGTTGAGACTACCGATCCTGAAACCGGTGAAAAGGCAATTCGGGAGACGAATACGATGCCACAATGGGCCGGATCTTGTTGGTATTATTTAAGGTATATCAGTCCGGATTATGACGGTGGGCCTGTAGATCAAGGTCAGGAAAAATATTGGATGCCTGTTGATCTCTATGTGGGTGGATCCGAACACTCTGTTTTACACTTGCTATATGCAAGGTTTTGGCATAAGGTTTTATATGACTGTGGTGTTGTCTCTACCAAGGAACCATTTCAACGATTGGTTCACCAGGGGATGATTTTGGGTGAAGTTGAGTACACTTCTTATGAAAAGGATGGAAAAGTTATAAGTGCTGATGAAGCAGCCGTTTCAAAGAATGTAACCAGAGTTCCTCTTTCTGAAAGTGAAGTTGAAAAAAAGGGAGATCGCTTTGTAATAAAAGGGACAGAAATCAATGTCGATTCTAAAGCTCACAAAATGTCGAAATCGAGGGGCAATGTTATAAACCCCGATGATGTGGTTAAAAGCTATGGGGCAGACTCTCTACGGCTTTATGAGATGTTTATGGGGCCTTTAGAACAGGTTAAACCGTGGAGTACAAAAGGTGTAGAGGGTGTGAATCGGTTTTTAAATCGATCATGGAGACTCTTTTTCGGAGACACAGAAGAAGAATTGTTAAATGTTTCTGATAGTGAACCAAATAGTGAACAATTAAAAACACTTCATGAAGCCATTAAAAAGGTTACTGAAGATATTGAAAACATGCGGTTCAACACGGCAATATCAGCACTTATGATCTTTGTAAATGAAGCAAACAATTGGAGTTCCATTCCCAGATCCATTGCAGATCCCTTTGTAATTTTGCTTTCACCTTTTGCTCCTCACATAGCTGAAGAGATATGGAATCGGATTGGTCACAGTGATAGTTTAGCCTATGAAGAGTGGCCACAATATAACGAAGAGTATCTGAAAAGCGATACGATTGAGATACCGGTACAGGTTAATGGGAAAGTACGAGCCAATATCACTATTCCTTCAGATCGAATTAAAGACAAAGAGTTTGTCATTGGATTAGCCAAACAGCAGGAGAATATTCAGAAATATCTGGATGGATCAACAATGATAAAAGAGATTTTTGTACCCGGACGAATAATTAACCTGGTTGTTAAATAGTCTTCAAATGTCTGAACATCAAGCAGAAATTAGTTGGGTGAGAAAAGGGGATTCATTTTTAGATAAAAAATATAGCCGAGAACATATCTGGAAATTTGATGGAGGGATAGAAATCAGGGCATCTGCTTCACCTTCTGTTGTACCCATTCCTTATTCGTCAGCGGAGTCTGTAGATCCTGAAGAGTCATTTGTCGCATCTATTTCAAGTTGTCATATGCTCTTTTTCCTTTCTATTGCAGCAAAAAAGGGTTTTATAGTAAACAGTTATAAAGACAAAGCGCTTGGAATACTCTCAAAAAACAGTGACAAACTCTCCATCACAAGTGTCAAATTGAATCCTATTGTTGAATTTGAAGGGGACAATCAACCTGATAAAAACATGCTTTCTGAGATTCATAAAGAATCTCATGAAAATTGCTTCATCGCCAATTCAGTAAAAACTGATATAGAAATAGTGATATAATCGTTTTACCTATCTAATTTGGCCAAGTGCCCTTTTTCGTCTATTTCTGGATTAAAAATTTTAAAAGCTACAAAGAGCATTGCAATAACTGAAGTGATTTTATACATGAGGTATGCCCTGGTACTCACTTCACCTATTAAACTGATGCTATATGGTGGTAAATAAGTACCATTTAAGATTAATACAATATCATACATTGTACCAAATGAGATAAGAACCATAATTATAGCAACTACTTTTTTCATTTTTCAATTTAATCTGTTAAGGATAGATATCTCTTTTATTTCCTTCTAATGCTACTTTTACATTTAAGATCTTTAATTTTGATAATTTATTTTTAACCATACATAAATCCAATAAAATTCATAATTAGTAGAAACGGCTGTGAATTCCTTTGTATGCCTTAAACATATATTTTACATATGTAATCTTTTGTGTAGTTTATGTCTATGAAAAAATTTGTTCTATCCAGAGATGAAGTTACTCCTTCAGATTATACGATTGACTACAAATCACTTTTAAACCCGGCACAATATCGAGCCGTAATGCATCAAACCGGCCCTATATTATTGATTGCGGGTGCAGGAACAGGTAAAACAAGAACCCTGATCTATCGTGTAGCAAGGCTGGTAGAAAGTGGGGTAGATCCATCAAATATTTTATTACTTACATTTACCCGAAGAGCCGCGGGCGAGATGATACGAAGAGCATCTCAACTTTTAGATGAACGGTGTCAAAAGGTAGAGGGAGGTACTTTTCATCACTATTGCAGCAAACTCCTTCATCGATATTCAAAAGAGATAGGGTATCCGGAAAACTTTACAATCATTGATTCTTCAGATGCTATGGAGTTGATTCACCTTATCAGGAGCAGAGAAGATTATGCTAAAACGAAAACCAGATTCCCCAAAAAAACAACTCTATACTCAATTTTCAGTACCTCGGTTAATAAACAGGGTTCGATAAGAGAAACTGTAGAGTCTGACTACCCTCAATTTACCGGTCATATTGAAGCGATAACCACTATTTATGAGAAATATAGAGAATACAAGGAAAAAAATTATGTTATGGATTTTGATGATCTGCTTTTAAAAACGATCCATCTTTTTCAGGAAAACAGTGATTTATTGGAGCAAATATCATCGAATCATCATCATGTGCTGGTTGATGAATATCAGGATACAAATTCACTGCAGGCTGATTTATCCCGGTATTTCTCCTCTTATCATAAAAACATTATGGCCGTAGGGGATGATGCTCAGAGTATCTACTCCTTCAGGGGTGCAGATCATAAAAATATGATGAAGTTTCCGGAAATCTTTCCCAATACTGAATTGATAAAACTGGAAGAGAATTATCGGTCAACACAACGAATTTTAGATGTTGCAAATTCAGTTCTTGAACAGGCGAAAGAGAAATTTGAAAAAAAGCTATTTACAAATCGAGAACAAGGAGATTACCCCGGTTTGGTTAAATCAGCAAATATGAATGATCAGAGTCGATTCATATCCCAAATGATCCTAAACCTAAGAGAACAAGGTTATGAGTTAAATGATATCGCTGTACTTTTTAGAAATGGCCGTGATTCTTTTGACCTGGAAGTCATGTTAAATAGGAAAAACATTCCATACATAAAATATGGTGGGTTGAAGTTCACCGAAGCGGCTCATATAAAAGATGTTTTAGCTCATTTACGTGTCCTTATTAATCCAAAAGATTCTATTTCATGGAATCGTGTCTTAATGTTAATAGAAGGTATTGGCCCTAAAACTGCTGATGATTTATATAATTGGGCACAAGAAGGCGGCAATCCCCTTAGACCGGATAAAGCTCCCAACATCAGTGATCGTTATATTTTGCAGCTTCGGGCTCTTGGAGAACTTTTTAAAAAACTTAATGACTTGCATGGATCAATTACTGAACAATTACAAGCTGTGGTAGACTACTACTCTCACTTTTGCAAGAAACGATTTGATGATTATCCCAAAAGAATGAAGGACCTTGAAACATTTGTTGATATTTCCGGCACCTATCGGTCACTGGAATCGATGATTGAAGAGATTGCACTCGATCCTATTGAATCGACAGCCGTAGACACTGAACCGGCTAAGAAAGAGGAGTCACCTCTTATTTTAAGTACTATCCATTCATCAAAAGGTCTGGAATGGAATGTTGTTTTTCTCATTCAATGTCTTGATGGGATCATCCCCTCTGGATATGCAATTGATGATCCGGATCAAATGGACGAAGAAATTCGTTTACTTTATGTTGCAGTAACGCGTGCCAAAGACTCCCTTTTTCTTACTTATCCGGCTCTCTTTCAAAGCAGATATGGTGACTATTTCTCCAATCCATCCAGATTTTTAGAACAAATACCGGAAAATGAGATTGAACCGTGGTTACTTGTAGAGGAAAACGGCCAGGATGCATTACCGCCCAAAAATCCCGATATTTAAGAGTCGATGACCACTTGTTTTACAATCTTTTTAATTCTTTTTTCTGTTTTATCATGTCTACAATAAGCCATAATACAGGGTATAAGGGGATAAATATGGCTAATGAAAAAAAGATTAACTGTTTGTGAATTGGCCGTTCTCTGGTGCATATACCTGCAACTCCTGCCATCCAGAAAACAAAAAAAATAAAGGATAAAAAAGCTACAATTAAGGAGCCACCAAAACCGAAATAGTTATGAAGTGTTTGTAGCATAGGTTTCTATAAAAATTCTTAACTTGTAGATCCGTCTATAACTATATTTGATGAACTCACATCGAGCTCATTTTCTCAAAGTTAAGCAGGTATCCGATGAATAAGAAACTTAATTCAGTCCTATTCATCACAAAGCATTCATATTACTAATTTTCATTTAAAAAGTTAAAGATGTCAGCAACTGTTTCCATTGTTGGAAGGCCAAATGTAGGGAAGTCAACCTTGTTCAATAGATTGATCGGCCGTAGGAAAGCAATCGTTCATGATGAAACCGGCGTGACTCGTGACCGTCATTATGGGGATAGTTATTGGAATGGCAGAAATTTTTCTGTGATTGATACAGGTGGTTATTTACCGGATGAGGAAGACGTAATCACAGTAGGTATTAGAGAACAAGTTCATTTGGCTATAGATGAATCTGATGTGATCCTTTTTGTAGTAGATACAGAAACCGGAATTACAAGTCTTGATCGATCCGTTGCTCAGATTCTAAGAAAACAAGACAAACCGGTCTTCCTGGTAGTGAATAAGTGTGATAATGAAGAAAAGACAATGGAGGGAGTTGAATTTTACGGTCTCGGATTTGACGCAATTTACCCCGTATCATCTATCAGCGGTATTGGAACCGGGGATCTTTTGGATGAAGTTGTTAAGTGTTTGCCCGATGAAGAAGATGAACCGGAAGATTTAGGGTATCCAAAAATTGCATTTGTTGGACGGCCTAATGTTGGGAAAAGCAGCTTAATGAATGCTTTATTAAAAGATGATCGATGTATTGTTACCGACATCCCCGGAACGACCAGAGATGCTATAAATAGTCTTTTAGATTATAAAGGAGAAACTTTTATTCTTGTTGATACTGCAGGATTGAGAAAAAAAGCAAAGGTAAAAGAGAATATTGAATTTTACAGCACAGTGCGAACAGATCGATCGATCAAAGAAGCCGATGTTGTGGTACTTCTTTTAGATGCAATGCAAGGATTTGATGAACAGGATAAACGAATATTACGAGAAGCCGAAAAGTTTAATAAGGGGATTGTTATCGCATTGAACAAATGGGATATTGTGCCGGAAAAAGACACAAATTTATTAAAAGAATTTCAGGAATATATTCATGGGAAAGTAAAAACACTGGATTATGTTCCTATCATCTCTATTTCAGCATTAACAGGCCAACGAATCGACAAAGTGTTGGATATATCTAAAACCGTTATAGAAGAGAGGAAAAAAAAGATACCTACTCCCGAGCTCAATAATTTTATTTCAAAATTACTGAAGGAGAGACAGTTGCCTGTTAAAAGAGGGAAACAGCTAAAAATACAATACGCCGTTCAGGTTAAAGCAAATCCTCCTGTATTTAAGTTCTTTATGAACAATCCTGAAGAACTGCCACCAAATTACCGGAGATTCATCGAGAATAATTTAAGAGAGAGTTTTGGGTTTGAGGGAGTACCCATTACGATGGTCTTTAGGCAAAAATAGTAGTGAAATTTGACTACATTCTTTTGAAGAGATGATTTTAAAGGGTTATTTTAAAACAGAAAATATCATAGAAGTTTAATAATTATTTAAGCATGCAAAAGAATCTTGAAACACCGGCCGCACACTCAATAAATAAAGATTATTCACGCGAACGTAAATTTTCGTTCATGGAAAATCTCTATTTACCGGAAATTTTTAAAGGTCTGCTTTATACATTTAAACAGATGTTTGCTCCCACATTTACCATGAATTATCCGGAGGAGAAGTGGGACCCACCATCAATCTTTCGTGGCAGACCGGTACTTGTTGAAGATGATGGGCAGGAACGATGTGTCTCTTGTGGTTTATGTGCCAGAGCATGTCCACCGTTAGCTATCAGTATGCAAGCCAGTGAAAATGAAGATCCTAAAGAGAGATATCCAGAGAAATTTGAGATAAATATGTTACGATGTATTTATTGTGGTTTTTGTGAAGAGGTATGCCCGGAAGAAGCGATTGTGATGAGCAAGGATTATGATATTGTATTTGAATCAAGAGAAGACGCTGTGTATGATAAACAAAGACTTTTGGTCCCAAAAGAAGATTTAACAGATCGATTGACCTACCTAAAAGAGTACAGAAATAATCAATTTGGTCAATTTTGGGATTTTCAGGAGGAGAATAATATTCATTCAGTCAGAGATCGAGATCGTGATTGGAATACCGGTTTATCACTTGTAGACCTTTTAGAACAACAGAAAAAAAATGATGCCTCCAAAGCATCCAATAACTGGTCAGTTTAGACTTTATTTAACTTGCTCAAACCAATGATAAATCAAGATCTTATAGATCGATTGTTTGATGATGTATCATACCTGGAAGCCGAAGCTGAAGCTCTTAAATATTTAATTGATTCCATTCCGTACGATGAAAAGCCGCCAGAAGGGCAATCGATCAAAGAAATGCTGCAGCTGATTGATTTTGCTCAGCATCATTACTACAGGCCCATCATCGAGAGAGTATTAAATGAAGACCGTATTATAAAGTTGTCTGACTTTAATCATTTTGAAGAGTCATTTTTAGAGTACGATAATGTTGAGACAGATATACATAAGGTTCTGAATAAATTGATCAAACATCGTGTAGCATTGCTGACAATTATAGAGAAAATACACCCTATTGATCTTGAAAAACCATTAAAAGACGTGAATAAAGGCGAAATTACTCTCTTTAATTTTATTCAATATATGGTTAATACAGAGCGCTCAACACTTAAAGAGATTGCTGACTTAATTCTTATTTATCAAAATGAAAAGCAATATCAAAGGGAGATTAATAAGAAAATGTCACAAAGAGAACTCTAAATCCAATTTACAATGTGGGGACAGTTAATACTTTTTATCTCGTCTGTTTACTGTCTTTATTTGGTATTTACAGGTGTAAGCTCCAAAAATAATGATATTAAATCGATTCTGATATTAGCAATTCTAATCTGGATAATCAGCCAGTTTTTTAATTCAGGTGATACGATACAAATCGATAATACTATAGCCGAATTCCTTCAAATACTAAATATTTCATTAGTATTAACTATTCTTTTAATCATTGTGCGAAGTTTAAGGCCTGCTATTTTTAGATATCCATATTTTTTAGTCTTTACACCGTTACTTGTGCCTTTATTCTTTTTTCTGATCATTGATACTTATTTAATTAAAACGATCATTTTTATGTCTACACAAGGGATTGCCTTGTTAGTATATCTGTTATTACTGACTGAAGAGAATTCAGTTACACATAAGAATATATATGGCCTTGTATCAATTGTTTTGGTATTTGCATCCTACGTTACCAATTGGTTTTTGCTTGACCTTCATCTGGTTATGATAGTTTTGTGGCAAATATTATTATCTACAGGAATTTTGGTCGCAATTTATTCGTTTACCAGAAAATCAGATAACCAACAAAAATATATGATTGAATGAAAGTAGGGGATAAGGCGCCAAATTTTACATTAAAAAATAGTGATAGAGAGGATTTGACTCTCAAGAGTTTAACTGAAGGCGGAAAAGTATTACTCTTATTTTTTCCGTTAGCTTATTCAAGTGTATGTACAGAAGAAATGTGTACTGCCAGGGATAATATGAAACTGTATAACTCATTGAAGGCTAATGTAGTAGGTATTAGTGTCGATAGTTTTTATACCTTAAGAGAGTTTAAGAAGAATAATAATTTGAATTTCACTCTATTAAGTGATTTTAACAAAGAAGTTTCTAAAGAGTTTAATGCATACTATGATGATTTTTACGGAATGAAAGGAGTTTCCAAAAGATCAGCATTCGTTGTTAATCAAGACTTAATAATTGAATATGCTGAAGTTCTTGAAGATGCCGGAAAACAACCTGATTTTAAAAAGATCCAGAAGGCACTGAAATAAGCTTAAGGGTGATTGGTACTTACACGATGCATGAAGTAGGGGATAATTATTAATATGATATATATATATTATAGAGATACTAACTTTACATAATATATATTATACGACTATTAATATATATTATAAATCATTAATCTTAGTAATACCATTAACTGCTGAATACATTTAGGTCAAATTGTCCTTCTTTTCCACAATCAATGCGGATCTTATCTAAAATAGCTTCACTTCTTATCTCATTATCAATATGTATTAATTCCTGATCTTCTGTGAGGTTCGGCTTACGGGCTAATCGGGAAATGTCGATAACCAAAATGAAAAGATTTTTTCTCCCCTTAAAGTGTTGATTTAAATATTGATTTAAATATTTAATGCTGACACATTCGATCTCAGAACCCTGTTCAGAATCATCCTCTGATTTTAACCTGTAAATGCCCTCCTGAAAACATTCTCTCCATTTTCTTTTTGAAACTATATGGAATATTAACTGACTACTCATAATTTTGCTTATTTATTGCAATGTGCATTATTGCATCACCTTTATGTACAACAGGATTGTAATTTATCCCAATTACACGCCCATCATACCTGCTTTTTATAGAATCTACATCTGTCCCAAATGGATCCGTTATTACGCCAAGTATCTGCCTTTTTTTAACTTCATCACCATTTTTGATTTTAGATGTAAAAAGTCCGGCTAATGGAGCCCTCGCCCAAACTGACCCCTGAAATATATCTGTTTTACCTTCTGTTTTTGGAATATTATTTTTCATTCCCAGATAACACATAACTCTCTGTGTTCCTTCAATAGCTATTTTAATTCCATATTCATCATATCTGAGCGATTCACCGGTTTCATATACTAGAATATGCTTTTTCTTTCTAAATGCTGCTTTCCGAAAGGATTGATCGATTAAGGGAGAATGCAAAATTACCGGTGGAGCAAACGCTCTGGCTAACTCTATATTTTTTTCAAGATTCAGTACACATCGGATCTGTGGATAATTTGCACGACTCGCACCACCCGTATGGAAATCAATACCGTAATCAATTTTAGGTATTATCTCATTCATTATTGTATAGGCAACCAATTTTGCCAATGACCCTGTTTTACTCCCGGGAAAACTGCGATTAATATCTTTACCATCCGGTACGCCACGAACATTCTGTATAAACCCATAGATATTCATAAGTGGAATCGCAATGATACTTCCTTTTTCAGGAACTAACATATTACGGGCTAACATTCTTCTTACTATTTCAATGCCGTTTATTTCATCTCCATGCAGTCCACCGGTTAATAATAAGACAGGCCCCGGTTTCTCTGATCTGATAACCCGTACAGGCAGATCTATATTTGTGTGAGTCGGCAGTTTTGCGATCCTTAAATACAAATGCCTGTCTTCTCCCCTTCTAATTTTCTCGCCACCTATTTGAATGATATCAGGCATTACTTTTTATTTTTCTTCTATTCCCTTTATTGCGGTCGTTTGACTGCTCAATGATTTTTTCAACATATTTAACGATTTCAATAGCGATATCTTTTTTAGTGGCTTTTTCAATACCCTGGAGTCCCGGTGAGGAGTTTACTTCTAACACCAATGGACCCCGATCTGATTGCAATAAATCAACACCTGCAACAGTTAAATTCATCGCTTTGGCCGCCGTTAATGCTACTTCACGCTCTTTTTTTGATAATTTAATAATTTCTCCACTCCCTCCCTGATGAATATTTGATCTAAATTCACCTTCTTTCCCTTGTCTCTTCATCGCACCAACTACGCGATTTCCTATGATGAAAGCTCTTATATCCGCTCCTTTTGCTTCAGAAATGAATTCTTGTACAATGACTCTCGCTTTCATGCTATGAAATGCCTCGATCATAGACTCCGCAGCTTTCTTGGTGGGCGCCAAAACAACACCGTATCCTTGTGTACCTTCAAGCAATTTTACGATCAATGGAGCTCCTCCAACACTATCAATGATTTTGGCTACTTCTTTACTGTAGTTGGTAAAAACGGTTTTTGGCATTCCAACATTGGATCTGGCCAAAATCTGTAAGCTCCTGAGCTTATCTCGTGATCGAACTAATGCCTGTGACTCAACCACTGTCGGGATATTCATCATTTCAAACTGCCTGACAACCGCTGCACCATAAAATGTTACAGATGCACCTATTCTCGGTATGACCGCATCTACATCTTTTACCTCCTCTCCATGGTAGAAAATTGTTGGCTTATCCTGCTCAATAACGATATCACATTTTAAATGATCTAAAACTACTGCACGATGACCTCGTTTTTCAATGGCTTCAACTAACCGCTTGGTAGAGTATAATGTCCTGTTTCTTGACAAAATTGCAATTCTTAATTGATCTGACTTCATCGGTTAAATTATTTGTATATATATTTTTTGGAGACATCAACCAGGAATTTCCCAGAGATAAATCTTCTCCCAATTAATAACGGATATTTCATATCAGATCGGTTCGATAGAGAAAGTTGAATATTACTTATTTTACCACCGAAACTAATTTTTTGCTTAATTATAACTCTCTCTGATACAATACCATTTGAACTTTTTATTTTTTTGATTTTATGGACGGGACTTTCAAAAATTTTACCTTCATATTCAGGATGTGACGGGTCAAGAAGATAGAAACGAACTCTTTTTTTACCTTTAATGGTAAATATATCCACACTATGACAATGTAAACTGGAAGTATAGGCTCCCGTATCAATTTTAGCATCGAGACTATTCCTTGATAAATCCGGAAGCTGTACTCTTTCAACTCTACCGATAACTTCTATTTTACTTTCTGTATTGATATTTTTTCCGATTAATTTGTACCCTAAAATAAGATCTTTTATGCTCGTGTGCATTTCCTATTTTTAAACAACTTTCAGATTTAAATAATTATAAATTTATGGACCTTATAGAAACCGGCCGGCCTCAACTGATACTTGACGAAGAAAGATGTAAAAGAAATATTAATCGAATGGCTTCAAAGGCCAAAAAACATAATCTTCAATTCAGGCCACACTTTAAAACTCATCAATCCCTGGAAATTGGAAATTGGTTCAGGGAAGCAGGTGTAGAGGCAATTACGGTTTCTTCTGTTGATATGGCCTCTTATTTTGCGTCTGATGGATGGAATGATATTACCATTGCATTCCCTTTTTACCCGGGTCAAATTTCTGCACTAACGAAACTGGAGAATACTGCTCAGCTTCGACTCTTTATTAACAAAAAAGATCAAATTTCAGTTCTTTCTGAAAATTTACTCAAACCTTTCCACGTAATCATTGAAATTGATCCCGGTTTCGGCCGCAGTGGTGTTCATTTTAACGAACATGACCAAATTGACGAAATCATAAATGAATGCAAAAGTAATGCTTTAGCTAACTTTCATGGATTCTATATCCATGATGGCAGAACGTATCAATGCAAAGGTAAAAAGGATATTTTAGACCACATTGAGCCCGTAATAAACGTTCTAAATACCCTAAAAAAAGAATATCCGGACTCATACTGCATTATGGGAGATACTCCCTCCTGCTCTGTTTTAGAAGATTTTGAATCAATAGATGTGATAACACCGGGTAATTTTGTTTTTTATGATTGGATGCAGGTTAAAATTGGCTCTTGTACAATTGATGATGTTGCCCTTTATTGTCAGGTCCCAATTGCTCAGAGACTAGTGAACACCAACAAAGCCATTTTACATTGCGGTGCGGTTCATCTGTCTAAAGATTCAATATTAATGAATGGGCAAAGATGCTTTGGTCAGGCTGTCGAATTTACTAATACCAAAATTAAAACCATTGACAATTTATTTATCAATTCACTTTCACAGGAACACGGAATCATTATTGGAAACATTCACGATATGACTACAAATTCAGTTATGATTTGTCCAATTCATTCATGTCTGACAGCAAATCTGCATTCGCATTATCTTTCTACAGACGGTAAAATCATCGAAAAACGTATTTTGTCATGAATGATAAGCTTATTATCAAAGAAAAATATTCCAAATTATGGCCAATTATCACCTCAATAAGCCTGATATCAGCGGTAATTGCTTTCTATTTTTATTGGTCTGTTTCAGATATACTTATTGAAGGTTATTTGAGATTAATTGCTTTTATACTCTTCTCAATCGGACTTTTAAGTTTGTATAAATTAAACGATGGACAAATAGAAATCATTACAATTCTGCATGATGATATAATTGAATTCCAATACAAATCGCGAAATAGAATTATTTATACCGAAGAGTGGCCTGCGAATGATATTGCTTCAATCAAAATAGATGAAATGCCAAACCGATCTTTTTATAATGACATAATACAGGGAGATCGATGCTTGCGCTTCAGGAGGAATAATCAAAGTGATTGGACTTATTTAAATAGCATAAATGGTCGTGTTGTACCCCTAACCAATAAAAATGCACTTGAACTGATGCATTTTCTCAAAAAGACATAGAAATAAAATACTTTCCAGGAATCAAATCTTTTCCATTGGATCCGGCTCATCCGTAAATGCTTGTTTCCAAAATATATAAAGCCCTAAAGCCAATCCTTTGATGATAAAAAATGAGAATACGATCATTAAACCAATATCCTGTAACAATACAATCGTCAAGAAGTAAATAAAAAGTAATATGAGTCTGTTTTTATATAATTTAATTGACTCACGATCAAACTTTGGAATTTTGTCAAATGGGATTGTACTGACCATCAAAAATGCGAGTAAGACAACAACCGGTATTAACACTGATATTACACCCTGGTTTAGTCCATCAAACCATTCCATTCTATTTACAGATGTCAGGTAAAAAGCAGCAAGCATAATTGCAAATGCCGGTGAAGGCAGGCCGCGAAAATATTCCAGTTCACCTAATTTTGATTCTATATTGTATCTTGCGAGTCTGATAGATCCACATATTGGTGCTAAAGAACTCAACAAAATACCTGCAATGGCTAATTCATGAAAAGCAAAAGCATAGATTAAAAAACCGGGCGCAACTCCAAAAGAAACAATATCACTCAATGAATCAAGCTCCATTCCAAATTCACTGGTTGAATTAGTTAAACGAGCCATAAAACCATCCATTACATCAAACATACCGGCTAATACGATCAGCCATGCTCCCATACTTAGATTTCCTTCATAAACCATTAGCATAGATAAAAAACCGCAGAAAAGGTTCATCAACGTAAAGAAACTGGGAACCACCATTTTTGGAATTGGCTTCAGTTTTGTTTTCCTTAGTTTTCTTCGGAATCTTGATTTTTGGATTGGATATTTCATACAACGTTTATCTTTTCGAAGAGTATGAGGATAAATTATTTAGAATTGATTATTGCCAGAATCGATTCACCCGCAACTGTGATATCCCCTTTTTTAACTTTAATATCACAATGATCAGGAATTAGTATGTCCATTCTGGATCCGAACTTCATAATACCAAATCGATCTCCGGCCTTTAATTCATCCCCCTCGTTTACATGATATACAATTCTTCTGGCAAGAAAACCGGTAATCTGTTTGTACAGTATTTTAGTGCCACTTTTATGTTTTACACCAAAATGTGCACGTTCATTCATTTCGGAAGCATCATCTTCCCATGCCATAAGATATTTACCCGGATAATAGGTAAGGTATTCCAATAATCCGCTGACCGGGTTTCTGTTGACATGAACATTTAATGGGGATAAAAAAATACTGATTTGTGTAGCGGCACTATTCATATACTCTCTCTCTTCCACTCTCTGGATGAGTACTACCTTCCCGTCCGCAGGTGATATCAGTAAATTTGGATCATTAGGGGCGACCCGGTCGGGATCACGGAAAAAGTATAATATTAAAGCACATAGTACTGTAAGTAAGGGGTATGTTATATACCCAATCCACGCAGGAGCGTAAGTAACAGCATAACCTACGGTAATACTGAATATAAAAACCACAATAATTGTTGGAAATCCCTCTTTTGCTAACATTTAAGATCCACCGATTGTTCTCAGGATATCATTGAATGTTATTAGTATAAACAGTCCGATGAGGAATATAAAGCCCAATTGTTGTAATCCCATTCTTACCTTTGGCGGTGGCTCTCTACGGGTAATTCCTTCATAAACAAGAAACATAAAGTGTCCGCCATCAAGTGCCGGAATTGGCAACATGTTCATAATTGCCAGCGTGATACTCAAGAAAGCGGTGATATTCCAAAATCCTTCCATTCCCCCTCTATCTGTGGCCTCCTTTGTAATATTTGCTATAGCTACGGGTCCGCCTAAATTTTCTCTTACTGATATATCCCCGGAAAAAAGACGCCCAATTCCTTTTAAAATCCCGAAAAATGTGTCGTGAGTCCGTTCAAAACCGATTATTACAGATTGAACAGCACCAAATGTTCTGATTTCATAGTCTAGAAGCTCTGCAGCCTGGTAAGATTGAATACCAATTTGGTTTGTTTCAGGGTCCGGAGTAACGGAAAGATTGATGATATCTGTACCCCTACGTATTTCAAGTTCTGTTTCACCATCACTGTTACTGATGATATTAACGACTTCAGCCCAATAACTGACTCTTTCACCGTTGGCCGAAATAATTTCATCACCATCCTGCAAACCGGCATCTTCAGCCGGTGTACCTGGCATTACCCTGCTTATTTTACTGGGGAGTGTACTGTTAAGATCTATAAATCCCCCTTCTCTGTTAATTAAATCCAGAAAGTCAGGGGGCGTCGTAATTGTAATAAGTTCACCATCTCTATGAACCATGAAACTTAAATCCCTGTCGGTTAAATCAGAAGGCGAAAAAAGTTGGTTGAAATATTGAACCTTATTTCCGTTTACACCAATAATCTTATCACCGGTTTGCAATCCGATTTGAGAGGCTACAGACTCTTCTGCAATATAAACACCATCTATTGATTCAATTGGAATAACTGTATCCCCATAACTGAAAGCCATACCTGTGTAAATAATGACCGCTAATATCATGTTAAAGATTACACCGGCCAATATAACAACGGTTCTCTGCCACACAGGTCTGCTGCGAAATTCATCAGGTTTTACTTCTTCATCGATAAAACTATCATCCATCGATTCATCAATCATGCCTGCAATTTGAACATACCCACCCAATGGAGTTGCACCAATTACGTATTCAGTTTCTCCTTTCTTAAAGCCAAATATTTTAGGCGGGAATCCAATAGAAAATTTATCCACCCTCATTTTGAAAAATTTGGCTGCTAAAAAATGGCCTAATTCATGAACTGTCACCAAAATGAAAATAGCGGCAATAAAAATTAGTATCGTTGAAGAAATACTTAAAATCCAATCCATAGCTTATCTCAATAGTGTATTCGCATAGTTTCGCGTTTGTTGATCGATATCTAATAACGCTTGCGGATCTAATACCTTATCACGGTCAATTTTTTCCAATGATTTTTCAATGATTTTAGATATGTCAATATAACGAATTTCCTTTTTTAAAAATCTATTTACTGCAATTTCATTGGCTGCATTTAAAACAGCAGGGGCATATCCACCCTCTTTAGCAGCATTTATAGCTAATTTTAAACAAGGAAATTGTTCAAAATTTACCGGGTAAAATTCCAAGTTAAAGGCTTCTGAATAATCGATTGTTTTATTTGAGTATTCTATCCTATCCGGATAAGTAAGTGCATAAAGTATAGGTACTTTCATATCCGGCGGACCCAACTGTGCTTTTGAGGATCCATCTGTAAATTCTACAATTGAATGAATAATACTTTGAGGATGAATCACCGGTTCAATTCGGTCGACATCAATATTAAATAACCATTTAGCCTCAATGATCTCTAACCCTTTATTCATCATCGTTGAAGAGTCAATAGTGATTTTATTCCCCATACTCCAGTTTGGGTGGTTTAATGCATCTTCAACAGTGATATCACTCATCTGATCTAAAGAGAAATCTCGAAAAGGCCCGCCACTTGCAGTGATAATAATTTTCTGAATATCTTTACTCTTTTCCCCGATCAGGCATTGAAGCATCGCGGAGTGTTCAGAATCAACAGGTATAAGTTTTCCGCGTTTAAAAGCTTGCGTTTCAGAGATAAGTTCTCCACCAACAACCAATGATTCTTTATTTGCAAGTGCAACTTTTTTATCTCTTTTTAATGCAGTATATGTTGACATAAATCCTGCAAAACCTACTAAACTATTCAGTAGTAGATCATAATCCCCATTCAGGGCATATTCATTTAATCCACTGCTACCATAACTGATATTTTTTGGATTATATGTGAGTAGATTTTCAAATTCGAGACGGTTTTCCTGATTTACAAGAATGACATGATCCGGGCGATAAAAATTCGATTGTTTTGCCAACAGGCGGTAATTATTGTAAGCGGATAGTGCGATGATGTCGAAGAGCTGATTATTCTCTAATATTTCAAGTGCCTGCGTACCAATTGAACCGGTTGACCCCAGTATAGCTATGCTTTCTTTCAATAAATAAGTGGGTTTAATTTCATTATGTCATCAAAATAGAAAATGTCTAAGCAAAGTATAGAGTTGCAATTTCTTTCTGAGCTATAGACATAATTGTATGTACTTCAACTGTTTCCACTAAAAATCGATCATATAATCTGTTAACAGTTTAACCAAAAATATTTCTTTCTGCGTCAATTATTCATTTTAATAAGAGCCAACATTCGTCCCGATTTATCCCGTTCTCTTCGATAAGAGAAAAAAGCATTGTTACCAAAGGTACAGTGATCAGACTTTTCAATATTTTTACTTTTAAGGCCTTCATTAATCAGTTGTTTTTCTAAAAAACCGCTTAGATCAACGTGGGGTTTATCATAACTTGAGTAATCACAAAATTGATCTGGAAATTGGTTTGCCACTTCCGGCCCTACTTCAAAATTTTGTAACGATATACAGGGTGATATAAACGCTACTAATTTTTTGGGATTTCCTTTTAACTTTACAATCGATTTTATTCCTTCATTTATGATTCCTGCAATAGTTCCCCTCCACCCGGCATGAAGCGCTGCGATAACTTTTGCCTTCGGTTCATACAAAAGGATGGCAGCACAATCGGCCACCTGTATCCCAATGGCTAAACCAATTTGATCTGTTACAAGACCATCACAATCAAGATATATACCTGGAGCGTTTATTGTTTTAACAATTGAGCCATGAACTTGTTTAGCTATTGCAAGATGATCCGGATCCCAGCCGATAGACTCAAATAAAAGAGAATAATTATTTTTAACGGTAGGATCCTCCCCATGGCTGAATGCTCCCAAATGCAATCCATTTACAGTTGCATTCTCTTGTTTGATATTGTTTCGATTGGCTAATGTAAAATAACTTTCAATATCAGTTTGCGACTCAAATATGTCAGGAATCAATAAGTCTAAACTCATGACATTAAGTAGTTTTCAAGTTTTTTATAAATTAATTCTAATGGAAAAGTTTTCCCTGTCCAAATCTTAAAAGCGCGATTTCCCTGATGAATCAACATATGAAGGCCATGAATAGATTGCCCTCCGGCTTCTCTGGCATTCTTTAAAAATGTTGTATCTAATGGATTGTAGACTAAGTCATAACAAATTTTATCCTTAAGTAAACCGGATTCTGATTTTTTAACTGGTGATTGATCCCTGTATGGATTCATACCCATAGGTGTCGCATTCACTACTATTCTTACATCCTCTATAAATGCCGGCCATTGTGAATAATCTACATATTGAATTTCAACACCTTCATCGATTTGTTCATTCTCTTTCTTGCCCATACTTCTGGTAACAAATATAATTTTATGGATACCAACTGCTATTAAGCCGGATTTTACAGCTTTTGATGCCCCACCGGTACCAAAAATAATTGCTGTAGCCCCTTCTAATTCATCTCTATGATGTTTTAAAGGATGGAGAAAACCATGCATATCAGTATTATAACCAACGAGCTTATTCCCTTCTTTTGCAATTGTATTTATTGCACTCACACTCTCAGCGAAAGGATCCAGTTCATCCACTATATCCATTAATAACTGTTTGTAAGGAAGTGTGATATTGCAGCCAAGAAAAGAGTCACTATTTACCCATGATACAAAGTCCGATATATCATCACTGAGTAGTTCAACGGCATAGTAATGAGCCTTTAGATTATGATAATCTAAAGCCGTCTGATGCATTAGTGGAGATAATGAGTGATTGATAGGATGCCCTATTACCAGATAGTGTGGCAATAAAGATATTTCTTTCGATATAAAATCTTTGAATGCTAAAGCCATTCTATTTAGAAATCTCTAAAATATAGACAAAAAAAATGCGTCCCGTAATTACGGGACGCATAAAATTGGATCTAACAGCGATTAAGCAGTTACTTCACTGCTTTCTTTGACCTTCTCATCTGATTCTTCATCTTTAAATGTATCAGATTCTGCAAGTTCTTTAAACTTTTTGAGGTCTTTACCTAATTGTTCAGGAAGTCCTTCGATAAAATTAGCCAAATCCGCATCAGCTTCTCCAAAGAACGTTCGGTAATCAAGAGAAATATCAACACGTGTTTTGCTACCATTATTGAGCGGTGTAAATCGTATTGTGCCAGTTTGGTTTAGGTTGCCATTAATGGTAATCCATGCAAATCGAGTATTTCTTAAATTATCGATAATGTTCGTAGTCCACTGAAACTCTTCGTTACCGATTGTGGTTGTGTAGTTAAAAGTCTGGGAATTGACTTTATCAACACGCTCAATCCGGTGAAGGAATTTTGGAAAATGAACGGGATTACATAATAACTCGTAAACTTTGGCTAAAGGTAAGTCTACATCTATTCTTTCGTGCGCCATAAGTATTAACTTCGGATATGAAAAGTTCTAATTCAGAGTTGATATATATTGCAGATAAGACAAATCCACAATGCATTAAATTTAAGCATATTTTGAATAAGCATCAATCATTTTGAGAATAAAGATTGATTATTGTACCTGTACCCTACTGTGAAAAAGAAAATACTTACTCTTTTATCGGCTACTTTATGCATTATACATGCTCATCAACCTATTACAGCACAATCCACTATAAGTGGTGATGTGCAGAATTTTAGTGCAATTCAAACTTATTCAAATAATGATTTGATCAATGCAAGGAATCGATTAAAAATTAATGTAAACCATGCTACATCATTCGGGGAAATCCACGCAGAAACGCAAATCTATCATAATTATAACGACTCTTTTGATATCGAGCTCCTTCTGAGAGAGCTTTATTCAGATATATATACATCTGATTATGATATCAGAATTGGTTTACAACGCTTAACAACCGGACGGTCTGATGCCGGTTTTGTTACAAACATCTACTCAGGAATCGATTTTAGAGATTTTTTAACTAAAGAACCGGACGAAATTATTCTGGGCACACTGGCAATAAATGTGCGCCGTTATTTTGATCAAAATTCAGTTCAACTCATTCTAAGCCCGACTCACAACAAAAGCAGGCTGCCTGGTTTATCTTCCAGATGGTTTCCGATTCAGAATATAGAAGGTCCATTTGAAATAAAGTTGTTAAAAGACAATCAGAAGTATTCACTATCTGAATTTAGCGGGTCCCTGAGTTATTCAAACAGATCTATTCCAAATTTAGATATTGATTTTAATTTACTTTATTGGAATTATCCTTCCCCCTCTTTTGGATTTCGTTTCAATAATATAGATAGAGGTCAAAATGTAGAGCTGGATCTAATTGAAACCTACGAGAAGTCCATCATGGTGGGTTTATCCGGACAAGTACAACTCTCCCCTTCATGGTTTATAACCGGCGAAACTCTATTTGTTCAGAACAGGTTATTTACATTTTCAACCATACCAACGAATCAATTAGAAGCAGCATCAAATGATCCTTTTACTGCATTTCAGGTTCTTAGTCAATTTTCCGAACGCAATGACAACTATTTAATGGGAAAACCCTGGATTCATACCATGGCCGGGGTACAATCGGAAATGTTTGGAATTACGATCAGTGGTCAGCTTTATCTGGAATGGATACTTGATTACGATCAACGTATACTTGCACAACCATTCTTTCCTTATGCAACACTATTATTAACGCGAACATTTTATAGAGATCGTTTGAATTTATCATCACTTTACCGCTTTAATTTTGCCGGTAATGATTGGCTTTATCAACTTCAAGGCACATATGAGATCACTGATGGGTTCGAAGCAACAATAGGGACAAACTTAATGGGGGGAAATGAAGCAGATCCATATTACGGACATTTTTCATTTAATCAGTATAGAGATAATAGCTTTATATTTTTACGAATAACCTATTATTTCTGAAGATGGAATTGAAACCGATCATTGAGGGTTCTCACATATCTAATTTCACTTTTTACGTTACAAGTTATTGAAGCAACTCAGCAATTTTATCACAAAATACCCGCGTATAGTAATACTGGGGCTCTTCGTCATCATTTTACTGGCAATATATCCGGCTAGTAATATACGTACTGATTTCAACTTGGAAGGATTTTATCCGGCTAATGATCAAGTTCTTCTAAACTATAAGATATTGGAAGATGAATTTGGGAGAGATGATAACACCATTCTCATCGGTTTTAAATCAGATTCACTGTTTTCAGAATCGGTTTTACAAGATCTCTATCAAATCACACAAGACATTGACAAAATTGATTTTTTAGATAATGTATTCTCCCTATGGAGTGCAGAACAGATCAATTCAGATGGAACAAACCTGACTTTCGACCCATATCTGGAGTATTCAAAATTAGGCCAATATGATTTGGATCAGATAAAACAGAGTATGATTTCTGATCCTTTTATGAATGGATTTTTATTAAATCATACAGGAAACGCAACAGCGATTGCTATTAAAATAGATGATGATGAAAATACCTATCCAAATAGAAACATAATTATAGAATCTATTTCAAAGATTTTAGGTCAGTATGAGGATAAATATTCTTTTCATATTTCAGGCATCCCCTATTTTCGAAATCAGTATGTAAATTTATTAAACGATGAAATCATTTGGTATATATCAATATCATCTGTCATCATTATTTTACTTCTCTGGTACCTCTATAGAACAATTTGGGGTGTCCTCTTTCCAATGTTAATCGTTTGGGGGACACTATTGCTCACCGTCGCATTAATCCAGCTTTCCGGGGGATACCTGGAAATATTAAGCAGTACTATTGCACCCATATTACTCTGCGTGGGAGTTGCAGATGCGGTGCATATGATATCCAAATATGACGACTCACGGGAATCCGGACAAAACAAACAATTATCCATCTTGGAAATGATGACAACCCTCGGTAGTACTACATTTCTAACAAGTGTAACAACTGCCATTGGTTTTGCGTCTCTGATGAGTAGCACTGTCGTACCCATGAAAATGTTTGGAATTTACACTGCAATGGGTGTTTTGCTGGCTTATATCATAACAATCATATTCCTGCCTGCTGCTTTAAAATTATCCAGAAAAAAAAGAGTGGTGAATGAAAAGTCCAATCCCTTTTACCCGGCTATTCATTCCTATTTAAAAAAGATGTCTGTTCTCAATAGAAAACATTACAAAATCATATTGTTTTCCGGATTCGCAATCACTCTCTTCTTCCTCATTGGTACAGTCAATCTAAATGTAAATGGGTTAATATTTGATGATATTGGTGAGGATAGTCAATTAATGCAAGACAGCCGTTTCTTTTCTGAAAACATCTCCCCACAGTTTCCGCTTGAATTCATTATTGACACGGGGAACCCTGAAGGTGTCATCTCTGCAAATTTATTTGAAAGGCTGATTTTACTTGAAGAGCATCTTCTATCCTATCCCGAGATCTATCGTGTTGTAGGCCTTCATACCCTGATAAGTGAAGTACATTCAACAATCAATCAAACAGCAGATCATCATCAAACACAAATTCCTGATTCAAATCAAGCCATTGCTCAATATTTACTCCTATTGGAGATAAGTGGCACTGATGATCTGTTTCGTCTGGTTGATTTCGATTACAGGAACTTACGAATCACAACGTTTACAGAAGATGCCGGATCCAATAGAATCAATGAAATCAGGGATGAAGTGCAGGTTTTTTTAAGTGAACATTTTCCTAATGAATCTGTTATTACAACAGGAACAACAATTTTGAGTGCAGATTTAACTGAAAAAATTGTCTATTCATTAGCCTGGAGTATCATTATAGCCGTCATTGCCATCTCGCTTGTCATGACATTTTTATTCAAAAATATCAGACTCATCTTAATTGCATTAATTCCTAACATTTTACCTCTCATTATCGTCGCCGGTATAATGGGATATTTTGATATTGATATTAAACCATCAACCGCGATAATTTTTACAATTGCTTTAGGAATTGCAGTTGATGACAGTATCCACTATTTGGCAAGATTTCGAATTGAGTATCTCAGAATAGGATCCATAAATCCGGCTTTGGCTGCTACAACAGTCCGAACAGGAAGGGCTATAATTATTACAAGCATGATCTTAATAGCGGGTTTCGGGACGTTGCTAACAAGTGCATTCACTTCAACCGCAATGATGGGTTTAATGGTCTGTACAACAATATTTGCTGCCTTAATTTCCGATCTGTTTATTCTGCCTTCTCTATTTTACTGGCTTAAACCGGATTTGACTAACCTAATTAAAACTCAATATGCCGGATAATATCTGAATGAATCATCTGGATATTTTTAGAGGCATCAATGGTGACAAACCGTTTTTCAGTTTTAGCAATTTCCTCATACCCGTTACTGACGGAACGGAAAAAATCAATGCCGGAATTCTCCATTCTATCCTTAGAAAGTTTAGCTGTTCGTTTTTGCGCCAGTTCTGGATCCATCTTTAAATAAAAAGTAATGTCGGGAACTGTAGAATGAGATGCCAAACGATTGAGGATTTGTATTACCTCCAGGTTTTTCAGTTTTCTTCCGTACCCCTGATATGCTGTAGTAGAGTCATAAAATCGATCCAGGATAACGATTTCCTTTTTCTCAAGAAGTGGAATCACTTTCTCTTTAATTAATTGAGAACGCGCAGCTGAGAAAAGAAGTAGTTCAGTAATTGAATCCATCTCTTGAGAGTCATGAAGAAGAAGTGCCCTGATTTTTTCTGAAATTTCAGACCCACCCGGCTCTCTGAATATCGAGTATTTTAAGTTTTTAGATTCTAAATACTTCTTTAACAGATCAATTTGAGTTGATTTGCCACAACCATCAATACCTTCAAAAGAAATTAACAAAATAGAAGCCTTTTATTATTTGAAATCATCCATAAATGAAATGGGCTCTTTAGGAATCACAAAAGCTAAAGCGATGTAAACAAATATAAATGTATTAAAACTCAAAAATAAGGCTGCTACAAATATGATTCGTAGAACTGTTGAATTAATACCCAGATGTTTCGCTAAACCGCCACAAACACCGGCTAATTTTTTATCGGTTCTTGAGCGCGTTAATTTTTGACCACTGCTTACACTGAATGAATGAAATGAACTTTCTTTCTTTTTGTTTTTTGTATGCTTAGAATCACTATCCGTGTATAAAAATTCGTCCAATTTATCATAAGTTTCTTTTACTTTCTGCCTCTCCTTAACTTCAGCCACATTATTAGATTTACTCTTTGTCAGGTTTGATAAGATAATACCTCCTAATAATGCACCACCAAAATAGGGGGCTATCTTCATCAGAGTATTTATCAATGGAATTGTTCCTAAATCAAAAACAGTTGTGCCTATTGCATGACCTACATAGGCTGCTGAAACTAAAACCAGAAACAGGCCACTGATCGTTGAGAAATTCCAAATGCTCTCTTTTGATTTTTTTTCATTCTCTTCCAGAAAATCATTTAAAGATGAGTGAAGATCTTGGTCTGTTATATTTAATGTCCTTTCTATAGTCGCCATATTATTTAATTCAGTTTATTAAACTTAAAAAATCATACGCATAAAAAACTGATCAGTTACGAATATATTCAAATTTGTTCGGATTGTGTCAGCAAAAGATCTAATGGGATATCAAAATTTTCAACAGGCAATTCCTCCGGATGAATTTGCAAATCATATAGTAAACCAATTTTATATGCATTCGATTTTTCTAAAAACCGATCATAATATCCCTTACCATACCCCAGTCGATTTCTCTGTCTGTCGCCGGCAACCATTGGAACAATGATTAAATCCATCTCCCGGATATTAACCTCTTCCCCATCAACAGGCTCAGGAATACCCCATTGATTTTGCTCCCAATGATTTGTTGATTTTATCTCAATATGCTTTAATTGATTATCTTCAATCACTTTAGGTACTACAATCTTTTTATCGGTTAAAAACGAATGATCTATAATTTGTGATGTATCTACCTCATTTCTATCATTATTCGAAATATATAGATGAATCGTTTTTGCATTAATATAACTGTTGAGTTGAATTAACTGATTGAAAATTATTAAATCCCAAGACTGTTTTTTTATTTGTGGTATTCCATCTCTCTTTCTAAGATAAACAGCCCGGATATCACTTTTAATATGAGACTTATTCGACATCACAGATAAGTCAATTTATGTGTATTCGTTTCTTCTGACTTTAATTCTTCAATCAATTTATCCCATATATCAATTCCATATTTATTCATCAATGATATAAATGCGACTTCTCTCTCTTGTAAATTTCGATTTGGGTACAAACTATTTTGCACTCGATGAATTCTTTGAATCTGTACTTGTTCACTATCTTTAACAGAGCGATATAGTTTGCCTTTCAGCTTATCAAGTTCTGTAAAAAATTGTGTGACTGTTTTATCAGCACTCTTTTTTAGTGTAGGATCAATTTGAGCAACACGGGTTATAGGATCTTTAGACAGATCTGATACTGACGATTTCCAATTTTTAAAGATAGTTTCGAGATCCGGGGAGTCGGATTGTTTTAAAAAATCTTTTTCAAGATCCTCAATTCGATTAAAATAGTCATGAATATTAAACGGTAATTTACCAATAATACGATCTATGGCGGATTCAATTAATGTAACCGAATATCTTGGAGTGATAACCGGCATTGTGATGTCAAATTGCTCATAGTATGCTCGCATTTGTGCGTAATATGCAATTTCACCCGGACCGGCAACATACGATATTACGGGTAGGATATGATTTTGAATGATGGGCCGTAAAAATACATTTGGCGAGAAATTTTCAGGTGCACTTTCGATCTCACGTGCTAATTCCTCCGAACTCCATGATTTCTGGCTATCATCGATATACCATTGAGTCCCCTTTTTTTGAAGTTTTATTCTAGAAGCATCTTCACGGATATGAAACAGATTGGATGATTGTATCGTAACCTGTTTATGATAATTGTTTTTAGCTAATTCCTCTGAACTTTGGTTTAAAGTCTGATGATGTTTCTCTGAATCCTGTACGCTTTTTACAAGCGGTTTAATTATTAATTTTTTTAGACCATCATGATTACTCCCAGCTAAAATTAAACCATATTTACCAAATAACTGAAGGATGAGTTTTCCGAATGAACTTCCAAAGGTCTCTTTTTCGGAATAACAATGATCTAATAATTCCCATAAATCCTCTGAAAAATCAGTACCGGGGAGTATTTCTCTGATTTTTCTTTTTATTTCATTTAGACCTGCACTCAAGGTTTTCTCAACTGCCCTCTTTTCAATTGAGTTATCATCAATAAATGTAAATTCGGAAAGCGAATCTCCATCCGGTACGGATATAGAGGAAACTTCATCAAAATCATGATCTTCATCTGCAACCCAAAAGACCGGTATTACCTTTTTATTTAACTCACTTGTAAGTTTATCAGCGGTAATTATCGCGGTAATTATTTTATAAACTGTAAATAATGGCCCACCAAATAGTGTAACCTGCTGACCCGTCACAACAGTAAAAACATCATCTTCTTCAAGTAGTTTGATATTTTCTAAAGTAAATTCTTCAGCCCCAAATTTTAGATTATAATCAGTCAATGCAGATACTAAATCTCTCTTATTCGTGTCAAATCGAAGAGATTGACTTCTTTTTACGTATTCTGAGAGTTTAAAGGGATTATATTCAAAAAATGGTTGAATAGATTCACTCCATTCAGTGTAATCCTGAAAAAGCTCTGTAAATGGATAGTTTCGGAATGAACTAGATCTGATTTTCACTCTAAGCTTTTAATTTTGAGATCTGATCACGAATTTTTGCAGCTTTTTCATAATTCTCTGTTTCAATGGCTGTCTTCAAATCAATTTCGAGTTCTTCGAGTTTAGTAAGGCCTGAATTGGGATCATTCGTTTTACTTTTGTCTCCTCTTTTTACCGGTTTATCATCACTGACAATACCTGCTTCATCAAGCACTTTTTCTGTTGTAAAAATAGGAGCATTAAACCGGATAGCCAATGCAATTGCATCACTTGGTCTGGCATCTAATTTGATGTCATCGCCATTATTTGAATAGTGTATTTGAGCATAAAACGTACCCTCATTCAAATTATTTATGATGACTTTGTCCACTTTTGAATTATAACTGAGAATAATATTTTTTAGCAGATCATGAGTCATAGGTCTTGGAGGTTTAATACTCTCAAGTTCAAGTGCTATGGCCTGTGCTTCAAAAGTACCAATAATGATAGGTAAACGACGATTCCCGTCTGTTTCAGATAGAATCAATGCATAAGCCCCACCGCTGCTTGGACTCGTTGATAATCCCAGGATGTCCATCTTTATATTCTGCAAACTTAATCTCCTAACATGTAACTTAACTGATTGCTACAATTTAACTATTTTTGAGGTGCTCTTAAACAGGTTTGTAACATAAAGAGTTTGAAATTTATTATAAACTGTGATCATAACATGAATGCACTTTAAGAGACAACCATTTGAATTCGTGAACCAATGTACTTACAAAACTCATTACAATACCATTCGGTTTAGCAGGTTATTGATAGATCAATAAAAATTCAATTATTAACTATAAATACAAATAATCTTTTGAAAGCAACGATTAGAATTATTAAAAATCCAAAAAATGGAAAACCAATGACTGAAATAAGCGGAATTACTCATAATCCGCAAGTCATCGAACAATTGGAAAAAAAATTAAAATCTTCCTGTGGGGCAGGTGGACATACTGATAAAAAAACCATTTTTATTCAAGGATCACAAATATCTACGGTCAAAGAGATTTTGCTGAAAGATGGATATGACATTACAGTTAAGTAATTGTTTATTAAATTTTTCGTAACCCTTTATTCACTTATTCGTATAAATAAATGGGTCTATAACTGATTGTTTAAAAATGCGTTCTGGCAGAGATCAAAATATCCAAGTTAATCCATTCAAAAAAGTGAGAGCAAATTCAGTTTCAATCATTTTATTCTTACTGTTAAATATTGGTTTACCCAACCAAATATTATCCAGCGAGTTATCCACATCTGAGAGTGACACACTGCGGGTAGGCCTTGTTTTGTCGGGTGGTGGTGCACTTGGTGTTGCACATATTGGTATCATTCAAGCTATCGAAGAAGCCGGTCTGCGAATCGACTATATTACCGGCACAAGCATGGGGAGTTTGGTTGGTGGTTTATACGCTATTGGATATAGTTCAGATCAACTAATGGAAATTGCTTTATCCAATAACTTTACACAGTTATTTTTGGATAGAAAAAACAGACGTCACATCTCCAACTATGAAAAGTTATTTGATGACCGAACCATTGCTACATTTCCCATCAGTAGAAAAGGTATTGACCTTCCGGCCGGAATCATTACCGGACAAAAAATATATACGTACCTTTCTAAATTAACCTGGGCGACTCATGGTGTGAATGATTTTAACAATTTTCCAATACCCTTTGCTGCCATCGGTACAGATATTGAAACCGGTGAAGCAAAAGTTTTTAATTCAGGATATTTACCGGATGCTCTTCGAGCCAGTATTTCCATTCCTACTCTTTTTACACCGCATGAAATTGATGGGCGAAAATATATGGATGGTGGACTTATTCGAAATTTACCGGTTCAAGATGCCATCGATATGGGAGCAAATTATACTATTGCTGTTAATGTCGGAACGCCATTGATGCCGCAAGATAGTTTAAATACACTCTCTTCAATTATTACTCAAACAATGTTATTTCGGGTCTTGGATAATGTTGAAATTCAAAAAAATCTGGCTGATTATTACATTGATGTGGAAGAACTTAATAGCTATAATGCTTCTGATTTTGACCTCTCCGAAAGATTTATTGAAATTGGTAAAGAGGTTGGACAAAAACATATTGAAAAATTTAAAGAATTAGCAGCGTTACAAAGTGTTCCTCCTCAGGCACGTCCTGGAATCAGTGATGCAGGGAAACTACCCATCAGCCAATTAAATATTGAAGGCAATACAATCTATGATGACGAATTTATAAGAAATCTGCTTGAATTTATACCGGAGTTAAGTTTAAGCCCGGAAATGATTGAAGATAAGATAAATAGACTCTACAGCTCTCAATATATTGATCTGGTCACGTATCGTATAATTCCCAATGATGATTATTTTTACTCTTTGAATATAAAAATACATGAGAATATTCAAGATGAATTTAAAGTTGGGTTAAGATATGAGTCACCAACCAAAGCATCTATACTATTGGGCAGTTCTTTTCATAATCTAATACATGATGGGTCACTAACAAGAACTGAGGTTAGACTTGGAAATAGAATGCAAGTTAAATTGGATCACGCTTATTACGGTCCACTCGAATCTCGATTTGCTTTACTATTATCTACAGAATATCAATCCGAAGTCATTGAGTGGTACAATAAGAGAACAAGGGTTTCAAGTTTTAAAAATGAGTTAATCAGATTGGAAATGTCGGGTGCCAACTATTTTAGTACGAATAATATGGTTGCGCTTGGGATTCGGAAAGATTTTAACACTCACACAGATGTGATAAACAGTTCTGGAATTCTTGCTACTGATAGTAATTATCACGCACTATTTTTACGATTCATGAGGGATCGATTAAATAGGAAGTCCTATCCATCAAATGGAGAAAGATTAATTATTGAAGGTTTTTATAGTGATGAAATATTTTTTAGTCCAATTAAATTTTTATCGTCAAACTTTTATTATACCGGATGGTATCCGATAAATGATGTTACTTCTTTGAATAATACCCTCATGGCAGGTTATACTACCGGAAGGGAACTACCCTGGGATTACTGGCACTCACCAAACAGATATCACAACATCCTTGGAATGGTTCGATTTGCAGGAGTCAATAGATATAGATTAAACTCGAGAAATATTCAGATGGCTTCATTAGGATTACAAATCGAACCTATTTATCATCGATTTATTGGTTTTGATATTTATGCCGGTCGATTTATGGAGAACTGGAATCTTGATTTTAGTACAGGCGATATAGAGTACGGTATCTCACTAACAGTAGGTGCACAAACAATTTTAGGCCCGATAAAACTTATTTTTTCAAATAGTACTGTTTCAAATTTTAACACTGAATTACAGATTGGTTATCAATTTTGAATGAATCAATAGTACAAGAAAGAATTATTACAATTAAAAATTTACTGGATAATAACCCCACAAACAGTGAACTGCTAAATGATTTAGGTGTTGGTTACTATCTGATAGGCAATTATGCTGATTCCATCGAATCTTTATCAAAGGCGGTTGAGCTAAAGCCAAAAAATATCACATATAGATATAATCTTGCCAACTCTTATTCCGAACTTGAGGAGTTTAGTAAAGCAAAATATCATTATCTGATTGTTCTCGAAGAGTCACCGGAGCACATACCATCATTAAATAATCTTGCTGATTGTTATGAAGCTATAGGTGAGAAAAAACGTGCTTTGGAACTTTTTGAGTATTTAACTAAAATTGCTCCCGGTAATGCGTTAGCACATTTTAATTATGGAAATTTCTTATTGAGGAGTGGAGATCACATTCAGGCAACAAAATCATACGAAATGGCGATCAAAATAGAACCTTCATTCTCAGACGCTTATTTAAATATTGCCTGGATATTATTTGAAGTAAAAGCGTATCAAAAATCATTGGAATATTTACTAAACGGCCTCAAAGAGGATCCTGAACATGAGGATTTAAAGAAACTCCTTTCTAAAGTCCGTAATCACATCCGGTAATCTAATTTTACTATTGCGAAGTTGCAGACTTGCACTCTTCTGTTTTATCTCCAATTCAAGCTCAAGGGCAAAAAGGGCTGCCATTCTTTGATCAAACCCTGGGCTTACATTTACTTGAGGTAAATTTTTCAATCTGGTTGTGATTCTATTCAATCCTTGTTTTTTCTGTATTAAATTAAAAGAAGAGTGTGAACGGGGCTCCGACTTATCATCAGATTTTTCACACTCTTCTCTCTCTTCGCTATATAATTGATTTCTGTTCGTCATCATGATCCTGAATTTCTTAATGGTGATTAGAAATTCATACTTCAAATGAATCAGAATGTTTCCGATTTAACATATTCACCAATTAAATCTTGAAGTTGAACTCTTGCCCGGTTGATTCTGGATTTTACTGTACCCATTGCGGTACCGGTAATTTCAGAAATTTCTTCATAGGTTAACTGTTGAATATCACGTAATACAATCACTTCCCGAAACTCATCATTGAGTTGCATTAAAGCTTTTTCAAGTTCCTCAACAGAGTTTTTAAGATGTAGTTCTTCATCCTGTAATATGGAAGTATCATTTATTTCAAAATCTCTGCTGTCAGGATCTGAGTCATCTGCATGTATAGAAAATGTCGTCATACGTTGTTTTTTCTTATACATACTTTTAGCAAGATTCAATGCAATTGTAAATATCCAGGTGGATAATTTTGCAATGGGTTGATATGAAAATCTGCTTCTGTAAACTCGCAAGAAGGTCTCCTGAACTAAATCTTCACAATCTTCATGGTTATGTGTGTACCTAAACAAGAAATTATGAAGTCTGTCTTTAAACCTGAAAACAATCACATCAAAAGCTTGAACGACACCATTTTGAAGTTCAGCCATTACTTGTTCATCACTTAACTCTTGTAATTTTTTACCCGTCAAATTTTCCATGTTGATACCCCGTATTATCTGTTGCTATTTCCGCAACGCCGGGGTCACATAAAAAACTATCCGACGATGCGCTTAATCAGCAGGAAGAATATGGTGGGGTTATCCATTGTGCTGAAGCCTTTTAACGATCTATCTGTATCGAGTAAAGCTTCAAAAATATTTGACATCTCAGATAAGTGAAAATTGGAAGCTTCTGTAAATTGTCTGTTGAAGAAATATGTTCTCTTCTCACCAATTTGCTCCTGAATTTGAGCTTTGCTCAACCCTTTTTCACGAAATCTGCAAATCTGCCAGATATTGCTAAACACACTGTAAAAGAACCCCACGGCTTTAAATAATTCACCCGTGCTGTTATTACTCTTAAGCAACATCTGTTCCGCAATCATGAGTGATTGTTCCAGATTTCTCGAAATAACGGCTTCTTTGAGCTCAAAGACGTTATATTCGCGATATGATTCCGTTATTTTTTTTACATGACTCTCATCTATCAGTTCATTACTGTCCACAAAAGTACACAGTTTTTCTATTTCTGTAGACAATAGCTTCAAATCCTGACCGACTAAATGACTCAAAAGCTGGGCCGCAGTTACACTGAATTTTCTCTCGTGTGTATATTGTGCCCAATTGATAACCCAGTCTGTTAATTCAGATTCAGGTACAGAGGGGAATTCATGAACTTCAATATGGCTCTTTGCATCTTTAGAAGAGAGATATTTTCCAAGCTCTCTTCTTTTATCAGGAAATTTTTTGTCTATAATGCAAAGTATCGTTGAAGGATTGGGTTGTTTTAAATATTCAAGAAATTCTATACAACGATTCCCATCCGGCGGGTCATTAAACTTCAGGAAATCTCTTACAATGACTATTCTGCGTTCAGCCATCATAGGATAACTGCCTGCAATATTTAAAACCTTATCCGGTGTTGTTTCACCTGCATAGAGAAGATCAAAATTAAAATCTTTTTCTCCAGGAGGCAGTATCTTTTCAATCTCATCTTGTATAAGATCAATCAGAAACATTTCATCACCATGTAAATAATAAACAGGTTTTTTCAACTGCCCGTTTTTAATCTCTTTAAAGAGATTACGAAATGTTTGGAGTGTTTGTCCTTTACTTCCCAATGATCCGATTAATTATCAATTGACCTTAAACCCATTACATATTGAATTCCACCCAACAGGTGATCTAAAAATAATGGCTCAGAAAAAGACTCAATCGTATGTCCGGATCCTGTATAAAAGGCACGACCTCCATCAAATTCGTGATACCAGGCGATCGGATGGTACCCGGGGTGTTCACTCCCCTCATAACTATCCGTATCCAATGTAAGAAGTACATTTACCTGATCGTTCATATACCCAAAATTGTACCATTCATCATTTCTATCCCAGCGTTCAGGTAAATGTTCAGTAGATGGGTGATTGGCATCAATAAGCTCAACAACTGCTTCCCGAACGTTTGGATTATTTGGATGGCTATTAAAATAAGCGCCTACCAATTCGCCATACCATGGCCAGTCATACTCTGTATCTGCTGCAGAGTGAATACCAACAAAACCACCTCCATTTTGAATATAGTTTTGAAAAGCGTCTCTTTGATTACTGTCGAACAGCGTTAACGTAGTGTTTAAAAATATTACTGCATCGTAACCAGATAATGTCTCTGTTGTAAAATTTTCGGCATCTTCTGTCCAGGTCACTTCAAAACCATTTTCATTTCCTAACTGATAGATCGCCTCTACTCCTGCTTCTATGGAATCATGCCTCCACCCTTCTGTTTTGGTAAATACCAGAACCGAATTTGATTCTTGATTTTCATTTATTTGAACATCCTGTTTTTGTTCAACTTCACTAACCATTAATGAGCCATAAAAAGTAAAGAGAAATACAATGAGAGTGTTAATTGAGTAAATCATGATTTTATCGGTTTATGATTTTTTGACGAATTATAATGTAATGAAAATCTATGTTAAGGAAATAAAGTGATTCTGTAACCACTCAATTGTATCAATACTATCCGGTCGCCACCAAATTGGCGGATTCTGTGCTTCTTCCAATGGTTCTATTTCACGATCTCCAATTTTTTTACCTATAGTTGTGCCTGTTGAATAAATACTTTGCAAACTATCATTATACATTGAAATAATATCTATTAATTCATCCTCACCTCCATTTATCCACTGTAATACAAAATTTTCATCTGGTTTTTTAAGATCTTCTTCAATTAAAAAATCATCCAGCCAAATTTGAGAAATACCCACAGCTTTATTCATGGCATACCGATGATATAATGATTCAGGTGGTTTATCCATTTGAGGATTTTTTATCCAAAATGATTCTACATAATCCGTAAAATTGCATGAATTTGAAGTAAAATTAAATGGTGCTACAACCATTGCCACGGATCTGCACCCTTTCCCCGCATAGCGCAATGCTCCATTTATTAACTGTTTCATCGTATCAGGATGCTGATCATGAATCCATGCAATAGAAAAATGAGCAGTTCTCATAAGCATGGGTGTGTCTGAATGAATCAAGTCCAGAGTTCGCAGCTTATTTTTAACAGCTTGCACACTGTTTTCTGACCCTGAAAAAAGGACGGTGTCAATCTCCATTCCCCTTAAGTTCATTAAATCCGTGTTTTGTACACTCCCTTCACTAATTCCATGTTCATTCAATTTGGAGAGAAGAGATTCTAATAAATACGGGTCCTTTTTTGATAATTTACCAACATATCTACCTCCTGTCATCATAACAGCCAAAAGATCCTGAATACCTACCATTGGCAAATTTCCTGCATGCAAGCAAAGAATCGTTTTTCCTATTCCTGAATTTAGAATCAGGCCGGATTTTTCAGCCCAGAGATGAAGATTTTTATCCGTTAAACTTTCTTTGAGAGATAAAATTCTGTGTTTTACATCTTCAAATGAAAAAAGGGATTCAGTTACAGTTCGATCAATAGCTTCTTTTAAGATATAATTATCAGGTTGTAACCAATCCTCGAGTGCTTCGGACAGTTGGACTATTTTGTCTGTTTTATTCAGAATTTTGACTTAAAGACTGATTGCGATTCGAAAAGATGTCCATATTAGATCCTTAAATGATAAAATTAGAAGCCGGTAAGCGAAATTTGGTCAATTCCTGAATTCCACGTCGAATCTGATTGAAATGTCCGGCCCATCGCTCTGAATTGTCTTACAAAACGTCGTTTACTAACACTGGGTGCAAACTGACCATACTCAATCATAAACAGTCTGGATGTATTAGGATCATAATAAGTGAAATTTACAAAGGGACCACCCATAAAGTCATTGGTCATTCGCCAGGTACCGAGTGTTTCGTATGCAATGAGATTATCTTCTCGTTCAAACTGCTTTGTAATTACGTCTCTGCCATATTCAGTGGTTAAATAAGATCCTTCCCTTTCACCACGCATATATTTTTCCAATAATGAATCCCGGGTGGCATTGATCCATTCATAACCCAGATAATCGGGGTCTTCAACCCCATCCTTCCACCAAGCCATGATCCACCGGTTATTTTCAGGTAAATATCTTCTAAAAACAGTTACATTTTCCATATCTAATGATTGAACATAATCATGCTGCATACGAATACTCCATCCATGATTTTCCCATAAAGAATCAGATATTGCGACTTGCTCACCTCTTTCATAAATCTCATACGTACGTCGTTCAAATTCTAAATTCATCAGATTGCCAACTAAAGATTCTTCAGAATTACGTATTTTTTCGGCCAGCTCTTCATCTGAATTGGATGTTAATAAAAGAGTCCATTGATCTCTGACCCACCGATTTCTTAATGGAAATGCAAAACTATCCCCTTCTCTTACTCTATTTTCAACATCATCACTTAATATGGCTCTTATTAAGGTACCAACATTTGTATCCGCATCAATTGGAGAAACAAATATGATATTTTTATTCAATTGAATCTCTTCTAACTCTTCGTTAGAACTAAAGTCTTTGTAGATCAATCTATAGGTAGCCTCAGGTGCCGGCAGCGTCGTAAGATATTTACCAAATGTACTTTCAATGGCAAGTGCAGTCTGACTGTCCTGAAATGTTGAATCCATTACAACAATGACTTCATCAACAGCACCCATCGACATAGGCCTGTAATCACCATCACATGAAACAATAGTAAATAGATATATGATGGGTAAAATTAATCGTAAAAATCTCATAACTAATTCTGTTTAACTATTTAAATTTAAATATTTCCAAATTTTAGCTCTTTCACAAAAGAAAATGTCTTTTGTTTCCAGCCATTTGAAGGATAATTACTACGTATAGTGTCTATTAAGGCACTTCCAACAATATAACCATCTACTTTTTCAGAGATGGAAATAGCGTCTTTATGATTCCTGATTCCAAAACCAACCAACTTAGGGTTTTTGGTAACATTTTTAGTTACCCTATCAATAAATTTATCCACAGAATTTGAAATCTCTTCACCTGTCCTTGCTCCGGTTACTCCTGTTACTGATACGCAGTAGACAAACCCCTGACTCTGTTCATCAATTGCTTTCATTCTCTCATCTGTAGAATTAGGTGCAACCAAATATATTAGATCCAGATTATATTTTTTTGCAGCTTCTGATAATTTTGAGGACTCTTCAATGGGTGCATCCGGGACAATTAGTCCGTCTACACCATTTTTCGATGCATCCTTACAAAATTTCTCAATCCCGTATCTGAGTATGGGATTAATATAACCCATTAGAATTATTGGAATTTCTGATTTTTTTCGTATGTCAGCTACCATGTCCAGTATTTTTGCCATGGTTATTCCATTCTCAATCGCAATATTACTGGCATATTGTATGGTAGGACCATCAGCCAGTGGATCACTAAAAGGCATTCCAAGTTCAATTAAGTCGGCTCCATTTTTTTCAAATTCAAGCACTAAATCAACGGTTGAATTTAATTCAGGATATCCTGCAGTGATAAAAAGTGACATCAATTTAGCATCACTCTTTTTGGATTCAAAAACGGATTGTATTCGATTTAATCTTGGGGGTGTCTTCGTCTTCATAATATCTCTATACGATCATCATTAATTTTCTTTGGAAAACCACTCGGAAATAGTCTTCATATCTTTATCTCCCCTTCCGGAACAATTTACAACTACAATTTCCTCTTTTTTTGTAAGAGGCATTAAAGTTTCCAAATAAGCAAATGCGTGTGCTGTTTCAATTGCCGGGATGATCCCCTCTTTGTCCGAAATCAATTTAACAGCATCCATCGCTTCCTGATCTGTTACACCATAGTATCTCACACGTTTGATATCATGCAGATGAGAGTGTTCCGGGCCAATTCCGGGATAATCTAAACCCGCACTGATAGAGTGGGCTAACTGTATTTGTCCTTCACTGTTATGAAGCAGGTAACTGAGTGACCCGTGCAAAACACCCGGTGTACCTATTGTTAAAGTGGCTGCGGTTTGATCTGTATCTGAGCCCAGTCCGGCTGCTTCTATCCCAATCATTTTAACACTTTCCTCATCAATAAATGGATAGAAAAAACCGATAGCGTTACTGCCCCCGCCAACACATGCCAGTAAATAGTCGGGTAGTTTTCCTTCAGAAAATTGAAGCTGCTCTTTTGTCTCATCCCCAATAACTCTGTGGAAATTACGAGTCATCATAGGGTATGGATGCGGCCCAACAACGGATCCAATGATATAAAATGTATTCTCCACGTTAGTTACCCAATCGCGAATTGCTTCATTGGTTGCATCCTTTAACGTTTGAGAACCACTCGTAACGGATCTAACTTCAGCACCCAGCAGACGCATCCGATCTACATTGAGTTTTTGGCGTTCCATATCTTCGGCTCCCATATAGATCACACATTCAAAACCGAATTTAGCACAGGCCGTTGCTGTTGCAACACCATGTTGACCGGCACCGGTTTCTGCAATGATTCGTTTTTTACCCATATTACGAGCGAGTAGAAGCTGACCAATTGCATTATTGATTTTATGAGCTCCGGTATGACATAAATCCTCCCTCTTCAAATAGATTTTTGCTTTACCGTAATAATCTGTGAGGCGATTTGCATAAGTAAGCTTCGTGGGGCGGCCTACATACTCTTTTAAGAGTGAATGATATTCTTGCTGAAAAAGTGGATCATTCAAAGACTCTTCATAGGCAATTTCAAGTTCTTCAAGGGCCGGAATTAATATTTCGGGGACAAATTTCCCTCCATAATCTCCATAATAACCCTGTTTTGTTGGTGCGTTATAATTCATTTGACTGTATTCAAAAATTAATAATCAATTCATCTACTTACCAAGATGTCCATTTTACCATCTCGATAACTAAAAATTAAATGTTACCCATCTCCTGTTCATTCCAGATTTCATTCATTTTCTCAAAAAAAACTTCTACTTTATCAAAATCTTTTAAACCCGGTGATTCTTCGAGTCCACTGGAAAGATCTACTGCAGTGGGTTGAACGGTTTTAATCGCTTTTTTGATATTCGATGCATTCAAACCGCCTGATAGAAAAAAAGGAATTTCTTTAGAGATTGATTTTAAAACATTCCAATCAAAAATTTTACCGGTCCCACCCCATTCACCCCTGACTTTTGTATCAAAAAGGAGGTAATCTACTACAGAGGAGTAATTTTGAACCTTATCTTGTAATTCATTCACCGAAGTATTTTCAGAAATGTGTATTGCTTTAATAACTGGAGACTCTATCAAACTGCAGTACTCCGGTGATTCATTTCCATGTAATTGCACCATATCAATGCCTGTCTCTTTAACAATTCTGTTTACATCATCCAGAGGCTGATTTACAAATACACCTACTTTTAGCGGCCCTTCAATCCAGTTGTTGATGGCTCCCGCTTTGGCAGGTTCTATATAACGGGGGCTGTCAGGATAAAATATAAATCCAAGGTAATCTGCCAATGCACCGGAAGCAAACCGAGCATCTTCAAGATTTGTAATACCACATATCTTTACTTTTGTACGATTTTCAGATTGAATAAACATGGTTTAGGATTTTAAAATTAAGTTTGTTCCCATCGGTCTCAGCATAACTCTATTTCATTGCTTCAAATCCGGAAATTAGATTTTTAACTGCTTCTCCTATATGACCTTGTCTCATAAAATATTCCCCTATCAAAGCGGAGTGAATACCATTCTCCCATAAAAATAAGAGTTCTTCAGGTCGTCTTAAGCCACTTTCTGATACCCTGACTACATCTTCCGGAGCCCGACTCAAAATCGAAACTCCTCGGTGAAGATCCACATTAAAAGTTGATAAATTCCGATTGTTTACTCCTACAACCTCAACTTGCTCCCAATCCAGAGCATGAAACTCATTCTCATGATAACACTCTACTAAAGCTTGCAATCCATATTCGTTAACTGCACTGAGCAACTCTGAAAGCTGCGTCCCACTATACATTGTTGCAATAAGGAGTACTGCGTCTGCTCCAAATGCTCTGGCTTCTTTAATCTGAAAAGGGTCGATGATGAAATCTTTTCGAAGAATTGGAACTGAACTGATTTTAGAAATTTTTTCCAGATATGTGAGAGAACCTTGAAAAAAAGGTTCATCCGTTAAAACAGAGATCGCACTGGCTCCGTTGTTGATGTACTCCCCTGCAATAGAAAGAGGATCGAAATCAGTACGAATAATGCCTTTTGAAGGAGAAGCTTTTTTTACTTCAGCAATAATTGAGATGCCATTCTTTTTATTCAATGCTTTTTTAAAATTCAGCCTCTCTTTATCAAATAACTCCATTGATTCAAGATCTTTAAAAGATATTTCACGCTTACGTTTTGATAGGTCCGTAGCGGTTTTCTCTAAGATCTGTTCAAGAATATTATTCATCACTGTTCAGACGCTATCTTTTGAGATTCAGTGGCGAAGAGATCAATTTTCTTTTTCATTTCACCTGAATCGATACTTTTAGAGGCTATTTTTTTTGCCTGATTAAAATCGCTTGATTGATTGGCAACATAGATCGCAAAAGCAGCATTTATTTCCACAATGTCTCTTTGAGCCTGCGTTGACCGATTTTCTGCTATTGCTCTTATAATTTCAGCATTATATTTTGCATCCCCCCCTTGCAAATCATTTATCGCAACCAGACTATATCCATTTGTGACTGGATCGAACTCAAATTGATTAAACCTGTTTCCTCTGTTTGTCTCAAAAAGGTCACTTTTAGAGGACAAACTGACTTCATCCAACCCATCATGTGAATGAACGGTCAGCGTTCGTTCAGTGTCCAAATGTTCAAATATTTGATTCATTTTAAGAGCAGCTTCCCTGCTAAATGTGCCGACCAACTGATATTTGACGTTTGCGGGATTCAGCATTGGGCCCAGCATATTGAAAAATGTACGAATTTTGAGT
>TARA_R100001143_G_scaffold63306_3_pt1 | contig 101255 bp, 90 predicted proteins | sample TARA_R100001143 | Tara Oceans TARA_R100001143 (sample SAMEA2621300) | marine metagenome | biome: marine biome (ENVO:00000447); feature: mesopelagic zone (ENVO:00000213); material: "saline water (ENVO:00002010), including plankton (ENVO:xxxxxxxx)" | depth 800 m | reverse complement strand
TCCTGATCACGGATCGACAGGTGGAACCCGCCACGGGTCAGGTGGTTTTGACGCCCCCCAGCCTGGCCATTGGTATTGGCTGTGAACGCCACGCCCCGGCAGACGGTCTGGTGGACTTCGTGCAGTCTGTTTTGGCTGATACCGGGCTGGACCCGTCTGCCATCGCCGCCATCGGCACGGTGGATTTAAAGGGGGATGAGGCGGCGCTGAAGGCAGTTTCTCAGGCTCTGGATCGACCCATTCGCCTGTTCACGGCTGCGGAATTGGAAGCCCTGACACCCCATCTACCCAATCCGTCTGATGTGGTTTTTCAGGAAATCGGCTGTCATGGCGTGGCTGAGGCATCCGCGCTGGCCCTGGCAGGCCGCACGGCGCGATTTGTCACGGAAAAGCGCCGCAGCGGCCCCTATACCTGCGCCATTGCGCGGGCACAGGGTGCGTCTGTGGATATCAGTGCGGGGCGCGCGCCGGGGCGGCTCTTCGTCGTGGGGGTTGGACCTGGGGATGCGGCCTATCGCACCGGGGCAGCGGCGCGGGCCATTCTGGCGTCAGATGCGGTGGTGGGGTATCGGCTGTATCTGGATCTCGCCGCTGATCTGATCGGGGACAAACCGGTCTATGAGTCCGATCTGGGTGCAGAAGAGGCCCGGGCGGCAAAGGCTCTGGCTCTGGCGGCACAAGGACAGACGGTTTCCCTGGTCTGCTCTGGTGATCCGGGTATCTATGCCTTGGCAACCCTAGTTTTCGAGCTTCTGGCAGAAACGCAAGATCGCAACCTTATGGGTGTGGATGTTGAGGTTGTGCCCGGTATTTCCGCCTTTCAACTGGCCGCTGCGCGCCTGGGGGCCCCGATGGGGCATGATTTCTGCCTGATCAGCCTGTCAGATCTGCTGACGCCGGTTGCAGCGATCCGCCAACGTCTGGCCGCTGCCGCCCAGGGGGATTTTGTCACCGCCTTCTATAATCCCCAAAGCAAGCGCCGCCGCACATTACTGCCAGAAGCGCGTGAAGTCTTTCTGACGCAACGTCCACCAACAACGCCGGTCGCCCTGTGTCGCCAATTGGGCCGCCCGGAAGAAAGCGTGACGGTCACAACCTTGCAGGATTTCGACCCGTCCGTGGTGGATATGTTCACCCTGGTGGTGATCGGAAGTTCCACAACGCGGGCCTTCGACCATGCCGGCACACCCCGCGCCTTCACCCCGCGCGGCTATGCAGATAAGCGGTTATAGAAACTTTAACCGCAAAGGGCGCGGAGGAGGCGCAAAGGACGCCAAGGAAATTGATTATGGATGAGAATCAGATTGGAAAGCAGATTATAGATTCAGCGCTGTCGGTGCATCGGGCACTAGGGCCTGGACTGCTTGAAGGAGCGTATGAAACTTGTTTGGCCTATGAGTTATCCGAACGTGGCCTGTTTGTTGAAACCCAAAAGGCTCTTCCGCTGACATACAAAGGGCTGGTTATGGAGCGTGGGTACCGATTGGATATGCTTGTCAATGAGTTGGTTGTTGTTGAGTTAAAATCGGTTGAGACAATCACCGATGTTCATCGGGCCCAAGTCTTGAGCTATTTGAAGCTAGGACCCTATCGGCTGGGGTTTTTGATTAACTTTAATACATCCAGGATCAAGAACGGAATTCAGCGATTCGTAAATGGGCTGGACGATCGCTAACTTTACTTCGCGTCCTTTGCGCCTCCTCCGCGCCCTTTGCGGTTCCAAACTATTCGAAAAGGTAATTTTATATGACAGTTCATTTTATTGGAGCAGGACCCGGCGCGCCGGATTTGATTACGGTGCGGGGATTGAAGCTGATTCAATCCTGCCCGGTTTGCCTGTATGCGGGATCTCTGGTGCCGGCGGAAGTTGTGGCAGAGGCACCAGCCGGGGCGCGGGTGATTGATACCGCCCCGCTCAATCTGGAAGAAATTATTGCAGAGATTCAGGATGCCCATGCCAGGGGGCTGAATGTTGCGCGGGTGCATTCTGGCGATCCGTCCATTTATGGCGCAACGGCGGAACAGATGCGGCGTCTGGATGCGCTGGGCATTGACTATGATGTGACACCGGGCGTGTCGGCCTATGCCGCGGCAGCGGCGGCGTTAAAACGGGAACTGACCCTGGCCGGTGTTGGCCAGACGGTGATCATCACCCGAACGGCGGTGCGGGCGTCTGGCATGCCACAGGGCGAAGATTTGGACACGCTGGGGCGCAGTGGTGCGACGCTGGCGATCCATCTGTCGATCAACAATCTGGCGAAGGTCGTGCGGGAATTAACGCCCCATTATGGCGCGGACTGTCCGGTCGTGATCGCGTATCGCGTCGGCTGGCCCGATCAGGCCTTTATCGAAGGCACATTGGGGGACATCCGGCCCAAGGTGAAAGCATCCGGCATCACCCGCACCGCCTTGATTCTGGTCGGGCGCGTCCTCAATCCGGAAGGGTTTGACGACAGCAAGCTTTATGACGCCACCCATACCCATGTTTTGCGTCCATAAGTCAGGTTTTAACGTGCCAGCAGCGCTTCTGCTTCGGCCAGGTCGTCTGGATGGTTGGCGTTAAAGAACGGATCAATTGGATCGCTGGGAAAGTCGACAACGGTTAATTTATGCCGCGCGGTCCAGCGGTCGACCTTTCGGATGTCGTCGTCGATCATGGCCTGACGCAGGTCACCGGCCAGGCGAACCGGCCACAGGCCGACCACAGGATGGTCCCGCCCATTGGACCGGGCGCAGGCCATATCTGCCCCTTCCTTCTTCATTGCGGCATACAGACGGTCGACCAGATCTGTTGGCAGGAAGGGCGCATCGGTGGGAAAGGTGGCGACATAATCACAATCTGGCAGGGACTGTTTCGCCCATTCCAGACCCGTCAGAACCCCGGCCAAGGGGCCTGGATGGCCCTCAATGACATCGGGCAACACCATCAGACCATAATCTGAAAAGCGTGATGGGTCGCCATTGGCGTTCAGCGCCAGAACCTCCACCTGATCCTTCACGCGGTCCAGGATGTGCTGCAGGATGGTTTTCCCCACCAGCAGCTTCATGCCCTTGTCGCCCCCGCCCATGCGGCGCGCCAACCCGCCTGCCAACAGCAATCCAGCGGTTCTATGCGTCATGGGTCGCATCCTTGGTGAAACCGATGACACAGTTGCGACCGGCCTGTTTTGCCTGATACAGCGCCTGATCGGCCTGGGTGATGATTTCCTTTAAGGGGGCTGATCCATTAATCTGGGCAAACCCAAAGGAGGCGGAAACCGACAGATCCGTGTTGCCTTCCAAGGGGATCGCGCGTTCGAACAGGGCCATGCGCAGGCGCTCTAACACGCCTGCTGCGGTTTTCGGGTCCGCATTGGGCAGGCACAGCAGGAATTCTTCCCCCCCATAGCGATAAATCAGATCATAGGGCCGCAATTGCGACAGAAACCGTCCGGCAGTGGCGGCAAGGACCTGATCCCCAATACCATGGCCATAGGTGTCGTTTACCTTCTTGAAATGGTCGATATCGGCAAGCGCGATGCAGCATGGTGTATCGGTGCGGATCGCGCGTTCATATTCTGCGGCCAGTTCGGCATTCATGGTGGTGCGATTGCTCAGGCCTGTCAGGGGGTCCAGGTCCGACACAGCCTTGCGAAACGCATCGCGAATACGGCGTGCCCTGGTCAAAAAGGCGTCGGATTTCGCCACCACGCCATCATAGTCCCGGGCCGATACCGGTCGTGTTGTCGCCAGGCGCGCAACAGATCGCGCCGCGTCGTGCAAGGCCGTGTAATCCTGCCATAAATCCTGAAACGCCATCTGGGCCAACAGGGGCGCGCGGCGATGCTGATCATGCCAATGCCCAAAGGCGGTCAGATCTGCTGAATTTTCCGCAATGACATCTCTGTCAGGGGGCAATCCGCAGACCAGCGCCCGATGCCAGCGGGTCAGCCAATTCCCATGCTCTTCAATGGCGGCATCAATGGCGCGCAGAATATCCATGGGCCTTAAGGCCGCAATATCGGTCGCGGGAACATCAGGCGGCATCGGATCGATCCCCCCCTTTTCGACCAGCGGTTTTTGGTTCGTCTTCGGCCTCTAAGGCGTCGGCGTCATAGACGATGCGTTGCTGTCCCGACAGGGCGGTGAAGCGTTTGCCCCGGGCCCGACCGATCAGGGTCAGGTTGGTCTGACGCGCCAATTCAACCCCCCAGGCGGTAAAACCGGACCGGGAAATCAGGATCGGGATTCCCATCTGTACCGTCTTTATAACCATCTCAGACGTCAGGCGCCCGGTCGTGTAAAAAATTTTGTCTTCTGGTGTCAGCCCTTCCAGGAACATATAGCCCGCAATCTTGTCCACCGCGTTGTGGCGTCCGACATCTTCCATATAAACAAGCGGGCGATCTTCCTGGCACAGCACACAGCCATGGATCGCGCCGGCCTGCAGATACAGGCTGTCGGTCGTGTTGATCTTTTTCGTCAGGCTTTGCATCCAGGATGTCTTTAGCACCTGACCGTCCGGCAATTGGCTGTCTTCGATCTTTTCCATCAGATCGCCAAACACCGTGCCCTGGGCGCAACCGGATGTCCGAACCTTCTTCTTCAGCTTTTCTTCGTAATTGGTTTCCCGCTCCGTGCGGACCACAACGGTTTCCAGATCTTCGTCATACTCAATCGCGGTGATTTTATCATCGGCGCGCAGCATGTTCTGATTCAGCAGATATCCTACCGCCAGATAGGCTGGATAATCGCCAATCGTCATATTGGTGACGATTTCCTGACCGTTCAGGAACAAGGTCAGGGGGCGCTCCACAACAACGGCGGTGGTGACGGGATCCCCGTTCTGATCCCACCCTTCGACCTGTTGCGTCAGAAGCGGGTTGGTTGGATTTGGACCCAGAATATAATCAGTCATCGTGGCCTTTGATATCAGTCAGTTTGCGGTTTGGGAACGGGCTGCGGCGATCAGGGCTTCCGGCGGTCGCCCATTCACCGGCCCGGCCTGATGATGAACGATGCGCCAGGCGGCTCTTTCCCAGCGATACAGATTGGTTGCGATCAGAAAATTATCGCCAATCTGTTCCCAACAGATCACAGCAGCAGCGTCCGGCCCCAGGGACAGAACCGATGGCGCGACACAGGTAACCGGCGGTGGCGATTGCAGGATGGCGGACCAGCTGGCCATAATTTCACGGCGGCTTTGCAGGGGCTCCCACCCCGGATGCAGGCAGCAGACCGCGCCGTCTTCTGCCCACAGCGCGGCCATTGCTGGTTCATCTCCGCCGGCAAAGGCAGCATAAAACCGTTCATTGGCGAACAGGATTTCAGCGTCTTCCCTGGCTGTGGCGGTATCGTTCTTCATTCGTTTTCGGTCATTGTGCGTTTGGATCCAGATAGATGCGATGGGCGATATCCCGACCATCCGAAACCGTGATTTCCGTGAAGCCAATCAGATAGACCATATCCAGAAAGGTCAAATTCTCTGGATTGGGAAATCCGTTGAAGGCCGGGCTGCTGCGGGCATAGGCGGTCAACATCGCCAACAGCGCCCGCAAACGATACAGCGTATTATACGCGCCATCCGTGATGCTGACGATGATCAGCTTTTCCGCGTCGTCCCCTTTTGCAAAAATCGCGAAGCGCGGCGGGCTGGGCGACGCCAGCATCTGGGCCGTCAGGCCGGTTGTGAACGCGATGCGGGTGCGGCGATCCGCCTCTGCCACGGCATTGACGCGGGGCTTATAGCGTTCCTCTGTTTGGGGCGTTGGGTAATAATAGCCCTGATGGTCCCTGTCATCGGCCTGCGCTGACTGAAGCGATGGCAGCATCCACAACAGCGCCAATGTGAAAATCAATGAACCGTAAGTGGCGCGACGATACATAGGTGCTTTCCCCTGTCTAAGTGATTGCGCTAGTGTGTGCGCCAAGCAGGGTCTATGGCAAGCGCGCCGCCATCAGATTTATCTATTCCGTTCCTATCCTCGGCGCAGGAGACGACTTATGGCGGACCAAAAGCTCGCTTTTGTGTCATCAGATGCCACGCGGGCGTTGCAAGCGCTGAGCGAATTGCGTGCATTATATCCCAATATTACAACGCCGGAAGAAGCGGATGTGATTGTCGCTTTGGGTGGCGATGGCTTTATGCTGCACACGCTGCGCCATTACATCGGGATCGGTAAGCCCATCTATGGCATGAACAGGGGTACTGTGGGCTTTCTGATGAATGAATACAGCCCTGAAAAACTGTATGAGCGGATCGCCGCTGCGGGTCGATTGACGCTGCATCCCCTGCGGATGCGGGTCACGCGCGTGGATGGGGGTGTTGAAGAAGCATTGGCCATTAACGAAGTGTCCTTGTTTCGTGAAACCAGACAGGCCGCAAAGATCGATATTCGCGTTGACGGTGTGGCGCGGCTGAACGGGTTGGTCTGTGATGGGGTTCTGTTATCTACGCCCGCTGGCAGCACCGCCTATAACCTGTCGGCGCATGGACCGATTGTGCCGCTTGGGGCAGGCCTGTTGGCATTGACCCCGATCAGCGCTTTTCGCCCGCGCCGTTGGCGGGGTGCCTTGCTGCCAAAATCAGCCGCCGTTGAATTTCACGCCCGTGAAACTGCCAAGCGCCCTGTCAGCGCCGTCGCGGATTCAACAGAAGTGCGCAATGTCCGTCATGTGGAGATTGTGGAAGATTCCAGCATGGCCGCAATTATCCTGTTTGATCCGGAACATAATTTAGAAGAGCGGATCCTGAAGGAACAATTCGCTACATAGAATATCCTGTCTGAGCTCATGCGACCGCATGATGCTATTGAGTATCCTATGTAAGCTCATGCGAGCGCATGATGCTATTGAGTATTCTGTCTGAGCTCATGCGACCGCATGATGCTATAGTGGAATCTGCATATAAACTGGCACACTGTTGTCTTGGGTTGTGTATCGGGTCTTTCCACGATGGCGGGGATGTTCTTATCGGGCTTGACTCGGTGTCGGACTAGCGGCGCAATAGCGGGGGCGATGGGGATGAAATGAAATTTCTGGTGTCGCCAATGCCTAGGGGGGCAGGGATTTAATGTACAAAACGATGTATGGATTCGTCTGGGCGTTTTCTAAACGTGAACAGATCATGGCGCTTGTCCTGACACTGATTTCCTTTCCGTTTCTTTATTTCTCGTTCGATCTGCCCAAAACGATCATCAATAGGGCGATCAAGGACCCCTCCACAGCGACCGATACCAGTGTACCGGTGCCCAATGAAATCGTCGATGTGGTGGTTTTCGGGTATAACCTGACGGATATGTTCGGCTTCACGATGGAACGATTGCCGTATCTGTTCCTGCTGTGCGGTTTGTTTCTGATGCTGGTTTGCATCAACGGCATGTTCAAGATGCGGATCAATACATTCGCCGGCGTCATGGCCGAACGGTTGTTGCGCCGCCTGCGCTATATATTGATTGAGCGCACATTGCGCTTCCCCATACCTCAATTCCAGAAAACCTCCGCGGGGGAGGTTGTGACGATGGTGACCGCAGAAGTCGAACCCCTGGGCGGCTTTTTTGGCGATGCAATTGTTCTGCCGGTCTATCAGGGCGGCATGTTCCTGACAGTGATTCTGTTCCTGTTCGTGCAGGATCCGATGATGGGGATTGCGGCCACCGCCCTGGTGCCGCTGCAAGGCTATATTATCCCGAAAATGCAGCGTAAAATTAATCAGTTGGGGAAAGAGCGGGTGCGGCATGTCCGAAGCCTGTCCAACCGCGTCGGCGAGGTTGTGATCGGCGTCCAGGATGTCCGGGTGCACAACAATACAGGCTTTGTCCTGTCGGATATTTCGCGTCGCCTGGGTCAGATATTCTGGGTTCGGTTGGAGATTTTCCAACGCAAATTCTTCATGAAATTCGTGAACAATTTCATCAATCAGATGACGCCGTTTCTGTTCTATGGCATTGGCGGCTATCTTGTTCTGTATGGGGAATTGTCATTAGGCGCGCTGGTCGCGGCATTGGCGGCCTATAAAGAATTGGCCGCCCCCTGGAAAGAATTGTTGAATTGGTATCAGCGGCTTGCGGATTCCAACATCAAATATGAACAGTTGATCGGTCAGTTTGAACCAGACGGTATGCTGGACGAGGCGCTGGTCGCCAACCCGCCCCAGGATCTGCCGAAGCTGGTGGGCACGGTTCAGGCGACCGGCGTGACCTGGGCCGATGAAGACGGCATGCGGGTTATCGACAATGCCAGCTTTTCCATCGAGGCGGCGCAGACCGTTTCCATCACCACGGCCAGCGGCACGGCCAAGGATGTTCTGGCGCAATTGCTGGGTCGGATTCTGTTGCCAACCAGTGGCAGTCTGGTCTTGGGGGGTCACAGTGTGTCCACCCTGCATCAGGCGGCAGCGGGCGCACGGATTGGCTATGTCTCGGGCGAGGCGTCTTTCTTTGCCGGATCAATTGCGGAGAATCTATTGGTCGGCCTGAACCGGCTGCCACCCCAGGCAGAGCTGGATAGCAAGAAGACTGAAAAGGATCGATCGTCGGAAATCATCGAAGCGATTGCGTCCGGCAACAGCCCTTACAGCCACGCGTCTGATTGGGTCGATTATCCATCCGCCGGTGTCGCCACACGGGTCGATTTGATGGGTCATACGGCAGACCTGCTGAATGTTGTGGAATTAGAGGATGATTTTTACGCCCTGGGTCTGCGTATGACAATTGACCCTAAGGCAGAGCCGGAACTGGCAGAAAAAATGATCCAGGCGCGGGGTAAGATTCGCGCATTGCTGGATACGCGCGGCATGGATGATCTGGTCCAGCCCTATGATATTGATCGCTTTAACACCTATGCCTCCGTCGCGGGTAACATCATATTTGGAAAGCCGCAGACCGATGAATGGCAATATGAAAACTGGGCGACCAATCCGATCATCCGCGCCTTGATGACCAAGCATAACCTGGTCGATGATTTCTATGAAATCGGATTGCGCTGTGCGGTTTTGATTGTGGACCTTTTCAAAGACCTACCACCGGGCCATCCGTTCTTTGATCAGTACAGTTTTGTCAGTGAAGACCTGTTACCGGAACTAAAGCTGATCGCCCGCAAGTCGGAACAACGCGCCGCGGGGACTGAACTGGATGCGGAAGAACGCCACATCGTGCTGGGTCTGCCGTTCAAACTGACCCTGCAGCGGCATCGCCTGGGCCTGATCGACGAGGCAATGCAAAAGCGCCTTCTGGCGATGCGCCATGACCTGCGGAAATCGCATCCGGAAGTCTTTGAGCCAGGCGGGGGTGTTGAACCCTATCGCGATGACACGATCAACCAGGGGCTCAGTGTTCTGGATAACATCCTGTTTGGCCGCATCGTTCATGGCCGGGCCGATGCGCTTGAGAAAGTCTCAGGCGTGGTGCGGGAAGTGTCGCGGGACCTTGGCATTGAAAGAGCCATTCTGCGAACCGCCTTGAATTTTCAGGTCGGCATTGGGGGCGGGCGTTTGTCATCTGCCCAGCGTCAGAAGTTGAACCTTGTGCGCTCCATCCTGAAGAATCCCGATATTATGATCCTGGCCGATGGGTTAAGTAACATTGACCCGGCGCAGCGCACGCGCATTGCGGTCAATCTGTCGGAACGGATGGCCGGAACCACCCAGATCTGGATTGGCACGGGGGAGCAGGAAGGCATTGCCTATGATCGTCGGTTTGAACTGAAATCCGGCCGGATTTCCGAGATATCCGATACCAAACGCGGCGCTGCGGTGCCGCTGGAGCAGGATCGTCAGGCGACCACAGGCAATGGCGATGATGCGTTGAATTCGGAGGCGCGCAGCCTGAGGGAATTGCCGCTATTTTCCAATCTGGATGCGACAAAGCTGAAATTCCTGGCCTTTACCAGCGAACGGCTGACCTATAACCCCGGTGAAGTTCTGATGCGCCAGGGGGAGGATGGTGAAGACGCCTTTGTTATCTTGAAGGGAGCGGCAGAGGTCGTGATCGAATCCGATGGCAATGAACAGGTTCTGTTCGAACTGGGCCCCAACAAGCTGGTGGGGGAACTGGCCCTGTTATGCGATTCGAAACGGACAGCCACGGTACGGGCCCGCGAAAGGACCACCGCCCTGCGCCTCAATCGAGAGGTATTCTCAGAAATGGCGCGCCAGGATTCGCATTTCGCGTTTGAAATGACCCGTGATCTTGGGCGGCGCCTGATCCTGACCACCAGCGAATTGAATCGCGCCCGCAATCAACTGGTCCGCAATGGCGATTAGTGTGGTGCGTTAACAGAAATAGTGTGGTGCGCTAACAGACAAGGCCTGCATAGCGCCTCTGTCAGGTGGCTTGGGACTCAACTGCTGTAGAAATCGATCTGCCATTGCATGTCGCTGTCAGACAGGGGCCAGCGATCGTCGGTGATCCGGATCATATCGTTTGGGCTGAGCCCGACCAGTTGTGATTGTAATTGAGAGGCAAAATGGGGTTTCAGCCCCGCTTTCCAGGTCAGCGCAATCACCGCCTTGGCGCTGCGGTTGGTGATGATGTTCTGAACCGTCTCAGCGGCCAGGCCACTCAACAGGGCCAGGCCCTTCACCACAAACCGCTTTTCCCCCTGGGCCAGGGCTCTTTCCAAGGCTTTGCCTGTCAGGGTTCCAACTTTGTACATATGGGCAATCGTTTCGTCTAATTTGTCGGAATTTGCCCATTCAGGCTCCTGCAATTTCGTCTGCGTATCTTCTGCCAAACGGCGTTCCACGGCCTCGGCCATGGCGACCATTACGTCATCATCCAAATCCAGACGCTTCTGCATCCGGTCCAACATATTCATGGCAACAAAGCTGGAGATACGCTGAACCGCGCGGGGCGACAGTTTTGGGCGCATGGCCAGGGGTTCATGCCAGGATTTGCGTTGCGGGGCCCGGTCGATGATAAGGTCCAGTGTATCTTCGCGGATCTGCGCGCTGTCATTGATCAACAGCTCTGTAATGGCCGCTTCGTCGCCCGTTTTGGCAATCGCATCCGACACGCTTTCCCTCAGGGCCCGCCGCCTGCTGATGGCGTTCATCGCCCCCTGGACCGGATTGGATTGGATGATTTCCAGTAAATCTGAATCTGACAGGACCGGCGAAAATTCCAGAATGGGACTGCAGACCGTCAGCGCCTGGTCCCGCGCCAGCGTCATAATGACATTGGGCGGAGCCTTGGCGACGTCTTTCAGCGCATGGGACAGGATTTCACGAACCCTTACCAATTGATCTTCTGCCAGAATTTCCAGCGCCTGAACGGTTAATTTGTATAATGTGGAGCGCCGATCATCGGTCAATTCCGGCGTCAGTCGGGCGATCTTTGCAGCCAATTCCTGACGGATCGACGCATCGTGATCCTGGGTCAGCAACAGATCGGCCTGACGCGGCGCGTTTTCGTTCAGGGCGACACAGCGCCGAACCTCGGCCACGGAATCTTCGGCCAGAAAATACAGGATTTCCGGCAGTGTGTCTGACGCACCAGCCAGGGCGATCCGAATATCGGCATTGGGGCTTCGTGCGCGGGCCTTCTGATCTTCATACGCATTCAAAAGGGCTTGATCCTGGCTCTGGGCGCCACGATCCGGGAGGCGGTCTGACAGGTTTTTACTGTGATCCATCGGTCTTGTTGCCTTGATCCGAAGCCGCCGCAAAGACGATCCCGTTCTTTCCGTTCTTCTTTGCACTATACATTGCTGCATCCGCGCGGGCGATCAACCCGTCAACGCTTTCATTCTGCCCTGCCGCAAACAGGGCGATACCGATGGACATGCCAAACTGGTTCGACTCGCCCAGATTTTCCCGGCGCCATGCGTCCAGCTTTTCCAGAAAGGTGTCGGCCCGGGATTTGGCGATTTTTTCATCAGCCCCTTCCAGCCAGGCGGCAAACTCGTCCCCGCCAAGGCGACAGACCAGATCATAGGGTCGGGTGCTGCTGGTGATGATCTGACCAATCTGCGTCAGGGCTTCATCGCCTTTTTCGTGGCCAAAATCATCATTGATGGGTTTGAAATTATCCAAATCCATATACAGCAACGCACCGCCAACGCCATTGCGCTCATAGCGTTGCATTTCGCGTTTCAAATCTTCGATAAAGGCACGGCGATTGCCCAGGCCCGTTAATTCGTCGGTGCGCGACAGCCGCTCCAGCTCATGTTGATCTGTGATCTGCCGAAAAACGATTCCGAATTGCGGCTCGACAGCTTTCAACAGGGCGCGTTCATCCTCATCCCAGCCCGTTGACGCATCCGACCGCCACAACAGGATCGACCCATTTTTGACGCCGCCATATCCTGTAGAAATTCCCAAATAGTGATATCTGTTGATGTGATCAGAAACCAGACCCTTGTCCCGCTGGATATGATCCAAGGCGTGATTGACCATATCCGGGTCCGGGGCTGCGCCATAGGCGACAAATTCCAGGGTGGGTCCATTCTGTTCCCGAACCTGAACAATGCAGGATTCAGCAGATGTGGATCGCCCCAGTGCTGTCGCGGCGGCATGCAGCATGTCATCGGGCGATACTTCGTTGCGTAAGGCGTCAACGATATAGGCAACCAGACGTTCGCGGATTTTCAACCGGGCCAGTTCGCTTTGGCGATGGCGTTCTTCAGATACATCAATGGCAATGCCACGGGCACCGGCAGGCTGGTCATCGGCGCTTGGGATCGGGATGGCAGAAATCAGAATGCAGGCAGCGTCCCCCTTTTGCGTGCGGACCCATAATTCAACATTGCGCAGGGTGCGATCGGCATGAAACGGCAGCGGGACAGGGGCGGTTTCCGGCGCGATCAACAGGGATTCAGGGGACTGGCCCAGCAATTCCTCTGGTTGATAACCCAACGCCCCCCGGGCCGATATATAGCTGAACAGGCCGTTCTCATCGGTTTCCCATGCGAAATCCGCGGCAACATCCACCAGATCTTTAAACCGGGTTCGCGACTCCGTCAGGGCCATTCGGATATTGGACTCCAAAGTCGCGTCACGCCCGATCATCACCTGGCTGCCATCAGATTGGGGCAGCATCAGGAACTCAATCTGCTGTCCAGAGCCAGGCAGGGTGAATAGGCGCGTCTGGGCACGCCCTTCGCTGCGCGCCTTGACGGCCAATTGCACCATTGCTGGCATCAGGGGAATGCCCGGTTCACCATTCAGGCTTGCGGCAAGGTCTATTCCAGCAGCATTCAGGCCCGTGACATGGGCATTATTGTCCAATCGCAGTACTGGGCTTGCGTAACTGTCGAATGCATCAGTCAAAAAACCTGGGTCCGTCTTGGTATTGGATGCCACGCTGGTCATTCTTCCTGCCTTCAGCGTGCACGCCGCCGGGAAAACCATATCCCCCCGAAAACGCCATGCAGACTACAGTGATATCAGGGTATCGCCGCTTTGTGAATAAAGAGTGAATAAGTCTGGCCGGTAAAAGCCATTGCTGAATTTGCCCACCTGCGCCATCTTGCCGATATGAGCGATAGACCTGTAATGACAGCCTGGGACGATCCCGGCATCCGTGGGGCAAAGGACTGGGTTTTTGACCTGGACAACACCCTGTATCCGGCCACATGCAACCTGTTTCATCAGGTCGATTTACGGATGGGCGGGTTTATCTCGGACCTGTTGTCGATCTCCTATGAAGAGGCGCGACTGCTGCAAAAGGATTATTTTCGGCAACATGGAACAACCTTGCGCGGCTTGATGGACAATCACAGCGTCGATCCCCACGCTTTTTTAACTTTTGTGCATGACATTGATTATTCCCCGGTCCCCGCCAATACTGACCTGAATCAGGCACTGGGCCGGCTGCCGGGGCGCAAGCTGATCTTCACCAATGGCACGGTCGCCCATGCAGAGGCCGTATTGGATCGTCTGGGCATTGCGTCCCATTTTGATGGCATTTTTGATATTGCTGCGGCGAATTTTGTGCCCAAGCCCAGTGCGGCCCCCTATCATCAGATGGTGACTGCGCATGATGTGACCCCTACCCGCGCTGTGATGGTCGAAGATATGGCGAAAAATCTCAAGGTCCCGGCGGAACTGGGCATGCGGACGGTTTGGGTGAAAACCGATCATGCCTGGTCCGGGGATGGGGCATCGGATGGCTTTGTGCATCATCAGACGGAGGATCTGACGGTCTGGCTGACCCAGTTGGTGACCGCCCTGGAGCGGGCCTGACACTTTTCGTCGTCTTTCTTGCTTCGGGGCCTTGCCAGCACTGGCTTGCGGGTCTATAAGCCCGCGTCCTCAATTGTATGATTGGGGCGCAAAAGCGGCGCGTTCCGGGCCCAATGGGTATGCCCGGCCGCCTTACGAAGAAGCGGCCCTGATTCTTTACCGGATCATCCGCCCACAGATGGAGTTTAAAAATGCCCAAGATTAAGTCGAAGAGTTCCGCCAAAAAGCGGTTCAAAATCACCGGCACCGGCAAAGTGCGTTTCTACAGCGCCTGCCTGCGCCACAATACCTCGAACCGTCCTACGCAGATGAAGCGGCAGAACCGGGGGGGCCAGATCATGTGCGCCTCTGATGCCACCGTGGTAAAGCGCAACTGGCTTCGCGGTCAGTAAGCATCCCTGTTTCACATCGTAAGACACTAGATTTCGAGGAGCCACACTCATGGCACGCGTAAAACGGGGTGTAACAACCCACGCAAAACACAGAAAAGTTATTAAGGCTGCGGACGGTTTCCGCGGTCGGCGCAAAAACACCTTCCGCACAGCCGTTCAGGCGGTGGAGAAGGCCGGCCAGTACGCCTATCGCGACCGGCGCGTCCGCAAGCGGGAATTCCGCAAGCTGTGGATCCAGCGCATCAACGCCGCCGTGCGCGATGCCAGCGACCAGCTGATGACCTATGCCCGATTTATCGATGGCCTGAACAAGGCGGATATCGAACTGGACCGTAAGGTTCTGGCCGATATCGCGGTGCACGACCCAGAGGCCTTCAAGGCGCTGGTCGGGCGGGCCCAAGAGGCTCTTGCCGCAAAGTGAGTCGGCGACGCCTAAACCCTGAGAGATCAGGGAAATCTGGCGGATGAAGTTGTAAAGCGCCGGCTCTCCTACCCCTTGTGCTGCAAGGTCCTATGGAGAGCCGGCGTTTTCTTATTTAAGGTGGTTGGACGAATGACAGGCGATGCAGACGATCTGAAAGCCGCGCTTTTAACGCGCATCGAGGCGGCGTCAGATCTGAAAGAACTGGATGATGTTCGGGTTGAGGCGCTGGGAAAAAAGGGCCGCATCACCGAACAGATGAAAGGGTTGGGTGCCCTGGACCCTGAGGCCCGCAAGGCCGCCGGTCAGGCACTGAATGTGCTGAAGGAAACCATCGCGACCGCCATTGAGGCCCGCAAATTCGGTCTGGAACGCGACGCGCTGAACGCAAAACTGGTCGATGATCAGGTTGATGTTTCCCTGCCTGCGCGCCCGGAAACCATGGGCCGCCTGCACCCGATCAGCCAGACCCTGGACGAGATTATCGCGATCTTTGGCGAAATGGGCTTTGCCGTCGCCGAAGGGCCGGATATCGAAAGCGATTATTATAACTTCACGGCATTGAATATGCCCGCTGAACACCCCGCGCGGCAGATGCACGATACCTTCTATATGGCCGATGATCAGGGCGGCGTGGATATGACCACGGTGCTGCGCACCCATACTTCGCCCGTTCAGGTGCGCACGATGGAAAGCCAGAAGCCGCCGATCCGCATCATCGCGCCAGGCCGCACCTATCGCTCTGACAGTGATATGACCCATACGCCGATGTTCCATCAGGTCGAAGGTCTGGTGATCGACAAAAAGACCCATTTCGGTCATCTGAAGGGCGTGTTGCAGGATTTCTGCTCTGCCTATTTCGAAATCGACGATATCCCACTGCAATTCCGCCCCAGCTATTTCCCTTTCACCGAACCCTCGGCGGAGGTCGATATCGGCTGTTCCCGCAAGGGCGGTGAATTGACCATCGGCCCTGGTGAGGGTTGGTTGGAAATCCTTGGCTGCGGCATGGTGAACCCCAAGGTTCTGGCGATGTCGGGCATCGATCCCGACGAATATCAGGGCTTCGCCTTCGGCATGGGGATTGAGCGCATCGCGATGCTGAAATACGGCATTCCCGATTTGCGCACCTTCTTCGACGCCGATTTGCGCTGGCTGAAACATTACGGCTTCGTGCCATTAGAAGCGGCGAGTTTGGTACGGGGGCTGACACCATGAAATTCACATTATCCTGGTTGAAAGATCATCTTGAAACCGATGCGTCGTTGACGGAGATCACCGATGCGCTGACCTCTTTGGGTCTGGAGCTTGAAGGGGTTGATGATCCGGCTGCGAAGCTGGGGCCGTTTACCATTGCCTATGTGCGTGAAGCGAAACAGCATCCCAATGCGGATCGACTGCGCGTCTGCATGGTGGAAACGGGCACTGGCGACGTGGTTCAGGTTGTCTGTGGCGCGCCCAATGCGCGAACCGGGATGAAGGGCGTTTTTGCGCCCGCGGGCAGCCATATTCCGGGCACCGGTGTGGATTTGAAGCCTGGCGTGATCCGGGGCGAAGAATCCAATGGCATGCTGTGTTCCGAGCGGGAAATGGGCCTGAGTGATGACCATGATGGCATTATCGACCTGCCCGAAGACGCGCCAATCGGCATGTCCTTTGCGGAATATCGCGGTCTGAATGATCCGGTGATTGATATTGCGATCACGCCGGATCGTGGTGATTGTCTGGGCGTGCGCGGTGTTGCGCGCGATTTGGCGGCAAAGGGTCTGGGGACATTGAAGCCTCTGGATCTGTCCCCGGTCGAAGGCACCTATGACTCCCCCATCCAATGGGCACGGTCGTCGGATATCGGTAGTGATGTTCCCTATGTCGCCGGGCGGCATTTCAGGGGCGTCAAGAATGGCCCCTCTCCGGCCTGGATGCAGCGGCGGTTGATTGCCATCGGCCTGCGCCCGATTTCCGCGCTGGTCGATATCACCAATTATGTCAGCTTCGATCTGGGGCGGCCCCTGCATGTCTTTGATGCGGCTAAAGTTCAGGGCGATACCCTGACCATGCGCCGGGCCAAGGCGGGGGAAACCATTCTGGCGCTGGATGAGAAGACCTATACCCTGGAAGACGGCATGCCGGTGATTGGCGATGCGGCAGGCCCTCAGGGGATTGGCGGCGTCATGGGGGGTGAACTGTCCGGCTGTACCGATGACACGACCGAGGTTTTTCTGGAGGTTGCCCTGTTCGACCCGATCCGGGTGGCAGAAACCGGGCGGCGCCTGAACATCGATTCCGATGCCCGCTATCGGTTTGAGCGGGGCCTGGATACGCAAGGCCTTGTCTGGGGTCCTGAAGTGACCGCACGCCTGGTACAGAAATTGTGCGGTGGGGAGGTTTCGCGCCTGACCACGGCGGGCGACATTCCTGATAATCGCAAGACCTTGACCCTGCGCACCGATCGCCTGGAAAGCTTTGGCGGTCTGGCGGTTCCGGCGGAAGAGTGTCAGGCGATCCTGGATCGTCTGGGCTTTGAGACAACGCGCGATGGCGATGTCATTACGGCGATAACGCCAACCTGGCGCAATGATGTCGAACACGAACAATGCCTTATCGAAGAAGTGCTGCGGGTGAGGGGCTTTGATGCCATCCCGGCGGTCTCTCTGGACCGGGAAACCGCCCTGTCGCAACCGATCCTGACCCTGGGTCAGCGCCGTGTCGCCTTTGCCAAAAAGCAATTGGCCCAGCGTGGCATGTTTGAGGCCGTGACCTGGTCCTTCCTGGCGAAGGCTGATGCCGTGACCTTTGGTGGCGATCCGCAGGTCCTGGCCCTGGCCAATCCGATCAGCGCCGATCTGGACGCGATGCGCCCGTCGATCCTGCCCAATCTGCTGGCCGCGGCACAGCGCAATACCGGGCGCGGCTATGCCGACCTGGCCTTGTTTGAAGTCGGCCCGGTCTTCCGGGGGCGTGGCCCGAAAGATCAGGATATGGTGGCGACGGGCATCCGGGCGGGCAAACAGATCCCGCGTCATTGGATGGAAACCAGCCGCAGCCCTGATGTCTTTGACGCGAAGGCGGATGTCATGGCCGTTCTGGAAGCCTGTGGCGCGCCCATTGACCGCTTGCAGGTCGGCGACGATGTGGCCCCTGACTGGTATCATCCAGGCCGTTTCGGCACCTTGCGTCTGGGCCCGATGCTGCTGGCGCGGTTTGGGGAGATTCATCCGGCCATCGCCAAAGACTATGATCTGCGCGGTCGTGTTGCGGCATTTGAAATTTTCATGGATGTCATCCCCCAGCCCAAGGCAAAGAAGGGCGGTGGCAAGACGCGACCCTTGCTGAAGGCCTCCCCACTGCAACCGGTTGGTCGTGACTTCGCCTTCCTGGTCGATGCTAATGTCTCTGCCGAGAAGGTGGTGCGGGCTGTGCTTGGGGCGGATAAGGCGCTGATCACCGATGTATCGGTGTTCGACGTCTATCAGGGGGCCGATATGGCGGGCAAGAAATCCATCGCCCTGGCCGTGACGCTACAGCCGGTTGATGCGACCCTGACCGACAAGGACCTGGATGCCCTGGCGGATAAGGTTGTCACCAGCGTTCATAAGGCTACCGGCGGCGTGTTGCGCGGATAGGGATCAGTCTGTAATCGAGGCCGCATCCGGCGCGATGATGGAAAACCGGTCTGACAGGCCGGTGAGGGCCGCGATATGCAGGTCTGCGGCAGACAGGGTGCCCCCACCCGGCTTGGGCAGGTCCCGCGTGGCACAGGCCTGGTCCACCACGGTGGTGCGATATCCCAGATCCAGGGCGACCCGGGCGGTGGAACTGACGCACATATGGGTCATGAAGCCGACAATGATCAGCGATGTCGCCCCCTGCGCTGTCAGGACGTCGTGTAAACGGGTCTTGGCAAAGCTGTTGGGCAGCCCCTTATCGACGACTGGTTCACCATCCTGGGGCGCGACCTCTGTCAGGATCTGTCCGCCTGTGCCGGTAATGTCAAAGGCCCCGCCAGGCTTTCCAACATGGCGCACATGCACGATGGGGCGTTGCAGGCCACGGGCGCGCTCAAGGAGTGTTTTGCATTCTGTCAGGGCCGCATCGATGCCGGGCAGTGGCAGAAACCCGCTGCGGTATTCTTCCTGGCAATCAATCAACAACAGGGTGGAACCGGACAAGGCAGCCGGCGTCAGATCAGCGCCGGACATGGCCAACAGGGTCTTTGGGGCGGACATGGCGTTTCCTTATTAGAAATACTTTTTGAAACAGGCAATTGTGCCTATTCAGTATGGCATGCTTTCGCCTCAGCGATAGGTCTGATCCTGTGTCGGAAAACTCCTGTCTTTCACGGATTGGGCATAGCGTTCAACGGCGGTGTCGATCTGTGAGCCGATATCTGCAAAGACCTTCACGAATTTTGGGGGATTCTGGGTTATGCCCAACATATCCTCCAGAACCAGAATTTGCCCGTCACAGGCAGGCGACGCCCCAATGCCGATGGTGGGGATGGCAATTTCCTGTGTCAGCTTTGCGGCCAGTTCCTCGACCATTCCCTCCAGAACGACGGCGAAGGCCCCTGCCTGGGCAACGGCCTGAGCATCGGCCTGATGGTCGGGCCAGCTATCGCGGTCCCGCCCCTGTGTTTTGAAACCGCCCATGACATGGGTCGATTGCGGCGTCAGGCCGATATGACCCATGACCGGAATGCCGCGTTCTACCAGAAAGCGGATCGTTTCTGCACAGCGTGCGCCGCCTTCCAGTTTCACAGCACCGCAGCCGGTTTCCTTCAGGATTCGGGCGGCATTGCGAAAGGCGGATTCCGGGCTTTCCTCATAACTGCCAAAAGGCATATCCACGATGATCAGCGCCTGGGATGTTCCCGCAACAACGGCGCGACCATGGGCGATCATCAGGTCCAGCGAAACCGGTGTCGTGGAGTCCATCCCATGGGCGACCATGCCCAGACTGTCGCCCACCAGGATGAAATCCACATGGGGATCAACCAGGGACGCCATACAGGCGCTATAGGCCGTCAGGGACACGATGGGCACGCCCCCCTTCATCGCGGTGATCGTCGGTGCGGTGCGGCGCTTTATGCGGGTGTGACGGCTCATCAGCCCCCCTGTCTTGGTGTAATGACGCGTTGATCCAGCAACAGGACCGACCCCAGTTCCGCCGTGACCAGAATGACGGCTGGCTGTGTCAGGCTATGGAGGGGCTCCAGCGTCTGGGCATCCACGATATCAACGGTTCTGATTTGTAAAAGCGGCTCTTCCCGCAGGGTGGCATACAGGCCGTCAAGGATGGTCTGTATGTCCGCAGTATCGCGCGCAATGGCCTGGGCCTTGTCCAGGGCCTTGTTGATGATGGGCGCGATGGCGCGCTCTTCTGCAGTTAAACGCACATTGCGGGACGACATGGCCAGCCCGTCAGCCTCCCGCACGGTCGGGTGGGCGATGATCTCTATGGGCATGTCCAAATCGGCGACCATGCGGCGAATAACGGTCAGTTGCTGATAGTCCTTTTCACCAAAGACAGCGATATCCGCCTGAACGATGTTAAACAATTTCGTCACCACGGTTGCGACGCCGCGAAAATTTCCGGGGCGCTGTAGCCCCTGCAATATGCCAGACAGGCTGGGCACATCGACATGGGTATCTGCCGCTTCTGCATACATCTCTTCAGGGCTTGGGCAGAATACTGCCGAGACACCTTCGGATCGCAACAGGGCGAAATCCCGCTCTGCATCGCGGGGATAGCTGTCTAAATCCTCATTGCGACCAAACTGCAAGGGATTGACGAAAATCGTCACCACGACATGATCGGACTGCGCCGCCGCCCGCCGCACCAATTGCAGATGTCCCTCATGCAGATAGCCCATTGTCGGCACCAGGCCAATGCGATGGCCCTTGTTGCGCAGCCCTGCGACATGGGCGCGGATCGCGTGCTTTGTTTCACAGATTTGCATTATTGGGCCTTATGAAGGGGACTGTGCCGGGAAGAAACGGGACCCTAAGGTGGGATTTGGGTCACTGCAAGTGATACGCCCGTCTGCCGCCATATGCAGCAGATGCGCCAGGACAGACCGCGCCGCCGCCGCGTGCAGCTTTTCCGGCACATCGCGATACATGGCCGGGACCATGTCACCAATCCTCTGCAGGCCGCTATTCAGGCAGGCCAGGATCTGTGCTTCCCGATCCTGACGATGGGCGATGAAATCTTTCACATGCTGTCTGGCATTCTGGATGGGATTGCCATGGGTGGGGTAATACAGGTCTTCGCCGCGTCCCAACAGTTTGCGTAGGGATTCCATATAGGCCGCCATATCCCCATCAGGCGGGGATATCACGCTGGTGGACCAGCCCATGACGTGGTCGCCGCTGAACAGGGCGGATTCTTCCTGCAATGCGAAACACAGATGGTTGGACGTATGGCCGGGCGTGTGAACGGCCTGGACAGTCCAACCCTTGCCAGAAACCCGCTCGCCATCCTTTAGGATGATATCGGGGGTGAAATCGCGATCCGCCCCTTCTTCCACCTGCACCGCCTCGCCCCCGCCATGGGCCCCAAAGCCATAGGTGGGCGCGCCTGTCTGTGCCTTAAGCCGCGCTGCCAAGGGGGAGTGATCCATATGGGTATGGGTGATCAGGATCGCCGTGACCGTATCCCCTGCCAAGGCGGTCAACAGCGCCTGATAGTGATCATCGCGCAGGGGTCCCGGATCAATCACGGCGACATCCTGACCCATGCCGATGATATAGGTGCCGGTGCCATAGAAGGTAAACGCGCTGGCATTGGGGGCGACGACCCGCCGGATCAGCGGCGACAGGGCCACTGCCTCGCCATAATGGGGATCAAATGTGCGGTCAAAAATCGGACGGGTCATTGCAACGGCCTGTTTCAGAAAAAGGGGTGCTCTTGTGTGATCGGGGGTAAGAAACTATATCCACACCACTAAATCCAACACAGAATTTTAAAAAGGGACATAAGCCATGGCGACAAAGACCAAAGGCGACAACGCCAATTCTGGTGGCCCAGAAGAAAATGAGCCTCAAAAAGGGGGCGCAGAAACAATGGGGTTTCAGGCAGAAGTCGGGCGATTGCTCGATATCGTTGCCAATGCCCTGTATTCGGAGCGTGAAATCTTCCTGCGTGAATTGATCTCCAACGCAGCGGATGCGTGTGACAAGCTGCGCTATCTGGCGATTGAAACGCCTGGATTGATGGATGGCGACAGCGGCTTTCGCATCACATTACAGGCCGACCCGGACGCCAAGACATTGACCATCACCGATAATGGTATCGGCATGACGCGCGATGATCTGATCGACAATCTGGGGACGATTGCCCGGTCCGGCACGGCCGCCTTCGTTGATAATTTGACCGGGGATAAGAAAAAAGATGTCAGCCTGATCGGGCAGTTCGGCGTTGGTTTCTATTCCGGCTATATGGTCTCCACCCAGATTTCTGTTCTGTCGCGTCGCGCCGGATCGGACGAAACCTGGCGCTGGACCTCTGACGGGCGCACTGGCTTTACGATTGAACCTGCCGATGCCGCGCCGCATGGCACGTCGATCACCCTATCGCTGAAGGACGACGCCCAGGAATATCTGGAAAAATCGACCTTACAGCGGGTGGTGAAGACCTATTCCGATCATATCCCCTTCCCGATTGAATTCATTGATCCGGCCAAGAGCGAAGAAGAGCCGGATCGGCTGAATGAAGCATCCGCCCTGTGGACGCGGCCGAAATCAGAAATCGAAGACCAGCAATACACGGAATTCTATCGTCACGTATCACATGGCTTTGACGAGCCCTGGATGACGCTGCATTTCAAGGCGGAAGGCGTGATTGAATATGCGGGCCTGATTTTCATTCCAACAGAACGCCCGTTCGATCTGTTCCATCCGGACCGCATGTCCAAGCTGAAACTTTATGTGAAGCGGGTTTTCATCAGCGAGGAATGCGATGACCTTCTGCCGTCCTGGCTGCGGTTCCTGCGCGGCGTGATCGACAGCGAGGATCTGCCGCTGAACGTGTCGCGCGAAATGCTGCAAAACAATCCGGTCGTCAGTAAGATCCGTGCCGGTGTGGTCAAACGGGTCCTGTCTGAATTGGCAAAAAAAGCTGAATCCGATCCGACCGGCTATGTCAGTTTCTGGGAGAAATTTGGCCTGGTGATGAAGGAAGGCCTGTATGAGGGCACGTCTGATAAGGACTCCCTGCTGAAACTCTGTCGTTTCCACTCAACCAAGCGGGACGGCATGATTTCACTGGCCGACTATGTCGCCGATATGAAGGAAGGTCAGGACTCGATTTACTATATTTCGGGCGAAGACAAGGCTGTCTTGAAGAAAAGCCCGCAATTGGAAGGTTTCGACGCTAAGGGCGTTGAGGTTCTGATGATGTCCGATCCGGTGGATGAATTCTGGATTCCCTCGGTGGGTGAATTTGATGGTAAGACCTTTAAGTCCGTCACCCGGGGCGGGGCTGACCTGTCTAAAATCAAGGCTGAGGAAGCCAAGGATGAGGACGAGGCGGAACAGCTGGACAGCACCGTCGATGGTCTGGTGATCGCCCTGAAACTGGCCTTGGGGGACGCGGTCAAGGATATCCGCAGCACCGATCGCCTGACCAACAGTGCGGTCTGTCTGGTGGCCGATGAAAACGCCATGGATATGCATCTGGAACGCTTGCTGAAACAGCATAACCGCCTGGAAGCGGAAGCCCAGCGCATTCTGGAGATCAACCCGAAACACCCCCTGATCAAGGCACTGGCGGGCAAAGCCGGTACCGATGGCAAAGGCGACCTTGGCGCGGCCCCCTCCATGCTATTGGATCAGGCGCGCCTGCTGGAAGGCGAGGCCCTGCCCGACCCCAGCGCGTTCGCCAAACACCTGGCCGATCTGATGGCCAAGGCCTATAGCTGATCGCGGCCTTGAAACGTGAAATCAAAAGGGTCCCAACACACGCCGTGCTGGGACCCTTTTTTTATTGGATGAGGAAAACACAATACTCCGGTTGATTGGGGGACCATCGTGGTCACTCAAGACGCCCTCCGGTGGAGAGTTGGAACCACCGGAGAGCAGCCTTCGAACTATGCGACGTATAGTGGGAGTCTCTTAGCCCGCTGAAATCAGATATGATACATATCACGGATAAACTGTGCCGCCCGTTCGCCCACGATGGCGCATGGTGCCTGGATATTGCCGGTCGGGACAGTGGGGAAGATGGACCCGTCGGCCACTCTCAGCCCTTCGACCCCGCGCACCTTCAGCGTGGAATCGACCACCGCCTTATCGTCGCGACCCATGCGCGCTGTACCGCTCTGATGCCAATAGGTCACTGCAGCATCACGGACAAAGCGATAGTCGATCGGGTTGCCTTCACCGGGGATCGCCTCTCGCTTGATAAAAGGCTTGAACGCGGCAGCAGCGCCCAGTTCCCGGCAAAGCTGGACACAGGCTAGGGCCGCCTCAACATCTGCAGGATGGGACAACATGTTGGCATCGACGATAGGGGCAGCATGTGGATCGCTGGAATTGAGCCTCACACGACCCCGGCTTTGCGGATGGGCCAGGCCGCCGAACATCGTCCAGCCGTGTTCGGGCACACCCAAGGCTCCGGTGCGCTCGCTTGGCACCGGGAATTCCGCCTGACACAACAGCAGATCAGGTGCTGCAAGTTCGGGACGCGATTTCCAATACATTTTAGCCTCGCTCCCGCTGTTGCGCGGAGCAATCGGGCGGTGATATTCCCAGGTGCAACAAAACGCGACGTGATCTTGGAAGTTCTGGCCTACCCCTGGGATATGCTCGACCAATGGTAAGCCAAGACGCGTAAGTTCCGACCGATCGCCCAGACCTGACAGCATCAGCAGCTTGGGCGTATTGATTGCGCCGGTCGAGATGATCACTTCACTGCTGGCCCCAATCAAGCGAATGTCGCCCGCCCGCTCGATTTCGACACTGCAGGCGCGGCGGCCTTCAAAAAGAATCCGGTGGACGAGGGTATTGGTCATTATGGTCAGGTTGGGGCGATCCGACCAGGGTCGCAGATAGGCGCGATACAGCGAATGGCGGCGTCCGTCGCGCACCAACATATCAGTATAAGCTGCGCCCCCTTCCCCTGCCATCATCAGGCCGTTTGGGCTTTCGAAGCGGGGAATGCCAAGTTCCTGCGCTGCGTCCAGCATCGCGCCGGCGATGGGACTGGGGTCGGCTGCGGGCTGGACCCAGACGGGACCACCCGTGCCACGATGTTGTGGATCGGGCGCGCCCTGCCAGTTTTCAATCCGGCGATAGATCGCTTGCACCGCATCTGCCCCCCACCCAGAATCACCAGATTCATCGGCATAGTGGTCCCAGTCGCTGCGGTGGCCATGCGCCCAGACCATGACATTGACGCTCGATCCGCCACCAAGGCCCTTGCCCATCGACATTGACAGCGCGCGCCCGTCCAGATGGGGGTTGGGCTGGGCCTGGAAGCCCCAATCGCGCTCGCTGCCAAGATTGGTGGGCCATTGAGCCGGGTCGAGAACGCTTTCGGCTTCGTCATTGCCGCCTGCTTCGATGAGGAGCACCTGACAGTCGGGGTTTTCAGCAAGGCGTCGGGCGATGACTGAGCCGGATGAACCGCCGCCGCAGATAATGAAGTCATAGGACCGTTTCAGATCAGTATTTAGCCGTATCTGGTTCTCACGTGCACGACGCTCGAAATCGGCAAGTTCGGTATCGATACCTTGATTGGTCATGATAAATTCCTTCGACTGGGCAAAGCTCCGCAAGTGCGGGGAAGGCTGTAAAACCCGCCGCCGCGCTTGGGACTCTGGAGAATGGTTGGTGGAGCGGTGCTTAGTCTGTCGCGACCATGGCCTGACGGGCTGCTTGGTCAATCACGTCGGCGACCACTTTGGGCTGGGTCATGAAGACCGCATGGCTGGCGGCGACCTCCGTCACCGTCGCGCCGATGCGGTCGGCCATGTCATGCAGCATGCGCTGGTCGAAGGCGCGGTCATCGGTGGCGATCACCGCCCAGCTTGGCTTTGAGCGCCAGGCCGCATTCTCAAGCACTGTTCCGAAGGCTGACATGTTAATAGGAACCTGAGAGTCCCGCATAAAGGCAGCATCCTCCAGGGTGGCATCGGCGGCGAACCCTGCGCGGAAGTTTTCGGCTTTGATGAAGCCAAATCCGTCTTCGTGAACGTCGATGATGAATTCGGGCGGTGTGGTATAGCCGTCATAGAGTTGCGCGGTTGTCTGTCCGGCATCCGGCGACAGCGCGGACACGTAAACCAGTGCACTGACCTTGGGGTGCACACCGGCTTCGGTGATCACCGTTCCACCCCAGCTATGTCCCACCAGCACCGCCGGGCCATCCTGCCGATCAAGCGCCCTTCTGGTGGCAGCAACGTCATCAGCCAGGGAGGTGAGGGGATTCTGAACAATGGTTACGCGGTAGCCTCGGGCGGTCAGGTCGTCATAGACACCCCGCCAGCCCGATCCATCGGCGAAGGCCCCGTGCACAAGAACCACATTGCGTGATTGCGCATGGGTCGTATTCGGTTTCAGTTTCTCTGTCGATTGCGCGGCCGCGGCAGATGACAGAACGGCGATTGCGGCGGAAGCCAGCATGGTGTTGCGAAGCAGTTTACGCATGGGAGAATCCTTTCGAGAGTGGGAACCAAGAGATACAATAGTAAAAGTTGTGTCGATAACTGTGATGCTATGCTTTGACCGAATCGATGCTCACTGCGTCAATGGATATGGAAAACGCAGGCAGGGTCGCGATGCTTGATATCGGTATCACAGGTCAACTCCTTCAATGTTGCGACCTGTAGCAGACAACCAAGCACAGCAATTATTCCCTTCGGCGGAATAAATTTTGCACATTTGCGGATCGACAAAAAAATTTGCGGCCTGTGGGAATAAACGCCTTTCGTGGATGTCTACTGCATTATGACCAATCGCGGAGTGATGATGACATGTGGGGTGTTGATAAAATGAAGCTCAAAAGTGGTGCGTGTGCCGTCCTCGCAATAGGCATTGCGTCTGTCGCGTTCATTGCGGCTTCGGCGCAGGATATCCATCATCATGCCGGGATGGGGGATGCAGCGAGCCAGCAGTTCTCATCGGAGGCCACTGCCTTTCTTGTGGAAAACGAAGAGGCGATGGAGCGCATGATGTTGAACATGCATGTGGCGCCGACCGGCGACATTGATAAAGATTTCGTCACCATGATGATTCCCCATCATCAGGTTGCAATTGATATGGCGCGTGCTGTGCTGCGGTCCAGCCGCAACGAGGCGGTCAGACGTCTGGCACAGGAAATCATCGTCACCCAGGAAGACGAGATTCGGGCAATGCGCCTGGCAATCGGAATTCACGCAATGCCCGCGGCGTCGCCCGTCAGCGGAACAACAGATTAGGACGCTGACCATGAACCGATTTCTCTTTACCCTTCTTCTTTTGACGGGCTCTGCACTCGCACCAGTGACGATGGCAGCAGCGGGTCAGCCGCCGCGCCTTGCCACAGCCGCGGATATTCCGATCAGTGCAATGGATCGGATTTATGCGGCCGACCAGTTTTCCAATACGGTATCGGTCATCAATCCGGCCAATAATCGCCTGCTTGGCGTGATCCGGCTGGGCGATCCGCAGCCGGCCAGCCTCAGCCCGCTCTATCGTGGTCAGGTTCTGGTTCACGGCCTTGGCTTTGCGCCGGATGGCAAGACGCTCGCGGTCGTATCGATCGGCTCCAATTCCATAACCTTTATCGACACGGCCACCAATACTGTGAAGGCCACCACCTATGTCGGGCGGTCGCCGCATGAGGCATTCTTCACCCCGAATGGCCGTGAGGTGTGGGTCACGATCCGGGGCGAAGACTATATCTCTGTTATCGACACAACGACCTTTGCGGAAACGAAACGCATTCGTGTCCCGGCTGGCCCAGGAATGCAGATTTTCTCCCCGAATGGCGAATTTGGCTATGTGTGCTCATCCTTCACGGCCGAGACGGTGGTGATCCGGCTTGCCGATCACCAGATCGTTGGCCGGATCAAACAGGACTCCCCCTTCTGTCCGAATATCGCAGCAAGTCCGGACGGAAAGCAGGTTTGGCTCACCCTGAAAGACATCGGGCGCGTCATGATCTTTGACGCGAACCCGCCCTTCAATGTCATCCATAGAATCGACACCGGGCCGCTGACCAACCATGTTAATTTTGCGCACACGGCAGGTGGCACATTTGCGTATGTCACCATCGGGGGGCTTAATGTTATCAAGGTGTTCCGCACGGATACTTTCGAGCAAACGGCGGAGATCCCCGTCGGTAAGCTGCCCCATGGTCTCTGGCCTTCGGGCGATGGCAGCCGCATTTATGTCGGTCTGGAGAATGCGGATGTGATCGCCGCAATTGACACGACAAACCATCGCGTGATTGCGGAAATCCCCGTGGGCCAGGCGCCCCAGGCGGTCGTCTATGTGCCCAATGCGGTGCCTGCAGGCGATGGAACTGCCGGGCTGATGCCTCTGGGCCTCGCGGCGCAAGCCGTTCACCTTACGCTGGACACGGTTGGTTCATCGCCGGGATCGCTCTCGACCAGCGTATCGCTCTTCGACCAGGGCCTGACACAGGTGCTGCAGGCGGCTGTCGCAGGGCTGGAACCGCGCAAACCTTATGTCCTGGCACTCGCAGCGCAACCGGATGGCAGTGGCGAGATTGAACCCCTGGCGCGCTTCATGACAAGCCCAACCGGCTCTGCTGTCGTGAATGCGGTGGGGCCGATCCGGCAGGTCGTGCGCGATGCAACGGGTGATCGGTCACGGTTCCTTGTGATCGTGCCTGGTACCACGACCGACTATGGCCCGCCTGTTCAGATACAATCGCGCGCGTCGTAACGCCGACGCAATCGGGGGAAAATCGTGCATGATATGATGGCCCATGTTGAACCGCTGATCCCCTCGCTGAGGCGTTATGCGCGCAGTCTGTTGCGCGATCAGAGCGCTGCCGACGATCTGGTGCAGGATTGCCTCGAACGTGTAATCAGCCGTTGGCATCAGCGCCGAATTGATGGTGACGCGCGAACGTGGGTCTTTACCATTCTGCATAATCTTGCGATGAACCGGCTGAAGCAGAAGGCCCGTCGCGGCGTTCACGTTACCGTCGATGACGCAGATCAGGCGGCGTTTGCCACCGCGCCCGCACAAGAGGATCGGCTGCATCATCGGGCGGTCGTCGACGCGCTTTCTCAGCTACCCGAAGACCAGCGTAGTGTGTTGCTGCTCGTATCAGTCGAGGAGCTTTCCTATGTTGAGACAGCGTCGGTGCTCGACATTCCGATAGGAACGGTAATGTCCCGGCTTTCACGGGCCCGCCATCGGCTGGCGCAGGTGCTGGAAGAGGGGCCGGGCCGATTGGCAAAGACAGGAACTGTACTTAGGAGGGTCAAATGAGCCGTCCAATCTCTGAGGACGATCTTCACGCATTTGTGGACGGGGCCTTGGCCGACGACCGCCGCAAGGAGGTGGAAGCCTATCTTGAACGCAATCCCGAGATAGCCGAGCGGTATGCGCGGTTCGGCGCGCAACGCGATGCGCTCCGTGAGGCGCTGGCGCCCATTGCGGCAGAGCCGGTGCCGCTGAACCTCAATCTGGGCCACATGGTGGCGTCTCGCCGCCGGTCCAGCCGGTCTGGTTGGCAGGTAGCGGCAGTCGCTTGCCTCTTCCTGTTGGTGGGAGGTGGCAGCGGGTGGATGCTTCGTGGAATGGAAAGTGACCACCCCATTGGCATTAACGCGCTCGCTCAGGAGGCGTCCTATGCCTATGCGGTCTTTGGTCCGGATGGGGGCCGTCCTGTCGAAATCGCGGCGGCCGACAGCGACGCGCTGGTGCGCTGGGTCGAAAAGCGCCTCTTGCGGCCAATATCATTGCCGGACCTGTCTGGGGCCGGCTACCGGTTCATGGGCGGGCGTGTCGTTGCCACCCAGAATGGGCCAGCGGGCCTGCTTATGTACGATGATGCGAAGGGAGCGCGCATCGCCATTATGATGCAGCCGATGATGCGACACGACCAGAATGCCCCCATGGCCGAACACCGCGAAGGCGACGTCGTTGGCTATGCCTGGGCTGACAACGGCATGGGCTACAGCCTTGTCGGTGGCCTCGACACCGCCGACTTCCTGCATCCGATCGCTAACGAAGCACGTCGGCAAATTCAGGCGAAAACATGACCGCAGGATGGGGGACGGCTGTTTAATCGTCACCCTGGGCGCTGTCCTGCCGTGGTTCAAACAGCGACAGTGTCCCAAAAAATCAAATATCTAAAAAGGCAAAGCTATAATTAATTGAAAAAACTGGTGCGCCCGACAGGATTCGAACCTGTGACCTCTGCCTTCGGAGGGCAGCACTCTATCCATCTGAGCTACGGGCGCGTGAGGGGGCTTATAGATGGTTCTATCGGGGATTTCCAGCCACAATGTGCTTAAAAATTCTGGTGCCGCCTTTTATGACGTGGGTTGGGCGGGGGTTGTTCCCTCTGTGGGTTGGGGGGGATAGGTCGTGACGGGCTGGTCGAAGCTGCGGGGGGCTTCCTGAATCATGCGCACGCCGGACGACTGTACTTCCATGATGGCAAAGCCGCGCTGGGCAATGCCATTTTCCTGAAAGCGGAACAGGCCTTCCGCCCCAATGAAGCCCTGGGGATCGGTCAGGGTGGCCACATCGTATTTGGGACCGGATGCGCTGGGTCTGGCCAGGGCGGCAGCGACCGCGGTCACGTCATAGGACAGCGCCGACAGATCAGACGCGCCATGGCCGAACAGTTGGGCAAAGCGGGCTTCAAACTGGTCGCGATAGGCAGAACGGGCGGCGGGAAACTGGCTGCCGATCAGGCCGGGTTCCGAAGCCAGGTTCGGGAAACTGTCCCAGCGCTGTAACCCCAACAGGCGGACTGTTGGCTGATCGACGTCATAATAGGCCAATTGGGCCGATAGAATTTGCAATGTTTGCGGGTCCAAGACTGGCAGTAAAAGCGCATCAAAAGGCGGATCGCCCCAGGTATCCAGAACCTCCATCCGTTTCAGCGCTTGTTTCGAGGCCTGATCGCCTTGTGCGGATAATTCTGCGCGTTGTTGCTTCAGCGCCTGAACCCGGCTTTTGTAATCCGACAGACTTTGGATCTGTTCGCTGAAATCCAGGGCGTCTGGATTGTAGAACCCAACACGGCTGAATTCCCCACCCCGCCGCTCTACCGAGGCCCGCAGCGCATCGACAGAGACATTCCCATAGTCATTGGAGGGTGCAAGGACGGCAAATCGACGCCGTCCCTCCGCCATGGCGTGGGCGACGATGGCATCAACCTGCTCTTCGGGCGTGAAGCCGGCCAGAAATATAGGACCACCCGCGACGCGGCTGGAGTTGGAAAAGGCGACAACCTTGATATTGGCTGCCTCTGCAATGGGTCTAACGGCGGTTACGGAGTCGGCCAGAAGTGGACCGACAATCAGACGCGCGCCTTTGTTAATCGCGGATCGGGCGGCCTGTTCCGCGCCCAGCGCCGTGCCCATCGTATCAAAAGGCATCAACCGGAATTCAGGGTTTCCAACATCAAACAACGCCATTTGCGCGCCTTCCAGCAAGGCCTTGCCAGGCCCGGCCAATCTGCCGCTTAACGGCACAAGAATGGCGACAGGGATTCCCTCAATTTGCCGCACGGCATTGGGTGGGGGGGTCAGATAGCCGGAATCCCCCAGCGCCAGCGTGCTGCCGCCCATGCCGGTCAGGGCATTATCCGCGCCTGGCGTGCCTTCTGGGGCGTCGCCTCTGGTTGCCGATTGCGCCGTGGGTGTCTGAGATGTGCCCAGACCAGGGCCGCTTGGCGCCTCGCCCCAGACCGAGGAGCCCCCACCGACACCGCAGGCGCTGAGGATCAAGCTGGTTGAGAGCGCTAGGAGGGTGAGCATACCGCCGCGACAGGGGCGCAGAACCGACGGGATCAGGCGCGCAGGCAGTTGGGACATAGGCGACGGGGCAGAATGGCTGACCATGGGGAACTTCTCCAATGTTGCGCCTGTTATATCCTGTGGCACCAGGGAACCCAAGTATTTGATAGGGTTATTTGATCTTCTCGCATTATGGTATTTAATCAAACCCGGCCTCAAAAACGAGTCCGATTTCATTGAATGGTGCATTTGTAAAAGTATCGTACTGCAAGCATTGGTTAAGTCTAAGGCGGGAATACGGCATTTTTTCGACAAGCGAAGCGGTGGGCACAACAGATGAGGCTTTGGCGGCGTCGCGGCGGCGATCAGCAGGCACGGCAGGAAGCGGAAGCAGGCGGGCGACGGGCAGAGGCATTGGCCGTGCTGTGGTTGCGCCTGAAAGGGTATCAGATTCTGGACCGCCGGTTGAAAACACCGGTTGGTGAATTGGACCTGATCGCCCGCCGGGGCAAGGTGATCTGCTTTGTGGAAGTCAAAGCCCGCAATACAAGGGACGCGGCACTGGACGCCCTGGGAACCCGACAGCGGCGACGAATCGAACGGGCTGCCGCCTGGTGGTGCGCCAACCGACAACACGATCCCACTATATCCCTGCGGTTTGATCTGATCGCGGTCGCCCCGGGCCGCCGTCCCGTGCATGTCATGGACGCCTGGCGGCTATAGGGGCGGGTGGCATTTGATGACCCGGCTTGCACCAGACCCCATTGCGGCGACGGGCGACGCATCCTACCTTTGGGGAGGTGACGCCCTAGTGCAGGATCCGGCCCATCGCCGATATGCCCTGCCCAGTATGAAATGAATCGAGGAACCCATGCGCCAGTCCGCCCTTTCGATCATCCTGTTATTTGGTCTTTTGTTGGCTCCGGCCTGCTCTCCCCTGGGCGTCGCCACGACGGCGGGTGCGGTGGTCGGAACAGCCGCGCTTCAGGAGCGCGGATTCCAGCAAACGCTGGATGATAAGTCGATGGAAGTTTCGATTCAGAAGGCATTGATTGATATTGATTTTGAAACCTTTCAGCGCATCGACGTTTCTGTCGTCGAAGGGCGTATCCTGTTGACCGGGATCGTTCCCAATGCCGATGATCGGGTCAAGGCGGTGGAAACAGCCTGGAAGTCCGATGGTGTGGTTGAAGTCATCAATGAAATCCTGATCGGCAATGATGTCGGCTTCATCAATTCAGGGTTCGACCTGAAGATTGAAAAGGCGATGGATCTGGACCTGACCCTGGACAAGCAGATCAAGGGGCTGAACTATATTTCCGACTCGACAAACGGCACGTTGTTTCTGATCGGGATTGCCCAGAATCAGGCGGAATTGGACCGTGTCTTGGCGCATGCCCGGAATGTTGAGCGGGTCCGGCGGGTTGTATCTTATGTTCAGTTGAAGGATTCTCCGGAACGTCAGGCCGTTTTGGAACAGTTGCAGGAAATGAAAGCCCAGAAAGCCGCAGAATGAGTAAGACCCCTTCAAGAGAACCGCCCCCGACACGCGCGGATGTTCCCGCCAGCAGTGAAGCCTGGGCGGAAGAGGTGTTGCAGGCGCTGGCGCGTCAAGGCGATGCGCCCTTTGATATCGCAGAGGGCGCGCTGGCGCTGGCTGCCCTTGATTCGCCAACCGACCGATTGGCCTTTTATCGCGACCATTTGTCCACCATGGAACGGGACCTGGCCGACGCGATGGCAAAGGCAGAGGCGGACTCCCCCGATGCGGCCTTGCGGCTGGTGGCGATCAATCACGTCCTGTTTGGTTTGCATGGCTATAGCGGTGATACGGACACTTATGATGATTTACAGAATGCCAATATCATCCGCGTGATGGATCGCCGCCGCGGATTGCCGGTCGCCCTGGGCATTTTAATGATGCATCTGGCGCGGTCCAAGGGCTGGGACATGCACGGCCTAGATTTTCCAGGACACTTTCTATTGCGCTTTGAGGTTGAGGGGGAGCGGATCATCGTCGATCCCTTCCATGGGGGTGTGCCGCTGGATGCGCCTGCCTTGCGGGCCCTGTTGAAAGCAACGGCGGGCAATGATGCGGAATTACAGGCGCGCCACTACGAGCCCGTGTCTGATCGCGATGTCCTGTTGCGGTTACAGAATAATATCAAGCTGCGCCTGATTAAGGATCAACGGGTTGAAGAGGCAGCCCATATCGTCGAATCCATGTTGCTGCTGGCCCCGGACCGGCCAACCCTATGGCGGGAATCCGGCTTGATGAATGCCCATATCGGCAAGGTGCGCACGGCAATTGCCGCCCTGGAAACCTATCTTCAGAAAGAAACCCGCGACAGCCCCAGAGGAGAAGTCGCGACCCTGGTGGATGAATTGCGGAGTTCCCTACATTAGCGGGTCGTTGACCCCTTTGTCTTTAAGGATGAAATCATGAGCCTGCGCGTGGCGATCCAGATGGATCCGATTCAGTCGATCAATATCAATGGGGATTCGTCTTTCGCCCTGGGGCTTGAGGCTCAGGCGCGGGGCTACAGCCTGTTTCACTATCTGCCCCAGGCTTTGACCTATCGTCAGGGACGGATCAGCGCGATGGGCCATCCTATGACGCTGCGCCGGGAGCGGGGCAATCACTTCACGCTGGGGGAAATCCGCCACCTGGATTTGCGCACGGATGTAGATGTGATCCTGATGCGTCAGGACCCTCCGTTTGATATGGGCTATATCACCGCGACGCATATCCTGGAACAGGTGCACCCTGATACATTGGTGGTCAATGACCCGGCCCATGTCCGCAATGCCCCGGAAAAGCTGTTGGTGACGCATTTCCCGGATCTGATGCCCGAAACCCTGATCACCCGCGACCGGGACGAGATCAAGGCGTTCCGAAAGGAGTATGGGGATATCATCATCAAGCCGTTATTTGGCAATGGCGGGGCCGGGGTTTTCCACCTGAAACCCGATGATTCAAACATGGCCTCTCTGATGGAAATGTTTGAAGCATCCAGCCGCGAGCCGGTGATGGTACAGCGCTATATGCCCGAAGTCCGCCAGGGGGATAAGCGGATCATCCTGGTTGATGGCGTCGCCGTGGGGGCGATCAATCGCGTCCCGGCAGCGGGGGAAGCCCGGTCCAATATGCATGTTGGCGGGCGTCCTGATAAATCCGGGATAACGCCAGAAGAACACAAGATCTGTGAGGCAATCGGCCCGATGCTGAAAGAACGCGGGTTGATTTTCGTTGGTATCGACGTGATCGGCAACAAGCTGACCGAAATCAACGTCACATCGCCCACCGGCATCCAGGAAATCGACCGCTATGACGGCAGCAACCTGTCCGGCCTGATCTGGGATGCGATCGAGGCAAGGTTATAATTTTTTTGGCGCTAGCATGCAGTGCTAGTCTATGCCGCTAACCCTCCACCCGGCCGACATCCAGGACCGGCGTTGCTTCCAGGCCTTCTGCATCCAGCAGGGACGCGGTGCGTTCCAGGCCTGCGATCAGCAGGGATTGTTCCCAGTCTTCCAGCGCGGCAAAGCGTTCGCCGAATTTTGCCTGCAATCCTTCCGGGGCGTGTGACAGGGTGGCGCGCCCAATGTCGGAAATAGACAGCCAGACCTGGCGGCGGTCGGTGTCGCCGCGTTCCCGCAGGATCATCCGCTTGGCCTCCAATTTATGGATCAGGCTGGTCATGGTGGCCTGAGAAATGCCCATGCGCGTGGACACGCTGCCTGCAGAGCTGGCCCCGAAATCATCCAATATCTGCAATACCAGCAATTGGGATGTCGTCAGACCGGTCTGCCGGGTCACCGCCCGGGCATAGTTTTCCGTTGCCTGCAAAATCTGGCGCAAGACGGTGACGGCATGATTGGCGCGTTGTGTCAGCATAAGTCCCCTCAGAAGCATTAACCACCTAGGGAAAAGTCCACAAAATCAGGTCGTTTGGCAAAATCTATTTAGTTCCATGAACGAATGATTTTACGGAAAAGATCCTTAAAAATCCGCTGAAATCTAACGATCATGCGCCTCAGGAATGTTTTATTATCAGTGTTAAATTGTTGTTAATAATAATTTTTTCATAAATTAACGCTTGATCGTTCCTGAAATATAATTACTTTACAGTCTGAATTAAATTCTACCCACGACAGGAGGATATAATGCCCCGCGACGGAATTTTGGGCGACAGTGTATCAGATTTGGGCAAAGGCTCTGCCGGACCAGATCACAACAAGCCTGAAATCACCTTTCGGGCCCCCGAAGTTGAAGACGGGTCGGAAGTCTGGCGCTTGATCCAGGATATCAACGCGCTGGACGATAACTCCATGTATTGCAATCTGCTGCAATGCTCGCATTTTTCCGAAACCTGCGGGTTGGCGGAAATGGATGGCGAGATTGTCGGTTGGGTATCAGGCTATCGCCCGCCATCAGATCCAGACACATTGTTTGTCTGGCAGGTCGCGGTTCACCCCAAGGCACGCGGTCAAGGCGTTGCCAAACGGTTGATCCTGTGGGTTCTGGGCCAGCCGCAGAATCGCGATGTGCGATTCCTGCACAGCACAATCACCGCCTCGAACAAGGCCTCCTGGGCATTGTTCACCTCTATTGCGGCAGCCTATGACGCCGAGATGGACCGGGATGCGCATTTTGAAGAAGAACTGCATTTCGATGGTGAGGCAAAGACTGAACATTTGGTGCAGATCGGTCCGATCCGGCATCGGCGCCTGAAGCAGGTCGCCTAAGCAGCGCTGTCACAGGCCGATCCCTGGTTGGCGCAGTTGCGCCCGCACCAATTCGCAAAAATGAAACAACTTGAATCGGAGAAGAGAATGACTTCCCCGCTTACCGCCTTTGAAACTGTTGAATCCGAAGTCCGCAGCTATTGTCGCTCCTTTCCTGTGGTGTTTGGCGGTGCCCGGAATGCGACGCTGACAACACAGGATGGTGTGGATTACACAGACTTTCTGGCCGGTTGCTCGTCCCTGAATTACGGTCATAACGACCCGGACATGCAGGCCGCCTTGATTGACTATATCAAATCCAATGGGGTCACCCATGGTCTGGACATGTACACCAATGCCAAGCGTGATTTCTTGGAAGCGTTCCGGGATATCATCCTGAAGCCACGCGATATGGACTATCGCCTGCAATTCACCGGCCCGACCGGCGCGAATGCGGTAGAGGCCGCGATCAAGCTGGCCCGCAAGGTCACCGGTCGCACGAATATCATATCCTTCACCAATGGCTTCCATGGTGTGACGGCAGGCGCGCTGGCCGCGACTGGCAATGGCTATCACCGGGGCGGCAATGGTGCGCCTTTGGATGGTGTTACCCGGATACCCTATGATGGCTATTTGGGTGATGATATGGATACCACCCAGATCCTGGCCAAAATGCTGGAAGATCCGTCCAGTGGCGTTGATGCACCCGCGGCCATTCTGGTGGAAACGGTCCAGGGGGAAGGCGGTTTGAACGCTGCCTCCGCTGACTGGATGCGCTCCATCGCGACATTGGCACAGCAGCATGGCGCATTGTTGATTGTCGATGACATTCAGGCCGGTTGCGGTCGGACAGGCACGTTCTTTTCCTTTGAAGAGATGGGCATCCAGCCTGATATCATCACGATGGCGAAATCCCTGTCGGGGATGGGCCTGCCCTTTGCGATGGTTCTGATGAAGCCGGATCATGATATCTGGGGCCCGGCCGAGCATAACGGGACCTTCCGGGGCAACAACCACGCCTTTGTCACCGCCCGCATCGCGCTCGAAAAATTCTGGAAGGACGATGCCTTCGCGACGGACATTAAGGCGAAGGGCGATGTTCTGCATAAACGCCTGAAGGCCATTGCAGACCAGCATGGCTGGACCCTGCGTGGGCGCGGCATGTTCCGGGGCATCAATGTCGGGAATGGCGATACGGCGGCAGCGATCTGCAAGCATTGCTATCAGGATGGTCTGATCATCGAAACATCTGGTGGCCATGATGAAGTGGTGAAGGTTCTTGCCCCGCTGACCATTCCGATGGAACAGTTTGAGGCAGGCCTGGCGATCCTTGCCAAAGCCGCTGACAGTGTGATGCAACAAGACAGCGTGCAGGCCGCCTGAACGCGCCGCCGCACGCACCGGATTTAATGAATAGGAGACAGATATGATTGTTCGCAAATTACAGGATGCCGAGAAAACAGAGCGCCGCGTTTCCGCGGAAAGCTGGCAAAGTGTTCGCCTGTTGCTGGCCGACGACAATATGGGGTTCAGCTTCCACATCACGACGATTGGGGCGAATACCGAGCACACATTTGAATACAAGAACCACTTTGAATCCGTCTATTGCATCTCTGGCAATGGATCGATTGAAGATCTGGCGACCGGTCAGGTGCATGAAATCACACCCGGTGTGATGTATGCACTGGATAAGCACGACCGCCATGTTCTGCGCGGTGGCACGGAAGCCATGGTTCTGGCCTGCTGTTTCAATCCGCCGGTAACCGGTCAGGAAGTGCACCGCGCCGATGGCTCTTATGCGGCCCCGGACGAGGAGGCTGCTTAACCAATGATGGCCAAGGGCAAGTCCAGCACAAAATCTGGCACCAAGTCTGTTCAACAGGACACCCAGCCAGGGCGGCATACTGTCGAAAAGCTGGGGGGGACATCCATTCGGCAAACCGATGCGATGGTGAACAATGTCCTGATCGGCAATCGGACGGGCGAAGATCTGTATAACCGGATTTTCGTTGTCTCCGCCTATGCCGGGATTACGGATGCCTTGCTGGAGCATAAAAAGACCGGCGAATCCGGTGTCTATGCCTTGTATGCCGATAGTGGCAGCGACTGGGCCTGGGGGGATTCCCTGGGCGCAGCGCGCACCCTGATGCTGGATATCAATGAGGAAATCTTTGGCAATGGCGCGGCACGCCGCACCGCCGATGCGTTTGTAAAAGAGCGTGTCGATGGCGTGCGCGACAGCTTGATTGATCTACAGCGCCTCTGCGCATCGGGCCATTTTCGTCTGGAAGATCACCTGGACACGGTCCGCGAAATGCTGGCCTCTCTGGGGGAAGCGCATTCGGCCCATAATACCGCCCTGCTGTTGCGGGAAAAAGGGGTTGCAGCGCGATTTGCCGATCTGACCGGGTGGCGTGTACAAGACCTGCCCAGTTTTGATGCGGCCATTGATGAGGTGTTTGACACGATCGACCTGTCGCGGGAATTGCCCATCGCGACCGGGTATTGTCGGTGCGATGCGGAATTGGTGAAAAGCTATGACCGCGGCTATACCGAAGTCACGATGTCGCGCATTGCCGTCCGCACGAAGGCGGCGGAAGCGATCATCCATAAGGAATTTCATCTGTCTTCTGCGGACCCAAAACTAGTCGGTGAAGACAAGGTGCGCCCGATCCGCGAAACCAATTACGATGTTGCCGACCAATTGTCGAATATCGGCATGGAGGCGATCCATCCCAGCGCGGCCAAGGGGCTGCGCCAGAACGGTATTCCGTTGCGGGTGAAGAACACCTTTGAGCCGGACCAGCCTGGTGCGCTGATTCAGGATTCGCAGGAGCCTGCGGAACCGGGCGTTGAAATCGTCGCGGGTCTGAAGACGGTATATGCTTTTGAATTCTATGAACCCGATATGGTGGGGGTCAAAGGCTATGATGCCGCGATCCTGAACAGCCTGAAGCGGCACCGGGTCTATATTGTCGCGAAATCATCCAACGCCAACACGATCACGCATTTCTTGCAGGGCAGCCCCAAACTGGTGCGCCGGGTGGAACGGGATCTGGCCGCGGAATTTCCAACCGCGCGCATCACATCGCGCACAGTGTCTGTCATCACCGCCATTGGTCGTGATCTGCGCGTCCCAGGCCTTGCCGCCCGCGCCTTGATGGCGTTGAGCGATGCAGGCGTGGAGCCTTTGGGCTTCAACGATCTGATGCGCAAGGTCGACCTGCAGGTGATCGTTGATCAGGCCGATTATGACGCCACGATCCAAACCCTGCATGCCGCCCTGGTGGAACAGGCCGAAAAGCCAATGAAAGACCTGAAAGTCGCCTAGACTATCATCCGCTTGCACATGATGCTCTAACCCTAAACCGCGTCCATGACATGTTCGGCGGCGATCAGGCCGGTCATATAGGCCCCGTGAATGGTGCCCTTATAGTCGAAAATCGTGTGTTCTCCACACAGGAACAGGCGGTCTTCGATGGGATTGGCCAGATCATCGCATTGGCTGGCGCGACCGCCCGGGCGGATATAGGCATAGGCCCCTAAGAAATGCGGGTCTGTGGCCCAATGGGTGGACAGAACCTGAACCGGTTCTGTGACCGCATCGCCCCAGACAGAGCGCAAAACGTCCATGCCATCGGCAATCTGTTCGGCATCGCTCATCCTGTCGGCAACGGGGGCATAGGCACCAACGCTCAAGCCCAACAGAATGTTTTCATTGCTGAACGTGCGATAGTTCAGCCAGTAATTCCATCGGCCCTTTTCTGATGTCATGATGCCGAAATACTGTGTCTCAATATCCCAGAAGGGCTCCGTGAATTTCAGCGCCAGCTTGGTGACGGTCCCGAAAGCCAGATTGTCGATATTGGATTGATAGTCATCGGGTAAGGGCGGATCAAAGGCCACGGTCTTGGCCTTCAAAACACCCAATGGCAGGCTGCAAACCACATAATCGCCATCAAAATCGCCCTTATCGGTGCTGACCGTCACGCCATCATCGCCATAGGCGATCTGCTTCACGATGGTCGACAGCTTGATGTCCAATCCGTCGGCCAGCGGGCCCAGCAATTTGTCATAGCCGGTCGTGACCGCCACATCGGGCAGGTCGAAGGCCTTGTCCGAATTGAAATAATAGGCAGAGAGGTTTTCAATCGGCGCGCCAGTGGAAAATTCTGTATAGGCGGACATCGCCCAGGCGACACCGGGCTCATTCATCGCGCCGGGGGCGACGTCGTTAATCGCCTGCAGCACACTGCGTTGGTCGCCGCTTTCCAGCGACTCGTCAATTTTATCCAGAATGTCGGTCCAGGCCTCGTTGATCTCGACCAGCTCTTCTTCAGAAATTTCTTCGCCCTGTTCGTTGAAGACGACCAGATTTTCGTCGTCGGTCACGACATATTGCGCGCCCACGGCATCGGTCAGTTGTTTGGCCGGATTGTCGTCGGACGGGCCGTGAATCCAGCCGGCACCGACTTCAAAAGGGGCCCCCATGGACCAATCCGTGCGCAGCCGCCCGCCAATATGCGGGTTGGCTTCTAGGACGATGACCTCCGCGCCTTGATCCTTCAGGGTTTTCGCCGCGGTCAGGCCCGCAACACCGGCCCCGACGACGATGACCGTCTTGCCCGCCAGGGCCTGCGCCCGGGCGCGCCCCATCGGGCTGGCCAGAAAGGCAGCGGAGGTGAACAATGCGGCTTTCAAAAGTTTACGGCGATCAAACTGGGGGGTCTTCACAATCGGGGGCTCCCTGCATTTTTTTGAATGTGTTGCAAAACATAAGCCCAGTTTTCAAATTTCTCCAAGTGAAACTTCAATTGCTTTGACCTGCCCAAACCGATACCACCCCTGTCTGCAACAGGAGTATCAGACGGTGGCGAAGAAAAAGCGGGGCCAGCCCATCGACGGATGGGTTATCCTGGACAAACCGGCCGGTATGGGATCGACCGATGTCGTCTCTGCCGTGAAGCGCGCGCTGAATGCGCAGAAGGCGGGTCATGGTGGCACGCTGGATCCGTTTGCCACAGGTTTATTGCCCATCGCCCTGGGCGAGGCGACAAAGACCGTTCACTATGTCATGGATGGTCGCAAAACCTATCGCATGACCTTGCGCTTCGGGGAAGAAACCACAACCCTGGACCCCGAAGGCAGCGTTGTCGCGACCAGCGATCACCGACCCAGTGACGCAGAAATCAACGCCGCCCTGTCTGATTTTATTGGCGATGTATCGCAAACACCGCCTGCCTATTCCGCCATTAAAATCAATGGGGAACGGGCCTATGACCTGGCCCGCGCCGGGCAGGATGTGGAGATGAAATCGCGCATCGTGCGCATCGATGCGATCCGGTTTCTGTCCCGCCCGGACGCCGATCATGTGATTTTAGAAGTTGATTGTGGCAAGGGCACCTATATCCGCTCCCTAGGGCGCGATCTGGCCCGATCTGTGGGGACGGTGGGCAGTTTGACCGCGCTGCGGCGGCTTTCGGTCGGGCCCTTCACAGAAGCGGATGCAATTTCGCTTGATGCGCTGGCCCAGATGGGTCATAACGCCCCCGAATCAGGCGGTAAACCCTATGGTTTGCTGGCGATTGAGGCCGCGCTGGACGGTATCCCGGCAATGGTCTTGAGTGAAGTGGAAACGGCGCGGCTGAGGAATGGCCAGTCCGTATCACTTTTCCGAAAGGTGGATTTGGCCCGCATCGCCGATTTAAAAGACGGGGATGAGGCTGTGGCGTTGTGCGGTGGAATCGCCGTGGCGCTGGTCCGATACGGGAAAGGCGAAATTCGCCCCGTTCGGGTGCTGAACCGCTGAAACGGATCTTTAACGAAACAGATACCGTGAAAAAAGGACTAAAAAATGTCGATTACGCCTGAGAAGAAAGCTGAATTGATCGGGACCTATCAAGCCAAAGAAGGCGATACCGGGTCTCCTGCCGTGCAGTGCGCCGTGTTGACGGAACGGATTAACAATCTGACCGAACATTTGAAGACCCATAAGAAGGACTTCCACTCTCGCCGTGGCCTGTTGGTTATGGTTGGGAAGCGCCGCCGGTTGCTGGACTATGTAAAGAACAAAAATGAAGGCGCGTATAAGGAGCTGATTGGTCAGCTCGGCGTGCGCCGCTAAGGCATTTTGGCTAAGGCGCGGTTCCCAAACGGGGCCGCGCCTTTTCGCTTATTGGGGGTTTCGCCCGGGCTGGCCAAGCCGGATACGACACGAAACCACCCCTCGACAGCTTTGGCTGTGGAGAGCGTTGATCACGCGGGACAGCGAAGGGATGTGGCGGTCGAGCCAACACCCCGCTAGACCGATCTGGGCCAAGACGTCGTGAGCGCCCAGGTTCCGCAAGATGACACGATCCCCATGGAAAATGCTGACAACCGGTATCGGGCAAGGGCCCGGTATCGTCGTATGACCGGATAGAAAAGGAAACTTTATCCACATGTTTACAATTCACAAAAAATCAATGGAATGGTGCGGTCGCACCCTGACCCTGGAAACCGGGCGCATTGCCCGTCAGGCGGACGGGGCGGTTCTTGCAACCTATGGCGAAACCACCGTTCTGTGTGCTGTCACCTATGCGAAAGCGGAAAAGCCCGGTCAGGACTTTTTCCCGCTGTCGGTTCACTATCAGGAAAAAACCTATGCTGCGGGCAAGATCCCTGGTGGGTTCTTCAAACGGGAAGCACGTCCTTCTGAAAAGGAAACGCTGACATCCCGCCTGATCGACCGCCCGATCCGCCCGCTTTTCGTGCCAGGCTTCAAAAACGAAGTGCAGGTTGTCTGCACCGTGTTGAGCCATGACATGGAAAACGACCCGGATATGGTCGCCATGGTTGGGGCCTCTGCGGCGCTGACAATTTCTGGCGCGCCATTCATGGGCCCGATTGCGGGTATCCGCATCGGCATGATCGACGGCGAACTGGTTGCTAACCCGACCATGCCGCAGATCAAAGATGACAGCACTCTGGACCTGGTTGTCGCCGGGACCCAGGAAGGCGTGCTGATGGTCGAATCTGAAGCTGAAGAGCTGGATGAAAAGACCATGCTGAACGCCGTAATGCTGGCCCATCGCAGCTTCCAGCCGGTGATTGATCTGATCATCGACCTGGCCGAATCCGCTGCGAAAGAGCCCTTCGATCTGCCGGAAGCCGATCCGAATGTTGCCTCTGTCGATGCCCGTCTGCGGGAATTGGCGATGGAGCCGCTGCGCGCAGCCTATGCCATCACCAAGAAACAGGACCGCGTCGAAGCCGTTGGCAATGCCAAGAAGGCTGCGATGGCAACCCTGGAAGAAGAAGGCCTGGATGTTGCCCTGGCTGGAAAGCTGTTCAAGGACCTGGAAAAGGATGTCGTTCGCGGCAATATCCTGAAAACCGGCGAACGCATCGATGGCCGCAAGACCGATCAGGTTCGCCCGATCGTCTGTGAAGTCGGTGTATTGCCCCAGGCCCATGGCTCCGCCCTGTTCACCCGTGGTGAAACCCAGGCCTTGGTCGTGACCACTCTGGGTACCGGTCAGGATGAACAGATCATTGACGCGCTGGAAGGTGAATACCGCCAGAACTTCATGCTGCATTACAACTTCCCTCCCTATTCGGTTGGGGAAGCCGGTCGCATGGGCCCTCCGGGTCGTCGTGAAATCGGTCATGGTAAGCTGGCCTGGCGCGCACTGAACCCGCTGATGCCGTCGAAGGAAGATTTCCCCTACACCGTGCGTGTGGTCTCGGAAATCACCGAATCCAACGGGTCCTCTTCCATGGCAACCGTTTGCGGAACGTCCATGTCCCTGATGGATGCCGGTGTGCCGCTGCCCAAGCCTTGCGCGGGTATCGCCATGGGCTTGATCAAGGAAGATGACGGCGTCGCCGTTCTTTCCGATATTCTGGGTGACGAAGATCACCTGGGCGATATGGACTTTAAAGTTGCCGGGACTGCCGATGGCATCACCTCGCTGCAGATGGATATCAAGATCACCTCTATCACTGAGGAAATCATGAAGACCGCTTTGGCCCAGGCCAAACAGGGTCGTATCCATATTCTGGGCGAAATGGCCAAGGCGATCACCAATGGTCGTGACGGCGTGTCGCAAAATGCACCGCGCATCGTGACCTTCCAGATCAATAAGGACAAGATCCGTGAAGTGATCGGGACCGGCGGTAAGGTTATTCGCGAAATTTGCGAAACCACCGGGGCGAAAGTCGATATCGACGACGATGGGACGATCAAGGTTGCCTCCATCGACAACGAAGCCGGTCAGCGCGCCGTTGATTGGATCAAAGGCATCGTGGCGGAACCGGAACCCGGTAAGGTCTATCGCGGCAAGGTCGTGAAGGTCATGGATTTCGGGGCATTCGTGAACTTTATGCCGGGCCGTGATGGTCTGGTGCATATTTCCGAATTGCAGGCCGGTCGCACCGCACAGGTCACCGATGTTGCCAATGAAGGCGACGAAGTCTGGGTCAAATGCCTGGGCATGGACGAGCGCGGCAAGGTCCGCCTGTCAATGCGCAGCGCTGATCAGGAAACCGGTGCCGACATCGAAGACACGCTGGAAAAGCCTGAACGGGCCCCGCGTGAAGACAATGGCGGCGGCAACAACCGCCCCCGTCGTCCCCGTCGCGACTAAGGCCTAATCGACCTTAGAATGCGCTTGAATGAAATGCGCCCGGACCGGGAAACAGGTCCGGGCGTTTTCTTGTTGATCACCTACCGCGTGCCGCCGGGGCGTTCGTGGTGGTGGGGCCAGCCGGGGGCGGTATAGGGGCTGGGGCCACGGACATTTTCTTCGATGTCATAGCGCAGATGCACCGGCGGGAAGGCCCGCTGGGTGCAATCCATCCGCTCACAGATGCGGCAGGCCACGCCGATCCCGGAGAACCGGTCCGTATGGGTCAGGTCCAGGGCATCCGCATAGACGATATCTTTGGCATAGCGCACATCACAGCCCATGCCGATGGACAGGACATTGCGTTGTGCGCCAAAGCCGATGCCCCCCTTTATGATCGTGCGCGCGATACAGAAATAGGAGGTACCGTCGGGCAGGCTGGAGACTTGGGCCTGGATCTGGCCCGGATTCAGAAAGGCGGAATAGATGTTCCATCGGCTGCAGGCCCCGCCATGGCGTGGAATGGGCAGGCCGGACAGGGTGAAGCGTTTGGAGATATTCCCCGCCAGATCGACCCGCAGCATATGCAAGGGGATACCGCGGTCGGTCGGCTTGTTCAGGGTGGTCAGGCGATGACAGATCTGTTCAAACCCGGCCCGCCAGCGGTGCTGCAACAATTCAATGTCATAGCGACAGTCGCGCGCACTACCCAGAAACGCCTCATAGGGCAGCAACAGGGCGGCGGCCAGATAATTGGCCAGGGCAATCCGCCCCAGGGTTCTGGGCGGGCCCTCTTTTAAACCAGCCTCCATCAACAGCATGTCGATCACCGATCCGGCAGACAGCAAGGCGATCTGGTGGGACATCTGAAAGGCGCGACTGGCCCCGCTGAGCCGTTGATTGACTTCCAGCAGTTTCTGTTGCGGGTGAAATCGCCGTGTGATGGGGGGGCTGGCCTTGGGATCGGCGGGGGGCTCAATGAAATTAACGCGCACGTCATGGGCCTGGCGCAGATAATCGACCAACGTGTTCAGGGATCGGGCGGACCCGCCCACAATGCCAATTTCCCGCCTGACGCGGTCGGCCTCATCCTCCAGATCCTGGAAGTAATTGCTGTTGGCCTGAATAAAGTCAGACACGATGTCAGACGCCGATAGCGTGCTGGCCCCAATCCCCCCCAACAGGCCGCCCAGGGACATGCGCCCGTCGGGATCATCGCTGGCAGAGGCGGCGAGGCTGCGCGCATCGGTCAGGGTCGTCTGATAGGCATCACAAACCCGCAACAGCGCCCGGGCGGATTCCGGGCTGACCTCCACCAGATCACGCACGTCGGTGTTGCGAATGTCATAATCATCAAACAGCGGGTCGCTCAGGGCCTCCATCACATCGCTGTACAGGCGCCCTTCCTCCTCTTCCGCCAGTTGATCGACCGGAATATCGAAATAGTCCGACAGTTTCATCAACAGCGGGACGGTCACCTTGCGTCGGTTGTGTTCAATCAAATTCAGATAGCTGGCGCTGACGCCCAGAATATCAGCCAGGGCCGCCTGGCTGAGAGATTGCTCTCGCCGCAAACGACGGATCTTTGGACCAACCTTCATGGCATCGCGAGAGGTGGGTTTCGCGCTGGCCTTAGAACCGGGTTTCGGATGGGTGTTCGCCATTGTAAATTCCTGATATTTACAAGATTAACCAACAGTAAAGCATTTACTATAAATCTTTACAATATGTTATGTTGGTTACCATTGTGCACCGCATCATTCGACTGTATCCAAGGTCTCAGAGGAAACACATGGCGCTTTACAAAGTCTTGTAAAGAACTTTTCAGAAGGTGCCCTTACCCAACCTGACCCGCGACCGGGTTTGACGCAACGCAGAAGGATTGAACCGATGGATAGCTTGGGACCGAATGACAATTACAATTGGGGTGATGGTGGCGGTGACCACTGGGACGCACCGGATTATGCCCCGAACCGTTGGGCGACGACCCGCCGCGATTATTCTAAGCATGATGTGGCCAGGCTGCGCGGCTCCATCCAGATCCGCAATACTTTGGCGGAATTGGGTGCGCAAAAACTGTGGAAGCTGATCAATGAAGAGCCTTATGTGAACACGTTGGGGGCATTCACCGGCTGTCAGGCAACACAACATGTGCGCGCGGGTCTGCAGGCGATCTATCTGTCGGGCTGGCAGGTTGCAGCAGACGCCAATAATGCGGGCCAGATGTATCCGGACCAGTCGCTGTATCCGGTTTCCTCCGTCCCTCAGGTGGTGGAGCGGATCAACAATGCCTTCATGCGTCAGGACCAAATCCAGACCATGGAACGCCTGTCCGGGGAAAAGACCACGAATATCGATTGGTTCGCCCCAATCGTGGCCGATGCGGAAGCCGGCTTTGGCGGCCCCTTGAACGTGTTTGAATTGATGAAGGCAATGATCAAGGCGGGTGCCGCTGGTGTTCACTTCGAAGACCAGCTGTCATCAGAAAAGAAATGCGGCCATCTGGGCGGCAAGGTTCTGCTGCCGACGCAACAGGCTGTGCGCAACCTCTCTTCTGCCCGCCTGGCAGCCGACGTCATGGGCGTTCCCACCATCATCATGGCGCGCACCGATGCGGAAGCCGCCCGCCTGATCACCACGGATGTGGACGAACGGGATCAGCCCTTCCTGACCGGGGAGCGGACGGCGGAAGGGTTCTATCGCATCACCGGTGGCATGGATATGTGCATCGCCCGTGGCTTGGCCTTCGCGCCCTATGCGGATCTGCTATGGATGGAAACCTCCACCCCCAGCATCGAACAGGCAAAGCAATTCGCCGATGCGATCCATGCAGAATTCCCCAATCAGATGCTGGCCTATAACTGCTCGCCCTCCTTCAACTGGGCAATGCATCTCAGCAAGGCGGAAATGGAAAGCTTCCAAAAGGAATTGGGCGCGCTTGGTTACAAGTTCCAGTTCATCACCCTGGCTGGCTTCCACAGCGTCAATTATGCCACGTTTGAACTGGCCAGGGCCTATAAGGATCGCGGCATGGCGGGCTATTCCGAACTGCAACAGGCGGAATTCGCCGCAGAAGCCCATGGCTTCTCTGCCACCCGCCATCAGCATGAAGTCGGGGTCAGCTATTTCGATGCGGTCAACAGCACCACAGCGGTCGGTGAAAGCTCCACCACCGCCATGGCCGAATCGACCGAAACGGCACAGTTTCACTGAGAACGCCCATCAAGAGGCGGTCCAGTTTAGGGTAGGATTTTGAGGTCACAAGAACCGCCCGTTGGAGCAATCCAGCGGGCGGTTCTTTCTGCCGCATCGTCTTTTGCCAGTAAGTTTATCTTTGCAGGGCATAACAATCATCCTAGATTGTATTTTATGAAATCTATGAACCATCCCCTTTGGAGAGATTGCGCCGCCGCCTTCCTGGGGGCGCTTTCATTTTGTTTCATCAGTGTTTCAGGTGCGTTTGCCGATCAGGCGCTGTCCCGCACGGTTGGGGGCATTCATTTCATCTCTTTCATTCCCGAGACGGACAGGATTGACGGAATTCCGACAACGCCTGCGGATGTGGCGATGGAACGGATGGTTCTGGCGGTTGAAACGGTCGTCAAGAAGGTGCCCATGGCGCGCGACCGGATCGCGGCGCTGCAAAAGAAAGGCGATATCGAAATCTATTATGATGCCCGCCATCCCAGGGACGTTCTGGCCACCGTCTCCCTGGCGACCTATTTCGCGGACTATTATGACCCGGCGGCGGGTAAGCGGACATTTGTCATTCTATTTGGCCGTGCGGGCATTCAATGGGACGCCAATCACCTGGCCAGCACCATTGCCCATGAACTGGCCGGGCATGCTTATCAGGATATGCAGGGGCGGCTGGAGGGCATGACCGAGCTGGATGCAGAATGCGAAGCTTACCTGGTCGAAGAACACGCAAAACAGGCCTTAGACTATGACAAAACGACCGATGAGGCCATCGCCTTGCGCAACAACATGGACCATCATTGGTGTGATGATTTCCGCCGCTATACCCTGGAACAAGATCGCGCGGTCTCAACGGAATGGGATGAACTTAATCCAAACATTCCGAAACTGTTGACCGCATTCCAGGCCTATCAGAAGGCGCGCTAATCCCACCCCGCGAACCAGGCCGGTCTACAGGATAAACTTGCTCAGGTCGGTGTCTTTGGCCAGGTCGCCGACATGCTGGTTCACATAGGCGGCATCGATGGTGACTTCCTCGCCATCTGGCCTGTCGGAGGCTGTGAAGCTGATCTCTTCCAACAGTTTTTCCAGCACGGTGTGCAGGCGACGGGCCCCGATATTCTCGACGGAGGCATTGATCTCCGCCGCCAGCTTCGCCAGCGCATCAATCGCATCATCGGTGAAGGTCAGGGTCAGGTTTTCCGTTCCCATCAGCGCGACATATTGTTTGATCAGGCTGTTATCCGGCTCCGTTAGGATGCGGCGGAAGTCCTTTTCCGTCAGCGCATTCAGACTGACGCGGATCGGCAGGCGACCCTGTAATTCCGGCAACAGATCGCTGGGTTTTGCCAGGTGGAAGGCCCCGCTGGCGACAAACAGAATATAATCCGTCTTCACCGCGCCATGCTTGGTCGCAACCGTCGTCCCTTCAATCAGGGGCAACAGATCCCGCTGAACCCCCTCGCGGCTGACATCCCCGCCGGAGCGTTCGGCCCGCACAGTGATTTTGTCAATCTCGTCGATAAAGGCGATGCCGTTCTGCTCAACATTTTCAATGGCGGCCAGCTTGATCGCTTCGTGATCGACCAGCTTGTCTGCCTCTTCTGCAACCAGGACGTCATAGGATTCACGCACCGACATTTTTCGTGCCTTCGTGCGCCCGCCACCCATGGCTTTGCCGAATATCTCATTTAAGTTCAACATGCCCATCTGGGCACCGGGCATGCCGGGAATATCCATGGTGGGCAGGCCCATCCCGCCGGTATCGGCGACCTGGATTTCGATTTCCTTCTCGTCCAGCGTTCCCTCGCGCAGCTTTTTGCGGAAGGATTGGCGTGTCGTATCCGTCGCGTTTTGTCCCACAAGCGCATCAATCACGCGCTCTTCGGCGTGAATTTCGGCCTTGGCATTCACTTCGCGGCGCTGTGTTTCGGTTTCCATCTGGATGGCGACCTCGACCAGATCGCGGATGATCTGTTCCACATCGCGGCCAACATAGCCGACTTCCGTGAATTTCGTGGCTTCCACCTTGATAAAGGGGGCGCGGGCCAGCTTTGCCAGGCGTCGCGCAATTTCCGTCTTACCAACGCCGGTTGGGCCAATCATCAGAATGTTCTTGGGCAGCACTTCTTCGCGCAGCTCCGGCGGCAGCTTCAGGCGACGCCAACGGTTGCGCAGTGCAATGGCAACGGCGCGTTTCGCATCGCCCTGGCCAATGATGAACCGGTCCAATTCAGACACGATCTCACGAGGGCTGAAATCGGTCATAGCTTGCCCCCTTTGCTGGCACTTTCTGCGGTCAGGCTTTCCAGCGTGATGTTTTCATTGGTGTAGATACAGATATCGGCTGCAACTTTCATGGCGCGCCGGGCAATGTCTTCGGCACTCATATCGTCGCGGTCAGCCAGCGCGCGGGCGGCCGCCAGGGCATAGGCCCCGCCGGACCCGATGCCGATCAACCCGTCTTCGGGTTCCAGCACATCGCCGGTGCCGCTTAAGATCAGGGACACATCTTTGTCCACCACGGCCATCATTGCTTCCAGGCGGCGCAGATAGCGATCGGTGCGCCAGTCTTTCGCCAGTTCGACACAGGCGCGGGTCAATTGCTTCGGATATTGCTCCAGCTTCGCCTCCAGCCGCTCGAACAATGTGAAGGCATCCGCCGTTGCGCCTGCAAAGCCCACCAGGACTTCGCCATCGGCCAGGGGGCGCACCTTGCGCGCATTGGATTTGAACACGGTGTTGCCAAGCGTTACCTGACCATCACCCGCAATCACCACATGCCCGCCCTTGCGGACCGACAGAATGGTGGTGCCATGAAAAACCGGCCCAGCGCCGGCAGAGGGGGAGTTGTTATCTGACATGCCCCCGATATGGGCGGTCCGCCCGCATGCGTCAACTGCGAAAACACTTCACCAATGTCACGGAGAAATACCTGCCCCTAAATATACACCTCTCAACTCTGGCCAGGTGTTTGTTTGATGTTCAAGAATTTTAGGGCCTCTCCAACCGGAATGAAAAAATTCACGGCATTTGCATCTATGCGTCTGGAAACGGTAATCGCGATAACGTTCCCATATTCATCGAACATTGGGCCGCCACTATTCCCGCCAGTTATCGCAGCATCAGATTGAATAAAAAGAAGAGAGGCATCGTTTGAACCAACAGTCCTCTTCCGCAAGGCGCTAATTGACCCGCGCGTAACTGTTGAAAATAATTGTTCATCAGCTGGGCTGCCAACTACAATTGTACCCGTTGCAATGCCCGGTATTTCTTCTTTGAGAGGTAGTGGCATAAGACGGCGAACAGGAATTTTCACCAAAGCCACGTCGCGCATCTCATGTCTGCGGATCACCGATCCGTCAATCTCGACACCATTCTCAAACCGAACCAGTACAGTATCAAAATCGCTGATAACATGCTGGTTTGTAAGAATATAGCCGTCTTCGCTAATCACAAACCCCGATCCATGTCCCATCCCGGCTCTAATAGTAACAACTGATGGTAATATCTCGCGAACGTGATCCTCAAAGGGCTTTGTTGATAAAGGGATTTCAGGCAGAAAAATTGTGTCATCTGAAAGCGGCACCACCGCAACAACTTCAGCTTTCTCATTTTCTTTCGATAAGAGTGTGACAAATTCCTTATTTGAACCGAGAGCCTCTGCTGCAGCACCAAACGCTCCAATAATTGCTTCCAACATCCCGCTTCTAGAAGGTTTTATTACTTTGTGATAGCCGCTGGTTTTCAATTTCGCCACTTCTTGGCGTTGGGTCGTATTGAAAAGAGTCCATTCAACTTCCATGTACATTTCGCCAGAATATTTGTCTTGGGGATATCCATACCAAAAGTCATGGTCCTCACAAAAATTGCCACTCATATCTTTTATACGTGCGCCAATTGCATATTCCGCGCGTGCAGCTTCCTTCTCATAAGTGAACAAGTTTGTTGGATCGCCAACCACATCAAAGCCATGCGACTTCATAACTTCAAAAAATGTTATTCTAAGTTCTTCGTTCCATCCGCTAAGTTGTCGTGATCCATTGGTTAAGGTTAGCGTTGCTTCACCTGTGTAGGAGTAATTGCATAAGGAAGCACTCACCCCAGGAACACCTTCAGCGGGAAAATGGGCGATGACAGTCCCAAATCTCAAACCGGAGACGGCTCCTTCAAAACCGAAAGGCAGGACATCTGCAGTGTTGAATTCAACGGGTTCTGGCTGAACGACAGTTGGAACTTCCATGCGCGCAGTCGTGTTGCACCCAGAAACAAGAACGATGATCGCAATCGCTGACAAAAGAACACGCATATTGAACCCTCCACCTTTCCCAATGAGGAAAACATAGAGGGTTCAAATGCGGATCGTCAATTGTGTAATTGACTTTTTTTCACGCGCAGATTTTACGCCGTCGTATCGACCTTATCGGTGTCGTCTGGCGGGCTGGCGGCGTCGGCTTTGGCGACCAGGACCATGGCGGGGCGTAACAGGCGGTCGTGCAGTTTATAGCCGTGCTGCAGCACCTGAACGACGGTTCCAGCGGGTTTACCCGTGTCGGGCACTTCCTGAATCGCCTGATGTTCCGCATAGTTGAATTTCTGATCCAGCGGGTCGAGCTTCTGGATATTATGTTTGGAGAAGGCATCCAGCAGCATCTTTTCGGTCATTTCCACGCCGACCATCAGATTTTTCAAGACCTCGTTTTCCGCGCGGGCTTCTTCCGGTACGGAATCCAGCGCACGGCGCAGATTATCGACCACCGGCAGCAATTCCTTCGCCAGGCCGGAGGATGCGAATTTCAGTGTCTCGCTGCGTTCCTTATCGGCGCGGCGGCGGACATTCTCCGCCTCCGCCACGGCCCGCAGGGCGCGGTCCTTCATCGCGGCCAGCTCTGATTTCAGCGCCGTTACTTCGTCGCTGTCGCCGGTGGGTGTCGCAGCCTTCTTTGCGGCTTCGTCGGCCTGTGCGGCGGCGTCGGGTTTCGGTGCTGGCTCTGCAGGGGCAGAATCCTCTGTCGCAGGGTTTTCTGCAGTGGGGTTTTCCGAAACGGGTGCTTCGTCATTGGCGGTCTTTTTTGGATCGGTCATTGTCTGCCTGTCACTTTCGTTTCACGTCATATGTCAACGGCCTGCGCCCGTGGGTATCGGGGGCGTAGCCTATTCCAGGGTTTGTCTCAAGTCCGGTTTGCACTCACCAGGCGTCCAACCACCTTGGCGGTGTAATCAACCATGGGGATAATGCGGGCATAATTCATGCGGGTCGGGCCCAGGACACCAATCGCGCCGACGATCTTTTCCTTGCCGCCATTTGCGCCCGCACCATTGCCATAGGGCGCGACAATCATGGAACAGCCCGCCAGGGAAAACAGTTCGTTTTCGGCCCCGATAAAGATCTGAACACCCTGGGCACCATCGGCGGCATCCAGCATGCGCCACAGGTTTTCTTTCGCCTCAAGCGCCGTGAACAGGGCGCGAATGCGTTCCAAATCCGCCATCGCGGTCACATCGGTCAACAGGTTCGATTGACCAGACACGATCAGCACCCCATCGCCGGAGGCAACATCGGACCATGTTGCCAGGCCGGCTTCGACAACTTTTGCTGTCAGGGCGTCAATCTGGCTTTTGTCACGGCTGATTTCATCGGCAATGGCGCTGCGGGCATCGGCGATCGATTGCCCGACCAGACGGGCCGTCAAATAATTCGCAGCCTCGATCAAGGCAGAGGGCGGCAGGCCCAAGGGCAGTTCAATCAGGCGGTTTTCCACCATGCCGCTGGCGGTCACCATGACAACCAGGGCCCGCCCGGGACCCAAGGGCACGAATTCGATATGCTTCAATTCCCCTTCAGCCTTGGGGGCCATAACCAATCCGGCACAGCGGCTCAGGCCCGACATCAGGCTGGAGGCTTCTTCCAGCACCTGGGTGACGGAACGACCGGCGGTCTGGCACTGCCCTTCGATGGCTTCCCGGTCGGTCGGGTTCAGTTGCCCGGACTGTAACAGCCCATCGACAAACAGCCGTACCCCCATATCGGTTGGCAAACGCCCGGCAGAGGTATGGGGCGCATATAGCAGCCCGGCATCCTCTAAATCCGCCATGGCGTTGCGGATTGTTGCTGCCGATAGCCCCTGATTGAGACGCTGCGACAGGGTGCGCGAGCCAATGGGTCCGCCCGTCTCGACATAAGCCTCGACGACCAAACGCAAAATGTCTCTGGACCGTTCGTTTAATTCTGTGATCATAGCCCCCAGTATGTAGGCAGTCGCCGCCCCAGCGTCAATTGCTGCTGTTACCAGCCAGGCCGCCGGATATGCGTTTGTTGCGGCTTGAGACTGGATCGGGCTGGACGGGACCGGTATGACCCGGTAAAGCGGTTAACCATAATTTTGAAACAAAAGTAAGGAATATGTATGCGCCCCTCCGGTAGAGCCCAGGATCAGTTGCGAGACATCGTGCTGGAAACCGATGTTTCACGCTATGCAGAAGGGTCCTGTCTGGCAAAGTTCGGCAACACCCATGTGTTGTGCACGGCCTCTGTCGAAGACGGTGTTCCATCCTTTCTGCGCAATTCCGGCAAGGGCTGGGTGACGGCGGAATATGGCATGCTGCCACGGTCCACCCACAGCCGCATGGACCGCAAGCGCACCGCCGATAGTGGACGCAGCCAAGAAATTTCCCGCCTGATTGGGCGATCCTTGCGGGCCGTGGTTGACATGAAAAAGCTGGGCGAGCGGCAGATCCGCATCGATTGTGACGTTATTCAGGCCGATGGTGGCACCCGCACGGCGGCAATTACCGGCGGCTATGTTGCGTTGGCGCTGGCGATCAATCACATGACCAAACTGGGCGCGATGACCGCCAATCCCCTGAAAGGATCAATTGCGGCCATTTCCTGTGGCCTGTATCAGGGTGAGCCGGTTCTGGATCTGGATTATGACGAGGATTCAACCGCCCAGGCGGATGCGAATTTTGTGCTGACCGGGACCGGGGGTGTTGTCGAAGTACAGGGCACCGCCGAAGGGGAGCCGTTCAGCGAAGCACAATTCCTGGCGCTGATGAAACTTGCGCAAAGCGGCTGTGCGACCTTAACCAAGGCACAAAATGCTGTCTTGGGCATCGATTAGGAGCAGGTTTGAATGGCGCGTCAGTTCGACGGTGATCGGTTGGTCATTGCCAGCCATAATGAAGGCAAGGTGCGCGAAATCGCGGATCTGCTGCGCCCCTTCAAGGTGCAGGTCTTCTCTGCTGGCGAACTGAATTTGGCAGAGCCGGAGGAAACCGGATACACATTTCTGGCAAATGCGGAATTGAAGGCCCGGGCGGCGGCCACGGTGGCGAATATGCCCGCCCTGGCCGATGATTCAGGACTGGCGGTTACGGCGCTGAATGGCGCGCCCGGAATTTATTCGGCGCGGTGGGGCGGCAGGAACAAGAATTTCGATCTGGCGATGAATCGTGTTCACCGTGCCTTGATCGGGCATGATGATAAATCCGCCGCCTTTATCTGTGCCCTTGCCCTGGTATGGCCCGATGGGCATCTGGAAGCCTTTGAAGGCCGTGTGCAGGGCACAATTGTGGAACCTGGGCGCGGTAAGAATGGTTTCGGTTATGATGCAATTTTTCAGGCCGAAGGGCAGACTTTAACCTTTGGTGAGATGGACCCGGAAGAAAAGCACATCATCAGCCACCGGGCCGATGCATTTGATCAACTGGTCGAAGCCTGTTTCACCAAATGACCGGAGTGTCCCCAGAAGCCGACCCGTCACCGCCTTTGGCGTTGTATATCCATTGGCCCTTTTGCAAGGCCAAATGCCCGTATTGCGATTTCAACAGTCATGTGCGTGACGGGATTGATCAGCCACGCTGGCGCGCCGCCTTATTGCGGGAGTTGGAGACTGCGCTGATCGGTCTGGAAGACCGCCCGCTGGGATCGATCTTCTTTGGTGGGGGCACACCGTCCCTGATGGCACCGGAGACGACTGCGGCGCTGATATCCCGCGCCACAGAGATCCTGACCCCGACTGACACTTTGGAAGTGACCTTGGAAGCCAATCCGACATCGGTGGAGGCGGATCGGTTCGCGGCCTATCGCCAGGCCGGGGTCAATCGTGTGTCCCTGGGCATTCAGGCCCTGGACGATGCGTCGTTGAAATTTCTGGGGCGTGAGCATTCCGCCCGCGAAGCGATTGCCGCGATTGATCTGGCGCGCGCACATTTTCCCCGATTGTCCTTTGACCTGATCTATGCCCGGCAGGGTCAGACGCCAGACGCCTGGGCCAGTGAGTTGAGCCGCGCCATTGACCTGACGGCAGATCATCTGTCGCTGTATCAATTGACCATTGAGCCTGGCACACGCTTTTTCACGCGCGAGAAGCTGGGCGAAGCCCTGACGGTTGAGGAAGAGATGGGGGCCGCCTTGTACGAGGCGACACAGGACCGCCTGGGTGCCCTGGGCCTGCCTGCCTATGAGATTTCCAATCATGCGCGGCCAGGGGCGGAAAGCCGCCATAATCTGGCCTATTGGCGGTATCAGGATTATGTCGGGATCGGGCCTGGTGCCCATGGTCGTGAAACCCGCAAGGGGCAGAAAATCGCCACCGTGCGCCACCGATTGCCGGAACGCTGGCTGACAGGGGTGGAGGCAGAGGGGCACGCCTTGTCGGAATCGGAAAGCCTGGATGCAGAGCGACAGTATCGTGAAATCCTGCTGATGGGGCTGCGCCTGACCGAAGGGGTGCCGGAAGATCGGCTGAAGGCGGCGACGGGATCAGGGTTTGAGGTCTTGGACCCCGACCGGCTGGATGCCCTGCAGGAAGAAGGCTATGCAACCCTGTTGAACAATCGTTTGATCGTGTCCCCGTCGGGTCGCCAACGCTTGAATGCCGTTCTGTCCTATCTGCTGTAAGTTGTTGACGCGGTTTAAAGTCTCGTTATTCTCCCAGAATCAAAAAAATTAAAAGACGATATGTCGGGAGGATACAATGAAACAGTTCTTGGGGGCCGTTGGCCTCGCCGCCGCCTTGTCCCTGTCCGCTGGCCACAGCTTTGCCGCAGATGTGACATTGCGCATTTCTCTTCAATTACCGCTGAAAAGCCATCTGGGTGAAAACCTGGTCCTGTTCAAGGACGAGGTGGAGAAAACCTCAAATGGTGAAATCGCCGTCGAAATCTATGACAGTGCCCAGTTGTACACCGATAAGGAAGTACCTGCGGCTGTTGGTGCCGGGTCCATTGAAATGGGCGTTGCATCCCTGACCCGTTATTATGGCGATGTCCCGGCGGTGGATATTTTCTATCAACCCTTCCTGTTTGATACGGAAGAAAAGGTCCGCAAGGCCGTCGCAAAGGGATCGCCCATTCGCGGCCCGATTGATGCCGCCATTGCGGAAACCGGATCAACGGTATTGTGGTGGCAGGCCTATGGCGGCGCGATCATGTTGTCCAATGGTGGCCCGCTGAAGACCCCGGCAGATATGAAAGGCAAGAAAGTCCGCGTCTTTGGTAAAACTCTGGGCGACTTCACGGAAGCCACGGGCGGCGCGCCGACAATGGTTTCCGGATCGGAACAGTATCTGGCCTATCAGCGCGGCACGGTGGATATCGGTATGACCGGTGTTTCCGGCGTGAAATCCCGCAAATTATGGGAAGTGATGGATACCATTACGATTACCAACCATGCCGATATCGAATTTATCGTCGTGGCGAATACAGAATTCTGGAAAAGCCTGTCTGATAAGCATCGGGCCCTCATCGAAGCCGCTGCGACCAAGGCGGAAAATGATGTGCGTGACCGGATGGCGTCGATTGAGGCGGAAGCCTATGCGGCGGCGAAAGAAAACGGCATGCAGATCTATACCCCAACCGCAGAGGAACTGGCGGAATGGCGCAAAGCCAGCCAGCCGGTCTATGATGCTTTCAAGGCGAAGACCGGGGCCCTGGGCGAAGAAATGCTGAAAGCAGCGGAAACGTTCTAGAACCGAAAGGATGCTGCGCTGCCCAATCGGCAGCGCAGCATCATTCATTTATGAAATATTTCGAGTCCTTCACATTCATTCTGGCGTGGATCGCGGCGATCCTGTTCGCGGCCACGGGTGCAATGCTGACCTATGAAGTCATCATGCGCTATTTCTTTATTTCACCGACAATATGGGCGGCGGAACTCAGTCAGCTCTGTCTGATCTGGGGCAGTTTGATTGCCATGGCCTGGGCCTTGCGCTGGGGACGCCACATCGCCGTTGATGCGGTCGCGGTCTTATTGCCGGTTCATGTGCGCAGGCAGACGGACGCCGTGGCGATGATCGTGGTCGCCCTATTCAGCGTCGTCCTGGTGTGGAAGGGTGGCCTGATCTTCTGGGACTCTTTTGAACGCGGTCGCACGACGGCGACGATGCTGGATTTACCCGCCTGGATTGGCGAATTATCGGTTCCCTTTGGGTTTGCCATTCTGGCCGTGCAGGCGGTGATCGAAGTCATAGCAACTCTGCGGGGCCAGCGGGATGCCAATCGAGAGGCCCACATGGAATGACGGTACTTCTGATCCTGATCACGCTGTTTTCGCTGTTGCTGATCCGCGTACCGGTGGCGTTTGCCCTGGGTGGTTTGGGGCTGGCATTGCTGTTGCTGGGCGGGTTTTCGCCGTTGATGGCACCACAGGCGGTTTTGTCGACGCTGGACGGGTTTATCCTGCTGGCGGTGCCCTTGTTTCTGTTGATGTCCAATATCCTGCTGAAAGGCGGGGTGGGGAAGGACCTGTTCGGGGCGGTTCATGCCTGGGTTGGGCATTGGCCGGGCGGGTTGGCCGTGGCGACGATCCTGTCTTGTGGTATTTTCGCAGCGATCTCCGGGTCATCGGTAGCAACCGCAGCGACAATTGGAACCGTCGCGATACCGGAAATGATCTCGCGCGGGTATGAAAAACGGTTCGTCTATGGCTTGCTGGCCGCTGGCGGCACTTTGGGCATTCTGATTCCCCCATCTATTCCGATGATTGTGTATGGGTTTGTGACGGAAGAATCAGTGATCGCGCTGTTTCTGGCGGGGATCGGTCCTGGTATTGCGCTAATCGTTCTGTTTGTTGTTTTTTCCATGGTGCATGCGCGGTTCTGGGGCGGGCAGGCAATGGAGCCTGCCTCGGGCTGGGAAGAGCGGAAGCGTGCCAGCCTGCGGGCGCTGCCCAGCCTGGCCTTGGCGCTGTTGATCATTGGCGGCATTTATTCTGGTGCCTTCACCCCGACGGAGGCAGGGGCCATTGGATTTGCGGCTGCACTGTTCATCACCGTCTTTGTGTTGCGGTCGTTAAGCTGGAAGGGCTTCAAGGAAGCGGTGTTTCATTCCATGGCGACCACTGTGGCGATCCTGCTGATCATCGCGGGGGCCAAAATTTTCGGCAAGGCGATCACGCTGTATCGTATTCCCCAGGACATTTCGATGTTCATCAGCGGGGCGATTGATACGCCCCTGATCTTCATTCTGGTGATCAGCGCCATCCTGTTGGCCATGGGGCTGGTCTTTGAAACCCTGTCGATGGTGTTGATCATGACACCGGTCCTGCTGCCTGCCGCTCTGGCGATGGGTCTGGATCCGATCTGGTTTGGCATCTACATGGTGGTGATGGTCGAATGTGCGCTGATAACGCCGCCGGTGGGGCTGAATCTATATGTCATTCAATCGGTTGCCCGGTCCAGTCTGGGCGATGTCTCCCGTGGTGTGCTGCCGTTTCTGGGTCTGATGCTGTTGATCGTGGTGATCATGTATATTTGGCCGGAGCTGGTTTTGTATATCCCCTTTAAAATGTGAGTTGTTGACCATGACCCAATCGGCCCCGGATAAACTGCGCGCGCTGTTACAACAAGATCGCCTGCATGTAATGCCCTGCTGTTTCGATGCGCTGTCGGCAAAGCTGATTGAACAGGAAGGGTTTGGCCTGACCTTCATGTCTGGTTTCGCGACCTCGGCGTCACGCATCGGCGCACCCGATCTGGGGTTGATGAGCTATGGCGAAGTGCTGGATCAAGCGCGCAATATCACGGATGCGATCACCATTCCGCTGATTGGCGATGGGGATACGGGCTATGGCAATGCGATGAATGTTCGGCGCACGGTACAGGGTTTTGCCAAGGCGGGCTGTGCGGCCGTGATGATCGAAGACCAGGTGGCCCCGAAACGCTGTGGTCATACACCGGGCAAGGCGGTGGTCGGCCGGGAAGAGGCCTATGACCGCATTCGTGCGGCGGCGGATGCCCGGGCGGCTGGTGCCGATATCCTGATCCTGGCCCGCACCGATGCCCGCCATGAACATGGCCTGGGTGAAGCGATAGAGCGGGCCGCCATGTTTCACGAACTGGGCGCGGATATTCTATTCGTGGAGGCCCCGAAATCCGTGCAGGAGATGCGCCAGGTCTGTAACGCCCTGCCCGGCCCCAAAATGGCAAATATCGTGGAAGGCGGCGAAACACCGGACCTGTCCCATGCGGAATTGCGCGACATCGGCTATGCCATCGCGGCTTATCCGCTGACCCTGATGGCGGCTGCGATGCGCGCGATGGTAACAACCCTGTCGGCGATGAAGCAGGATGGCGACCGCAGCGCCCATCTGATGGATTTCAAGGAACTGCGCCAGCGCATCGGCTTTGACGATTATTATGCCGCCTCCTCCGTCTATCAATCGTCCCAGCGCAAGATGGATTGATCAGTTTCCAGTCGGATACATGCGGGTGATTTCCGCCTGTAGGGCGCGGTATTCCTCTGATCCCGGCACCAGATTGGCCAGGGCCCTGTCGAAATAATCCCGCGCTGTGTCCCGTTGGTCCTGTTGATAGGCATCCAGGCCCAGGAACCACAGGGCCTCAATATTGGTCGAATCCAGTGCCAGGACGTCGCGCATCAGGGCCACGGTTTCCGGGGTCTGCTGATCCCCCGCGACACTGCGCATCAGGCGTGCGCGCTCGATCAGGTAATCGACATTCTCCGGGGCCAGGGCGGCGGCTTTTTCCAGGGCAGCGATGGCCTCTTCCGGGCGGTTCAGGACGCGATAGGATCGGCCCAGCATCACCCAACCTTGCAGGTCATCCGGATTCTGTTCCAAACGGGCGGCCAGTGTGCCGACCATGCCTTCGATCATCGCCATCTGGTCTTCCGGGGACATGTCCTGTGCGGCGGCGATGTCTTCCTGTGTTGGGCCGGGCCTGTCCGTTGATGCCTCCTCCAGGCCCAATTCCGCAGCCAGCGCATTCAGTTGCTGGGTCGGAACCGGGGCGGAGGCGAATTGTGCCCTGGCGGTTTCCAGGGATGCCTGTGCCGCATCCGTATCGCCCAGCACGACCTGAGAGCGGATCAGGCGCATCCATCCGGCGAAATCACTGGGGTCTTCTGCCAGCCGCGCCGCCAGCCCTTCAACCATACCCCGGATCATATCCTGGCGCTGGTTGGGTGCCATTTGTTCGGCGGCGGCGATATCATCGGCGCTGGGGCCGGGTGATTGGCGCTTTGCATCCGCCAGAGATCCCAGGGCGGGGGGTGCCATGGTAGGCAGTTGTGCCAATTGGCTGGAAATATCGACACCCATTTCATTCGCCAATGCCTGGGCCCGTTCTCGCACAGACGTAATCCAGGGCGCATCCGCTGGTGCGGATCGAAGCAAGGCCAGCCAATCGTCCAATGCTTCTTTATAGCGCCCTTCCTGGCGGGCATAATCCGCCAGATAAAAGCGCGCGCGAACATCGTCAGGCTGTGTACTCAACACCTTATGGAAGACCGTCGCGGCGGTATCTGTGACATCACCATTGGCCCAGAATACCAGGGCCTCCCCATAGGCGGAATTCAGGTCTGGATCGTCCGGGTTGTCCTTCAAGGCTTCTGTATAAGCGCTGGCGGCGGCTTCAAAGTCGCCCCGCATCATTTCTGTGCGGCCCAACAGCGCCCAGTCGTCTGACCCGCCCTGCCCGGCCTGTAAGCGGGTGCGCAGCTGGCTTGCCATGGAATCCAGGGTGCCTGCCTCATCATTGGCGGCATCGGGCTGGGTCTGGTTGCCACCCTGCGCCAGTTGCAGTTCTGCCTGACGCAGGACCAGGGGCATGTCTGGATTGCGGGGATCCCCCATGCGGCCATACAGCAGCACCGAAACAACAACCGCGGCGATGATGACAGTCCCGCCAATTGCTTGTGCGGCGCGGCTTGTGCCCGCCCGTTTTCTCTCTGTCTCAAGCTCTGACTGGCGTTTGTCTGCGATCAACAGGCGACGACCGATTTCAAGGCGACTGGCTTCCGCTTCTTCCAGGGTGATGCGGTTGCGGGCCAGGTCCCGTTCGACTTCTTGCAACTGGGATTTGAACACGGCGACATCATAGGCGGCCGTATTCAGGGGGGTGTCCCCCTGTTGCTTGTTCAGAAACGGTCGGGCGATGGCATAGCAGGTGGCTGCCGTAATCGCGATGGCAAAGACCCAGAAAATCATACTTACATCTTCCCGCTTTTTTCAGTGCTGCGTTCTTGCGGTGACTCTTCCGCCATCAATTCCGCCAGTCTTTGCCGCTCTGCGGGGCTCAGGCCCGTCGTATTTGTAATGGGCGTTGCATCGGTTTCCGGCGTGCGATTGCGATACCACAGGAAGATGATAACCATCCCGATCGCGACCAGCAGAAATGGCCCAGCCCACAGAAAAACCGTTTCAAGGTTCAGCGGTGGGGTCAGCAGGACATAATCGCCATAGCGGGCGACCAGATAGTCTTTTACCTGTTGATTGCTGTCCCCGGCGGTCAGGCGCTCGCGCACAATGATGCGCAAGTCTCTGGCCAGATCCGCGTTGGAATCGTCAATCGACTGGTTCTGACAAACCAGACAGCGAATATCCTTGGAAATCTCCCGCGCGCGGTTTTCCAGGTTCGGATCGCTTAATTTCTCGTCCGGCAAGACGGCAAATCCGGGTGTCGCGGTGATCACACTGGCTGGTATCGCCAGGGCGACAAGGATCGAAACAATCAGACAGAAATTTCTCATTGCGCCCTCAAGGCCTCAATACGGGGCAGGAATTCCTCGTTTAGGATGCGCGGTGATATCGGTCCGACATATTTATAGACGACCTGTCCCTGGGGATTGATCAAGAATGTTTCGGGATACCCATAAACCCCCCATTCGATGCCCGCCCGCCCTGTCGGGTCATAGCCGATGCGGGTATAGGGGTCGCCCAATTCGTCCAGCCAGTCCAGGGCCGCTTCGCGCGTATCCTTGCTGTTCAGGCCATAGACGGGGATATTCTGTTCCTCGGCCAGGGCGGTAATAATGGGATGTTCCGCACGACAGGGGACACACCAACTGGCAAAGACATTGACCAGAATGGGCTGATCATTGCCGGGCGTGGGGCCAAAATCCTGGGGGCCAAAGCCAGGCTTATCCTGTTTCAGGGCTTCCAGTTCAACCCGTGGGACGGGGTCTCCAATCAGGGCGGAGGGAATCAAACTGGGATCCTTGCCAAACAGCAACTGATACCCCATCGCGCCGATCAATCCGGAAAAGATCAACAGGGGCAGTAAACCCAGTAAGAATTTGTTCCGCTTGGCGCGATGGGCGTCTTGGGTCACGGCTTTTCTCGCTGTCTATTCCGCAGGATGGGCAGAAGGGGAAGGGGCATTGGGGGGTGTTGCATTGGGGGCAGCAGCGCTGCGTTTGGGCGCACCGACCCGCAATCGGCGGTCACTTAGGGACAAGAACCCACCGATCACCATGAATATCGTGCCTGCCCACATCCAGGGAACCAGGGGCTTGAAATACAGCCGTACTGTATAGCGCCCCTGCCCTGCGGGCTCCCCCAGCACGGCATATAGATCATACCAGGAAAAGGACCGGATCGCAGCCTCTGTCGTGACCTGACCATTGGACAGGAATTGGCGGTTTTCCGCCTCCAGGATATAGCTTTGATCCGTCCCGGAATCGCGGGGGGTGATGGTGAATTCGCCCCGTGTGGCCATATAATTTGGGCCTGGCACCTGCGTTACGCTGGTCAGGGTGAAATCGAATTGCGCGACCTCAACGGTTTCGCCGATCCGGACGGCTTCAATTCTCTCCGTGGTCAACAGGGACGCGCCCGTGGCCCCGGCTACCACAATTGCGATGCCGAAATGGGCCGCGCTCATCCCCCAGGCCGCGCGCGGCAGGTTCAAAAGCCGCCCGAAGGCCTGGCCAAATCCGATGGATCGCGTGGGGCGGATCTTTCGATAAATCTCTGTCACGACCGATCCGACCAGCCAGGCCGATACGGCGATGCCCAACAGCGCATAGGCCTGCTGACCCCAGATCACGATCCCGGCCAGAACGGTGACTGCGACGGCAAAGACAAAGGCGGTGATCAACAGGCGCAGTACGGGCGTTAAATCCGCCCGCTTCCAGGGCAGGAACGGCCCAACCCCCAAGGCGACGAATAACGGGATCATGATCGGCACAAAGGTCGCGTTGAAAAATGGCGGGCCGACGGAAATCTTGTCATTGGTCAGCAATTCCAGAAACAGTGGATACAGGGTTCCCAACAGCACTGTCGCCGCTGCAGTGGTCAGCAACAGATTGTTCAGAACCAGCGCCCCTTCCCGGCTGATCGGGCGGAACAGGCCCCCGCCGGACAGGCTGGGCGCGCGCCAGGCATACAGGGCAAAGGACCCACCGATGGACACGGCCAACAGCATCAGGATGAAAACCCCACGCTCCGGATCGCTGGCAAAGGCATGGACGGAGGTCAATACGCCGGAGCGCACCAGGAATGTGCCGATCAGGCTGAGCGAAAAGCCAATGATCGCCAGCAGGATGGTCCAGCTTTTCAAGGTATCGCGCTTTTCCACGACAATTGCGGAATGCAGCATCGCGGTTGCCACCAGCCAGGGCATGAAGCTGGCATTTTCCACCGGGTCCCAGAACCAGAATCCGCCCCAGCCCAACTCATAATAGGCCCACCAGGACCCCAGGGCGATCCCGCCGGTCAGGAAGGACCAGGCCAATAATGTCCAGGGCCGCACCCACCGTGCCCAGGCGGCATCCACCTTGCCCTCAATCAGGGCGGCGCAGGCGAAGGAGAAGACGATGGAAAGCCCGACATAGCCGATATACAGCATGGGTGGATGGAAGGCGAGGCCAGGATCCTGCAACAGCGGGTTCAGGTCCCTGCCTTCCAGCGGGGCCGGAAACACCCGTTCGAACGGATTGGATGTCAGGACCATGAACAGCAGGAAGCCAACGGTAATCGTCGCCTGAATGGACAGGGTACGCGCCTTCAGGCCTGGCGGCAGGTTGCGCCCGAAAATGGCGACCAGCGCCCCAAACAGCGCCATCACCGCAACCCATAACAGCAGGGACCCTTCGTGATTGCCCCAGACGCCGGAAATCTTATACAGCATGGGCTTCAGGGAATGGGAGTTTGCCACCACATTCAGCACTGAAAAGTCCGATGTGACATAGGCATGCATCAGCGCCAGAAAGGCAAACATCAACAGGGCGAATTGTACCAATGCGGTCGGTACGGCGACCGCCATCCAGCGCGCATCACCCCGCGTGGCACCGACCATGGGCAGAATGGCCTGAACCAGGGCGACACCCAGGGCCAGGGTCAGGGCATAATGGCCTAATTCCGCAATCATGGAGTCACCTTCTCGTTCGGGTTATGCTTTTGCCTTACAGGGATCTGACGTGCCGGAGGCCTCAATTTCAGCAACGCTTTCATCGCCCTTCCAGGTCCCGGCGCGCTTCATCGCTTCAACCACTTCTGTAGGCATATAGGTTTCGTCATGTTTTGCCAGGACTTCTTTGGCAACAAAGGTGCTGTGACCGGTATCCAACTGACCCAGGGCGACCACACCCTGTCCATCACGGAACAGGCTTGGCAGCAATCCGGCATAGGTTACCAGCACGGCGTTGCTGCCGTCGGTGATCCTGAATTCGCGGGTGACGCCGTCTTCGCGGATATGGCAACTGCCAACCTCAACCAGGCCACCGATGCGAAATGTCGCCCCTTGCGGCACTTTTCCTTCCGTGACCTCTGTCGGGCCAAAGAAGAAGGTTACATTTTCTTGCAGGGCGGACAGGGTCAATGCCGTGGCTGCCGCCAGGAACAGCGTGCCGCACAGAACCAGTGTCAGGCGGACCTTCTTGCGGCGGGCGGCGGGGGATCTGCGTTTCGCGTCACTCATTGGGTCTCTTTCGATCGTGCCGCTGGCGTCGACTGGCGGGCGCGGCTTGCTTCCAATTGTTCCAATTCCGATCGGCGCTTTTTCCAGGTCAGAATGGATTGTATCAGCAGGATGACCATCCCCCCAAAACATAGGCCATATGACGCCCAGATGTAGGGGCCATACCCACCCATCGCCAGAAAATCACCGAAACTGTCAAACATAAGGCCGCCCCCTAACCTGCCCGCAGGCCGGCGCGCAAGGCCCGCAGGCGCACCGTCGCCAGTTCACCCCGCAGGCGCAGAACCAGCAGTATCAGAAAAAACACGCTGAACGCCGCCAGCATCAGCATCAGGGGCAACAGCATGGATGGGGGCAGCGCACTGCCCTGTTGCGCGGCAGCAGCAGCAATGTCGGGTTGCTGCAGCCCAGATGCCCCAGCCTCTTCCCCACTGGAGAACAGATCCCCAAACAGGGTCGACTTCTGATGTAACGTGTTAAAGAAATAAACGGAGAATTTGATGATGGGGATGTTGACGATGCCAACCACGGCCAGGATGGCCGCCGGTTTGTCGCCCCGGGCGGGATCATCAAAGGCATTGGCCAGCGCCAGATATCCCAAAAACAGAAAGAACAGGATCAGCATCGATGTCAGGCGCGCATCCCAGACCCAATAGGTGCCCCAGGTCGGTTTGCCCCACAGGGACCCCGTGACCAGGCAGATCAGCGCAAAAATGCATCCAATCGGGGCGGCTGCACGCGCGATCAGGTCGCCCAGCGGATGCTTCCAGATCAGGAAACTGGCGCTGCCCAGGGCCATCACGATATAGGCCCCCTGGGCCAGAAAGGCGCTGGGGACATGGATATACATGATCCGTACCGTCTCAGACTGCTGATAGTCAGCGGGGGACGCCCACAGCCCGAAATACAGGCCAGCGGCCATCAAGGGGATGCACAGGGCAACCATCCAGGGCAGCATCGCCTCTGCGACGCGCATGAACTGACTGGGATTGGCAAACCGATGCATATCATTCCACCCTGATGGATGTCCGTTTGTGGACGCCCGACTTATGTGTGCCCGCCTTATGTGCGCCCGCCGGACTGATTTTGCATTCCTTTATCGGAATGTCTTTATCTCTACACGCTCTTGTCGCGACGTGCACCTTGATTTCGTTATTCAATTTAGGAAAGTCCGGGCAAAAACGCCATCCTTTCCGTTATCCCTCGACACCATGTCGCACGGCAGCGGCGGCGGCCAGTGGGGCCAGCGGTATCGCCGCGACCAAAATCGCCGCCAGATACAGAAAATGTGCGCGCGCTTCAAAGCCGGTCAGGACGGAATCGACTGCGGTAACGCCAAAGATCAGGATCGGGATATACAGCGGCAGCACCAGCAGGGCGATCAGCAAGCCTGCCCGTCTGGCCCCCAGGGTCAGGGCCGCACCGACTGCGCCGATCAGGCTCAGGCTGGGCGTTCCCAAGGCCAGGCCAATCAGCAACGTGCTATAGCCCGCCGTTGGGAAATTCAGTAAAATTCCAATCACCGGCGTAATCGCGATCAGCGGCAGGCCGGTGGTCAGCCAATGCGCCAGGGCCTTTGCCAGGACTGTCAGAACCAGGGGGCGCGGTGTCAGGACCATCTGTTCCAGGCTGCCATCCGCTAGATCCTGTTCAAATAAACGATCCAGCGACAGCATGACCGACAACAGGGCCAGAACCCAGATCACACCCGGCGCAATGCGGGCCAGGGTTTCCGGGGCGGGGCCAACCCCGAATGGAAACAGGGAAGCAGCAATGGTGAAGAACCCCAGTACCAGCGCCAGATCCGCACTTTGACGCAGGGCCAGGCGCAGATCGCGGATCAGAACGGCAGAAAATCCGGCAAGAAACTCTGTCATACCGGTGCCTCCGACCGAAAGGCGGCCGGGGTGTAATCCCCTAAATCCAGGGTTTTTGCGCCGGGTAGCTGGAATTCAACATGGGTGGATAAGATAACAACGCCACCCCGTGCGCGATGATCCGCCACCATCTGTTCAACCGTGGCAACGGCATTTGTATCCAGTCCCACAGTGGGTTCATCCAGCAACCACAAATCTGCGGGGCTCAGCAACAGGCGGGTCAAGGACAAGCGGCGACGTTGGCCCGAAGACAGGACACGGCCTGACAAAGCAGCCAGATCTGTAAGATTAAGGGTTGCAAGGGCCACATCCACCCGATCTGGCAGGCCCAGCAATGTCGCCCAGAACCGGGCGTTTTCCTGAACAGTCAATGTCGATTTGACGGGATCCAGATGGCCCAGATAGGCAGTGGTGGCGCGGTGGCCCTCGATATCGTCGGAAATGGGGTGCCCGTTGGCCATTATCTGACCATCCAGGGGGGACAGCAACCCGGCCAACAAGCGCAACAGGCTGGATTTTCCACTGCCATTCGGACCGGTCAGCAGCAGGGCGTCGCCCGCGTTCAGCGAAAAACCCAGGCCTTCGAACACTAGCCTGGGTCCGCGCAAACAGGTCAGGGAGGTCGCTGATAATCGTGCCATGCCCAAGCAAATCCCAAGTAAACGGTTCCGTTTACGCCGACGCATTTGCGTAAAACAAAACCACAAATCCCAAGTAAACGGTTCCGTTTATGCCGACGCATTTGCGTACGCAATGTTGTGGCGACAGCACGGGATATCGTCAAGCTGTGGATGATCTGGCAGTTTCCTGGGAGGGATTATTCCAGGACGATCTCAACCCGGCGGTTCTTGGCTTCGCGGACTCCATCGCCCGTATCAACCAGCGGATCGGCTTCGCCGCGCGCGAAGGTGACAATGCCGGTTGCGGGTTGGCCCAACTGGACCAGCATGGCGCGAACCTGATCCGACCGCTTCTGGGACAGGGTCATGTTATAGGCCTGGGGTCCAGATGTATCAGCATGTCCCGTCAGAATGATGCGCGCGACCTTGCCGTCTTCTGCAAATTTTGCAGCCTGACGCAGGATTGCTTCGGTTGCCGGGGACAGTTCATCCTTGTCCCAATCGAAATAAACCAGGAAATTACGGGTGATTTCCGGCTCTTCCACGGCAGGGGGCGGTGGAGGCGGAGGCGGCGCTTCCGCTATGGGGGGCAGCGGCTCTGGTTCAGCGACAGGTTCAGGTGCCGCCTCAACAGCTGCTTGTGCAGGCATTGGTTCTGGTTCTGGGTCCGCTGCGGCCATTGATTTTCCAACGGGGAAGCTATAGCGCAGCCCAACGGTGAACATGTGATTGTAAAATTCTGATCGCGCGTCCGTACCATTGGCCGTGGTCGCATGAACTTCCGGGATGGCCAGGAAGTTATACTGACCTGTTAAGGCAAGACTGTCGGTCAGGTCAACGGCCACACCAGCCAGCGCTTGCAGCGCCAGGGCGGGTTCTGACTTTTCGTTCAAAGAGGTCGTGCCGCCGCCTGTCAGGCTGACCGGGCTTACACCATCAAAATTGACATAGGCAACCCCGGCCCCAACCCCGACATAGGGGGTAAAGCCGTCGGCTTCAAAATCATACAAACCATTGACGATCAGGGTCCAGGCATCGACATCACCATTCCCGGAATTGCCGGAAATACTGTCGACGGCGCTGGTGCGATAGCCAGCTTCCAGTTCGGCGCGCCAGCCTTCTTCGTATTTGAACCCGAATGTGGCCAATCCGCCTGGACCACCAGTATGTTCGATATTCTGATCTGCATTCGTGACATCAAGGTCTTGTTCATGGGGCAGGTTATAGCCCGCGCCCACACCAATATAGAACCCGTCTTCGCGCGCCTGTGTCGCGCCGATACTCAGGCACAGGGCCCCAATCGTTGCTGCAGAGGTCAGAAGGATGCGTTTCATTGGTCAGTTCCACCACGGTTCGTCGTCTGCGGATGGAGCATCTGTAAAAAACATTACTATGCCCCATACTGTATTCACATACTAACTGTAGTGATTTGCGCATCATGTCGAGGGTAAAATTAGGTTCAGACGCAATTTGTTGTGGTTAATTTCTCATGTTAGACCTGATTTTTCTTTCTTGTCTGTTATTTGACCAATGGATTGTGAAAAACGCCAACACCTTGCCGGGCGGCGGTTCCCCTGCTATATGCCCGCCCGATGAAACGGGTGCTATCGGGCACCTTTCTGACAAACAATGAAGGGAAGAACCATGGCCGACGACTTTAAAGTCAAGGACATCTCGCTGGCGGCTTGGGGTCGCAAGGAAATTGAACTCGCTGAAATCGAGATGCCTGGCCTGATGGCCCTGCGCGAAGAATTCGGAAAAGAACAGGTCCTGAAAGGGGCCCGCATCGTCGGGTGCCTGCATATGACCATCCAGACGGCGGTTCTGATCGAAACGCTGACGGCCCTTGGCGCGGAAGTGCGCTGGTCGTCCTGCAATATTTTCTCGACCCAGGATCATGCGGCGGCGGCGATTGCGGCCAGCGGCGTTCCGGTTTTTGCCTGGAAGGGCATGAGTGAGGAAGAATTCTGGTGGTGCATTGACCAAACCATCGAAGGCCCGGACGGCTGGAAGCCGAACCTGATCCTGGATGATGGTGGTGACCTGACGATCCGCATGCATGAAATGCGTCCAGAATTGCTGGACGATGTGCGGGGCCTGTCGGAAGAAACCACGACCGGTGTCCACCGTCTGTACGAGATGGAAAAGAAAGGCACGCTGCGCGTTCCAGCCATCAATGTGAATGACAGCGTTACCAAATCGAAATTCGACAACAAATATGGTTGTCGTGAAAGTCTGGTGGATGCCATTCGTCGCGCAACCGATGTCATGATGGCGGGTAAGGTCGCTGTTGTTGCCGGGTATGGCGATGTGGGTAAAGGGTCTGCGGACAGCCTGCGCAATGCCGGGTGCCGCGTTATGGTGACCGAAGCCGATCCGATCTGTGCCCTGCAGGCGGCGATGGAAGGCTATGAGGTTGTGACCATGGACAAGGCCGCATCACGGGGCGATATTTTCGTCACCGCGACGGGCAATGTGGATGTCATCACTGTTGACCATATGCGCGCCATGAAGGACCGGGCGATTGTCTGCAATATCGGTCACTTCGACAGCGAAATTCAGGTCGAAGCCCTGCGCAACATGAAATGGGACAATATCAAGCCCCAGGTTGATCAGATTGAATTTTCGGACGGCAAAAAGATCATCCTGCTGGCCGAAGGCCGCCTGGTGAATCTGGGCTGTGCGACCGGTCATCCCAGCTTTGTGATGAGCGCGTCTTTCTCCAACCAAGTTCTGGCCCAGATCGAATTGTGGCTGCGCAGCGCACAATATGAAAAGAAAGTTTATGTGCTGCCCAAGCATCTGGACGAGAAAGTTGCGGCCCTGCATCTGGCCAAGGTCGGCGCGGAATTGACCGTGCTGTCCAAAAAGCAGGCGGACTATATCGGTGTTGATGTGGCAGGCCCACACAAGCCGGAAGCCTATCGGTATTAATCCCGCATCACGCGGTCGCGTGAGCGGAAACAAAAGCATCACGCGGTCGCGTGAGCGAGGCAAACAACATCACGCGGTCGCGTGAGCGCGTTTAGTTACAAGGGCGGCTGCCATCCGGTATGCCGCCCTTTGTTGTTTCAACTGTTGCGGCTCTTTTCGTTCCGGGGAAAAGTAGCGTACAGTTTCCAACGGTTTCCGGCAGTCTTGCCATCGCGGACCGTTCATAGGGGGATTGTGCATGATATGGCAAATCGCGGCGGTCGCGGGCGGTGTGCTGACAGTTGCGGTCTTGGTCTTGTATGCCCGCAGCCTGCGCCACAGTCAGGCCCATAGGCAGGCCCATAGGGATGAAACAGCGACGCTGCGCGGCCATCTGAATGCATCCCCATTTGCCTGCCTTATTCTTCAATCGGATGGCTGGTGGCTGAACCAGAAAGCCCAGGAACTTTTGAATCAGCCAGGCCAGAACCCGATCGATTCGCCGACCCTTTTGTCATGCATCGCCCCCTCACAACAACAGGCCTTGTCCGGCTGTCTGGATGCCCTGTGTTCCGATCAGGAACCTTTTTCCCAAAGCCTTGAAACGTCCGATCCACCGCGCGCCGTCTATATAACCGGGATGTGGTCGAATTCCTGTCTGGTTCTGTGGATTCAGGATGAAGGGGCGACGCTGATGCTGACGGAACGGATGGCCGAGATGGAACGCCGGGCGCTGTTTCTGGAAAAACTGCTGGATGCCGTCCCAATGCCAATCTGGTGGCGCGATCCACAGTCGCTGGATCTGTCTGGATCGAACAATGCCTATAATACGCTGTTGGGCGTTGGCGATGATCCCAGCCGGGCGCGGGATCTGGCGCGCCTGGCCCAGCGCACGGGCATGGCACAAACGGAAAGCCGCCATCTGGTGCTGGATGGCAGTCGGGTTGCCATTGATGTAACGGAAGCACCGGTACAGGGCTTTCCAGGTGCCGTGGTTGGGATCGGCCGGGATATGACAGCCTTGGAAAACCTGCAAATGTCCCTGGCCGAACATATTTCTGTACAGGATCAGGTGTTGGAGCGTTTGACCTCTGCCATCGCCATATATGGGCCGGATCGCCGCCTGAAATATTATAATACCGCCTATGCTGAAATGTGGACTCTGACGCCGGAATTTCTGGACAATCAGCCCAGTGTCGGCACGGTGCTGGAAACGCTCCGTCAGCGCGGCATTATTCCGGAAACATCAGATTTTCCCGCCTACAAGAGATCGCGGGAGGCATTGTTCACCCATTTGATCGATGCGCGCGAAGACATGATCCATCTGCTGAATGGTCGGACGGTTCATGCCATTATCTCCCCGCATCCCTTGGGGGGCTTGATCTATCAGTATCAGGATGTGACCGACCAACTGGCGCTGGAAACATCCCATAATGAATTGATCGCCGTGCAGCGCTCGACCCTTAACTCTTTGTTTGAGGGGGTTTGTGTCTTTGGCCGCGACGGGCGCCTGAAACTGTTCAACAGCGTGTTTGCCAACATATTCGATCTGGATGCCGATTGGTTGGCCCAAAGCCCGCATATTTCTGCTGCGGCGGAACAGGCCAAGGGAAAATTGCTGATCGACGGTGATTGGGACGGCGTTAAGCAAAGGATCATAACCCGGATTTCAGAGCCCAAAGCCCGACAGGGCCGCATGATATTAAGCGACATGCGCGTGCTGGATTATGCCTATGTCCCGCTGCCAGATGGTCAATGCCTGCTGTTATATCTGGATGTGACCGATACGACCCGCGTTGCCGAGGCCTTGCGTGAGCGCAACCGCGCCCTGGAAAATGCAGATCTGCTGAAAAGCCAGTTCATTGCCAATATGTCCTATGAATTGCGCACGCCTCTGAACGCGATTATGGGCTTTGCAGAATTGTTGAAGATGGAAATGTTCGGCACCTTGTCGGATCGTCAGGCCGTGTATGTCGATGACATTATTTCAGCGTCTACTGACCTTTCTGCGCTGATTGGGGAAATTCTGGATCTTGCGGCGGTTCAGGCCGGGTTCATGGAATTGGACCTGCACAGGGTCGATATTGCCGCTGTCATGCGGGAAATTGTAGACGTGCGGATGGATGGCAAATCAGCGGACCAGAAAGCGGTTGCCCTGGACGCGACCCAACCGGCCCCGATCCTGGCGGATAGTCGGCGGATCCATCAGGCACTGACCTGTTTTATGGATGATGCACTCTCTGCGCTGGACGGGCACGATACCCTGTCTGTCGCCATTGCTCATATGCAGGACCAGCATGTCTGTTTGACCATGACGGTCCCGGTTCGCAAGAACAATGAACCGTCCTGGGCAAAATCCATTTGCGGCCTGACCGAAAAGGGAATGTCTGAACCGTCCCTAGCGACGGGTGCGGATATCGGGATCAGCCTGGCGCGGTCGCTGATTGCGGCACAGGGGGGATCGCTGACACTGTCAGACGATACCCAGACCCTGATCTGCACATTCCCCGCTTGCCCGGCGGAGGTTTAGCTAACGCGCACTACACTATGGTTAGTTACCCGGAACCCCCTGTGTCGTGGAATATTCGAAATGCAGCGGTTCATCGGGATAGACGATGCCATGGATCTTGTGCGCCGCCGCCGCGGCATCGGCGAATCCTTGCAGGATCAGCTTCAGTTTGCCGGGATACAAGGCGACGTCGCCAATGGCAAACAGGCCCGGAATGGCGGTTTCACAATTGGTGCGGTCCACGACGATGGTGTTCTTTTCCACCGCAAAGCCCCAGTCTGCAATCGGGCCCAGCTTTGCCGCCAGACCGAAAAAGGGCAGCAGGACATCGGCTTCCAGGGTGCGTTCGCCGCCATCGAAATCTTTCACAGTGACGCCCGACAGGATTCCATTCTCCCCCACCAGACCGCTTAACTGATAGGGCGTGACCAGTTCCAGCTTGCCCTGGTCGACCCAGGCCTGCATGCGATCGACCATATCGGGCGCGGCGCGGAACTTGTCACGACGATGGACGACATAGACCTTCTCTGCGACCTCCGGCAGGGAGACCGCCCAGTCGACAGCGGAATCGCCGCCGCCCGCAATGACGATGCGCTTGTCGCGGAAATCTTCCCGCCGCTTGACCATATAGAAGACGGATTTTCCTTCATACTCCGCCAGGTGATCCAGCGGGGGGCGGTTTGGACCAAAAGCCCCGCCCCCGGCTGCGATGATAACGGCCTTGCTGCGGAATTGTGTTCCCTTGGATGTCGTCAGGTCAAAGCCGCCATCGGGTCGCACGACCAGGCCGGTGACCTGCTGGTTCAGATGATAGGTCGGTTTGAACGGGGCCGCCTGCGCTTCCAGCTTTTCAATCAGCGCCGCCCCCTCGATCCGGGGATGGGCGGGGATGTCAAAGATCGGCTTTTCGGGGTAAAGCGCGGTGCATTGACCCCCGACCTCTTCCAAAGAATCAACGACATGGGCGCGGATCTTCAGCATGCCCAGTTCAAAAATGGCAAACAATCCGACCGGGCCGGCACCAACAATAACAACGTCGGTTTCAATCGGCGTGCTTTCCGGTGTCGTCTGATCGGTCATATCTGAATTCCTAGCAGTTTTATCGGGGGAGGGGTGTCTTGGGTTCGTCGCATTCGGGTGATAAGAAAGGTCCCAGACCCGACCCGTCAAGTGTTCTGACGTCGAAATGTGCCGGAAAATCACACTCGCCTTTGTGGAGAATCTCCTCTAACGCTATGGTTTCATATTGGAATTGGGATTTATGACAGGCGATCGCTCTCAACAGATTGACGCGTTTCTGGCAACGGCAGGCTGGCCCGGTGCAGCGCATGATGTCTTGGCCGATGATGCCTCTTTTCGGCGGTATGAACGTGTCCGACTTTCCGACAGGCAGGCCGTGCTGATGGATGCGCCGTCCGATAAGGAAGACACGCGGCCCTTTGTGACGGTCGCCCGAATCCTGCGTGATTTGGGGCTCAGCGCACCGGAAATCCTGGCGCAGAATGTGGATCAGGGTTTTCTGCTGTTGGAAGATTTGGGGGATGATACCTATACCCGCGTGCTGGCGCGGGGTGGCGACGAAGCGGCGCTGTATGCCCTGGCGCTGGAAACCCTGATCCATTTGCACCAGACATTTCCAGTGCGCGATCAGGTGCCCCCCTATACGATTGATAAAATGATGTCGGAAGCGACGCTTTTGATCGATTATTTCTGGCCTGCGATCAAGGGGCAGCCCTGTCCGGAGGCTGAACGGGTTCTGTTTCAGGGATTGTGGCGCAATGCCCTGGACCATGCCTTTGCCGTGCCGTCCAGTCTGGTCCTGCGGGATTATCATGTCGACAATCTGATTCATCTGCCGGATCGTGACGGGGTCGCCGCCTGCGGTCTCCTGGATTTTCAGGACGCGGTCATTGGCCCGATCAGTTATGATCTGGTCTCCCTTTTTGAAGATGCCAGGCGGGATGTGCCGCTGGACATGGCGAAAGCACTGATGCAGCGCTATTTTCAGGCCTTCCCGGCCTTGCCCCCGGATGCTCTTGCGCTGTCCTATGCGGTGATGGGGGCACAGCGGGCGACCAAGATCATCGGGATTTTTACGCGGCTGGATCGACGCGACAGCAAGCCCGGCTATCTGCGCCATATTCCGCGCACCTGGCGCTGGCTGGACGGGGGGCTGTCCCATCCGATGCTGCGGGATTTGAAATCCTGGTATGATCTGCATTTCCCACCGGACCTGCGCTTTGCGCCAGACAGCCAGCCAGGGACCCTGAAATGACAGCGCCAGCGACACCCGCAATCACGACCGCGATGGTGCTGGCCGCCGGGTTTGGAAAGCGCATGCGCCCCCTGACGGAAACCCGGCCAAAGCCATTGGTTGAGCTGTGCGGGTCGCCCCTGATCGATTGGACCATGGCGCGGCTGCGGGCAGGCGGCCTGTCGCGGTTTGTGGTGAACAGCCACTATCTGGGCGATCAGATCGCCGCCCATTTCAAGGATCAGCCCGACGTCACCCTGTCCCCGGAAGAGGTCATTCTGGAAACAGGCGGTGGCGTGAAAAGGGCGCTGTCGGTATTGGGTCGCGCCCCCTTTATCACCGCGAATGCTGATATTGTCTGGCTGGATGGCCCGACCCCTGCCGTGGCCCGCATGGCCAAAGCCTTTGATCCAGACAGGATGGATGTGCTGTTGCTGCTGCATCCGGTGACCACGGCGGCGGGGGATTACACGGGCGTTGGTGATTATACGCTGGATCAGATGGGGGTCGCGGCACGCCGTGTGGAACAGGCCGTTGTGCCCTATCTTTATGCCGGGGTGTCGGTGATGACCCCCACCTTGTTTCAGGGCGCACCAGACGGGCCGTTTTCCCTGAACTGGATTTTCGACAGGGCAGAACAGGCGGGCCGATTATATGGGCTGGTTCATGATGGGGAATGGTATCATATCGGCACGCCACAGGCCTTGCAGGAGACCGAATGGGTGATCGCGCGCGGGCATACCAAATCCAATACCAGATGATGCTTGTTGCGGGCCTGCGAGTCCCGGTAGTCTTTTGCCTGTGAAACACCAATCGCTGTACACAATCGCGCCCGATCGGGCTTTCGTGGATGCCTTGGCACTGGGTCTTCTGGCCCGGGCAGGCGACGATCCCCTGGCTTTGTCTGATATGCTGGTTCTGCTGCCGACGCGCCGGGCCTGTCGGTCGCTGCGCGAAGCGTTCCTGCGCCAGGCAGAGGGCAAGGCGATGCTGTTGCCCCGGATGCAGCCCGTCGGGGATGTGGATGAGGAAGAACTGGTCCTGACCGCCCCCGGTTCCGCCGCCGGTGCCCTGGCAGAACTGACCGACCTGCCCCCGGCGATATCGGAAACAGAGCGTCTGTTGCTGCTGACCGGTCTGGTGAAAGCACAGCGCAATCAGCAGGCCAAATCGGACCCGGCCCTGGACCCGATTGGCCCGGATCAGGCGCTGCTTCTGGCCCGCGAATTGGGGCGGCTGTTGGATCAGGTTCAGACAGAGGGGCTAAGCCTGGATCGGCTGGATGGGCTGGTGCCCGAACTATATGCGGACCATTGGGGTGTGACGCTGGATTTCCTGAATATCATCCGCAGCGCATGGCCTGCGCATTTGGCGGAAAGCGGCCTGATGGATCCGGCAGAACGGCGCAATCGTCTGCTATTGTCCCAGGCGGAATTGTGGCGCGCATCCCCGCCGACCCATCCGGTCATTGCCGCAGGATCGACAGGGTCCATACCTGCTACAGCGCATCTGATCGCCACCGTCGCCACTTTGCCCCAGGGCATGGTCGTTCTGCCGGGACTGGACCGGGTCCTGGCGGAAGAGGACTGGGGCGCTGTTATTGAAGATGCGACCCATCCCCAACACGGCATGGCCTTGCTGTTACAGAAGCTGGAGGCAACCCGTGCGGATGTGATGGATTGGCCTGATGGGGGTGCCGGTCCGGACCGGACAGCACGGGTGCGGTTAATCGCAGAGGCTTTGCGCCCGGCGGTAACGACGGAACGCTGGCGTGGTTTGGCGGAGTCCGGCGGGTTGGATAAATCAGCCTTCGCGGGCGTGCAGTGGCTGGCCGCCCCATCGCAATCGGCAGAGGCGGAAATGGCCGCGCAATGCCTGAGGGAAGTTCTGGAAACCCCCGGCAAGACCGCCGCCCTGGTGACACCAGATCGCATTCTGGCCCGTCGGGTGGCGGCACAATTGGATCGCTGGGGCATTCAGATTGATGATTCCGCTGGTCGCCCGCTGGCACAGACAGAGGCGGGTCGATTTTTCGCCCTGACAGCACAGGCGGTTCAGAAGCGATTGGCCCCGGTTGCCCTGTTGTCCCTGTTGAAGCATCCGATGGCGGCATTGGGGGGGCAGCCTGGCGATTTGCGCAAGGCCGTGCGGCATCTGGAAGTCATCGGATTGCGCGGGCCAAAGCCTGCGGGGGGCCCAGACGGCTTGCGTCGGGCCCTGACAGCCCGACGCCAGGAAACCCGCAAGCCGCCCAGTGAAGAGGCCATTCAAGCGGCAATAAGGACCGTTGATGCGATTGAGGCCGCCCTACAGCCCCTGCTGGACGCGATGGCGGGGGATGACATCGGTTTTGATCGCCTGCTGACCGCCCATATCCAGGCTGCTGAAGCGCTGGCGGCAACACAGGACAGCCCCGGTGCCGATGCCCTGTGGCGTGGTGAGGACGGGGAAATGCTGGCCGATTTCATCGCTGATTTGATGCCCGCCGCCCCGTTGTTGGGTGCGGTTGGTCCAGGGGATTACACCGCCCTGATCGACGCGCTGATGGCAGGGAAGACCGTGCGCCCCCGCTATGGCGCACATCCCAGACTGGCCATTCTGGGGCCGCTGGAAGCCCGTTTGCAGCACGCCGATCGCCTGATCCTGGCAGGATTAAACGAAGGGGTATGGCCGCCGGAACCGGGGGACGATCCCTGGATGTCGCGTGCCATGCGCAGTGCCTTTGGCCTGCCCCCGCATGAACGGCGCATCGGTCTGTCGGCCCATGACTTTGCCCAGGCCTTCGCCGCGCCGGAGGTTGTGCTGCTGCGATCAGAAAAGACCGGCGGGCAACAGACGGTGCCTGCCCGCTGGCTGGAGCGTCTGGCGACGGTGACGGAGCGGCTGGGTCTGGACCCCATCCTGCCCAAGAACAATACCGACAGCCAGCAACGCCTGGCCTGGCAGCGCCAATTGGACAGTCGGGACCGCCTGCCGATGCTGCAACCGCCCGCACCACGTCCCCCCGTTGACAAGCGCCCCCGCAGGCTGTCGGCGACGCGCATTGAAACGCTGATGCGCGACCCCTATTCGATTTTCGCCAGTCGTATCTTGAAGCTGGATGTGCTGGACCCGTTGGAAAGTGATCTGGGCGCGGCGGATAAGGGCACTATGATCCATCTGGCGCTGGACCGGTTCACCCGCGAGTATCCTGATCATCTGCCCCCGGATGCTGCCGCAAAGCTGATCGCGATTGGGCGGGATGTCTTTGGGCAGGAGACCCTGGCCCGTCCCACTGTTCGGGCCTTCTGGTGGCCGCGGTTTGAGCGGATCGCCGTATGGTTCCTGGCGCAGGAAGCGGCCCGACGCCCGAAACTGGCGCAAAGCTATACAGAGATCAGCGGCAGTATTGAGATTCCCGCCCCTGCGGGTTCCTTCCTGCTGACTGCCGAGGCAGATCGCATCGACCGGTATCGTGATGGCGGCTATGCCATTCTGGATTACAAGACCGGCACCATGCCCAATAAAAAGGCCGTCGGGGCCCTGACCGCCCCGCAATTGCCATTGGAAGCGGCGATCCTGAAACAAAAGGGGTTTCAGGATATTCCACCGGGTCCGATTGTTGAATTGGCCTATTGGAAGCTTAGCGGCGGGGAGCCAGCCGGGTCGATTCAAATCAATGATGCCGCCGATCCTGATGAATTAGCCCAATTGGTGCGCGACAAGCTGACCGCGCTGATCGCCGCCTATGATGATCCAGAAACGGCCTATCCCTCTGTGCCGCGCCCGGGGGAGGCCCCGCGCTTCAACGATTATGCGCATCTGGCTCGGATCAAGGAATGGTCGCTGGGCGGCGATGCAGAGGGGGGCGAATCATGACAGATTCCCGGCCCGACCCCAATCTGACCCAACGCCGCGCGGCGGATCCGAAATCCAGTGTCTGGGTTGCCGCCAGCGCGGGCAGCGGCAAGACAAAGGTTCTGACCGACCGGGTGCTGGCCCTGTTGGTCGATGGGGCCAAGCCGGATGGCTTGCTGTGTGTCACCTTCACCAAGGCCGCCGCCGCCGAAATGGCAAACCGCATTCACCGCGAATTGTCAAAATGGACACGCATGGATGAGGGGGAATTAAGCACCGCGATCCGCAGCCTGGATGGCGGCACAGTCACGCCCAAGAAACTGGCCTGCGCCCGGCGCTTGTTTGCGGAGGTATTGGATCTTCCAGGTGGGTTGCGCATTCGCACCATTCACAGTTTCTGCCAATCGGTTCTGGGGCGCTTCCCGCTGGAGGCCCGCGTCGCACCGAATTTTGAAGCGATGGATGAGCGCCAAGCGGCGGAAGCAATGGAACTGGCGCGCGATACGGTGCTGCGCGCAGCAGAAGGCAATGCACCCCTGAATGCCGCCCTGACCGCAGTGACAGCGCGGGCTGCAGAAGGCACTTTTTCTGATCTGATGGCGGGGCTGTCGCGCCATCGCGCCTGGCTGGCACCGGATGCCCTGCGTCGGGTTGGTGGGTTGGATGGGGCCATCGCGGCCCTGCATCAGGCCTTGGGCGCAGAACCCGGCCTGGATGAAGATCAGGTCATTGCCGATGCTTGTGCGCCTGATGCTGTGGACGAAGTCGGGTTGCGGCTGGCGGTGAAGGCCCTGATGGATTTTGGCACCGGCCCGAACCAGGAAAAAGGACGCATCATTGCGGCCTGGCTGGCCGGGGGGCTGGAAACCCGTATCGCGACATTTGATCGCTATATCGGTGCGTATCTGACCAGAAAGTACGAGCCCTTAAAGACCCTGTGCGTGAAGGCGGTGGCGGAAAACAGCCCGGCGACGCCCGATGTGCTGTTGGCGGAACAGGACCGGTTGCTGGCGGTGGATCAACGCCTGCGCCGCCAGGCCACGGCGCGCGCCAGTGAGGGTCTGTTGCGGCTGGGCGAAGCGGTATTGCGGGCCTACCAAGCCATAAAACGGGCCACGGCGCGGCTGGATTATGATGATCTTATTCATCTGACGGGGCGTCTGTTGACCAAGGAAACGGTGCCCTGGGTGCTGTTCAAACTGGATGGCGGCCTGACCCATATGCTGATTGATGAGGCACAGGATACCAGTGCCGATCAGCGCGCGATCATTGATGCCCTGGTCACGGAATTCTTTTCCGGCCAGGCGCGCGCAGAACAGGCCCGCACCCTGTTCGTTGTTGGGGATGCGAAACAATCCATCTACAGCTTTCAGGGGGCAGATCCTGAAGGCTATCGCCAATGGCGCGACAGCCTGACGCACAGCGCCCAGGCGGGCGGACAGGATATTCGCCGGGTGCCGATGGATATCTCTTTCCGCTCCGTCCAGGCGGTTCTGGATGCGGTGGATGCAACCTTTGCCGAAATGCCCGCCCGTGATGGCGTGGTTGAGGCTGATGAGCCGGTGCTGAAGCACCATGCCTATCGCACCGGCTTACAGGGGCGGGTCGAGGTTTGGCCCCCCACTGTCCCACCCGAAGCGCAAGAGGATGATCTGTTCACCATCCCCAGCCTGGAAGGTGGCAGTTCCGCAGATGCGACCCAGACTTTGGCGGAAGGTCTGGCCGAAACGATCAGCGGCTGGATTCGGAACAAGGAAATCCTGCCTGCCAAGGGTCGCCCGATCCGCGCCGGGGATATCCTGTTCCTGGTGCAGCGCCGAACGGTTCTGATCGATGCGCTGGTGCGGGAATTGAAACGCCGCAGCATTCCGGTCGCCGGGGTGGATCGGATCACGCTGACGGAACAGATCGCGGTGATGGATCTGCTGGCGCTGGCCCGCGCCTTGCTGTTGCCCCAGGATGACCTGACCTTCGCCTGTTTGCTGAAATCGCCCTTTGTCGGAATGGATGATGATGACCTGTTTCAACTGGCCACGGATCGCGGCGCGCAAAGCCTGTGGCAACGGCTTTCGGCACTGAAAGCCCAAAATCCGCGTTTTGCCGATGCCGCGCGCTGGTTTGACGGGTTGCTGGACGCCACTGACCGGCTGGCCCCGTATGAATTGTTTCAGCGTGCCCTGATATCCCCCTGTCCCGGTCCTGGAAAAATGGCGCAGGAAGGCCAGTCCTTTACCGGGCGACAGGCCCTGGTCGCGCGATTGGGGACGGAGGTTGAAGACCCGCTGGAAGAATTCCTGACCCTGACCTTGGATCATGACCGCACCAATACGCCGTCCCTTGAGGGGTTTCTGGCCTGGTTTGCCCGGGGCAATACGGATTTGAAGCGGGATCTGGAGACGGAGGCCCGCGACGAGGTTCGCATCATGACCGTGCATGGTGCAAAGGGGCTACAGGCACCCATCGTGATCCTGCCCGATGCCATGACGAAAAGCGGCGCACGGGGCACGCCCCTGCGCTGGCTGTCCCATGACAGTGGGGTGCATCTGCCGATCTGGACACCCTCTTCGCGCTATGAGGAACCGGTGGCAGCGTCCCTGAAGGAGGCGGAAAAGGCCGCGACGGAACGCGAATACCGCCGACTTCTATACGTCGCCATGACACGGGCGGAGGATCGGTTGATCGTCACGGGGCGTCTCCCCCGAACCACCCCACCAGATGGGAACTGGCATGCGCTGGTAAAAAGCGGGCTGGAACGGCTGGACGGCACGGTAGAAGCACCCTTTCTGCCATCGGGTATAGATGCCGATGGCACCGCAATCGGGGGCTGGTCCGGTGACATCCAACTGTATGAAACAGGCAATCCTGGCACAGAGAAAGATAAGAAATCAGAGCGTCCGGTTCTGGCGGATATGACAGTGCCCGGCTGGTTGCATGCCCCGCCGCCGGAAGAACCTGCCCCCCCGCGCCCCCTGACGCCCAGCCGACCGGGTGTGCGTGATCCGGCTGTACGCTCCCCCTTGCAGGGTGATGATCCCTTGCGTTTCAAGCGGGGGAAACTCATTCACCGCCTATTACAGACCCTACCTGACCTGCCGGTGGTGGATCGCGAACCCGCTGCATTGCGGTATCTGGCCTTGCCCGCCCATGGTCTGACTGACTCGGAACAGGCTGCCCTGTGGCAGGAAACCGATGGTGTTTTGCGCCATGCCGCCTTCGCCCCCTTATTCGGGCCAGACAGCCGGGCAGAGGTGCCTTTGGCGGGGCTGGTGTTACAGTCTGGCGAATCACTGGGCCCGTTTGCGGTTTCTGGACAGGTGGATCGACTGTTGATCGCCAGGAATGAGATCCTTGTCGTGGATTATAAGACCCTGCGGCCCGCCCCGACAGAGGCCAGCGCGGTGCCCCGTGCGTATTTGGCGCAAATGGCGGGATATCGGGCTATTTTACGGCAAATTTATCCAGACCATACAGTGCAATGCGCGCTGGTTTTCACGGAAACACCGCGCTTGGTCGCCTTACCGGATGCGGTTCTTGATCGCGTCGCTTGATTCCGACCCGGCCCCTGCTTAGATTCACCCTGAGCATAATTGAAATGCACAAAGGTAACCCGTAACTGTCCGACCCGCCGACGCTCCCATTCTGGGAAAAGTCCGCGACGGGAACAAGGAGACGCAGTATGAGCACGGTCAAAGTTTCTGACGACGAATTTGAAAGCAAGGTTTTGCAGGCGGACGGTCCGGTCCTGGTAGATTATTGGGCGGAATGGTGCGGTCCATGCAAATCCATCGCCCCGGCTTTGGACGAAATTTCCGCCGATATGAACGGCAAGCTGACGATTGCAAAGCTGAACATCGACGAAAACCCCCAGACGCCCACGAAATATGGTGTGCGCGGGATTCCGACCCTGATGTTGTTCAAGGATGGTCAGGTGATCGGCACGAAAGTCGGTGCGGCCCCGAAAAGCGCCCTTCAGGACTGGCTGAACCAGCACGTCTAAGACAGCGGCAAGTCCCATAAAAGAACCCCCGCGGCTGACCGGTCGCGGGGGTTTTTGTTTGGCTTTTGTCCGTCTGGCTTAGAGCATCTTGTGTGCGCGCATGCGAACGCATGATGCTCAGTGATGGCCGCCCAGCGGGACGCCGTCCTTCAGGACGAATTTCTTGTCACAATAGCCGCATTCGACAAAGCGGTCCGGGCCGATCTGCATATAGACCTTGGGGTGGCCCAGGGCACCGCCGCCGCCATCGCAACTGACGCGGCTGGTTTCGACGATTTCTGTTTCGGGTTCATTGATCGAAGGCGCTGGCATGGTGCGATGCATCCTCTATCCTAAGAGCACAAGTGAGAGGTCGGGAGACCCCAAACCGAAAGTCTAATTGCGTCAGGCCGGTAACGTCGGTGCTTGCCCCAATCGGCCTGTAGGCCTATCTAAGGGCACAGGCCGACCATCCCGCCCGTTATTTCGTTATGACCCAGCCACGCCCCCCCGTGCAAGTGTAAATGGGGTGCCAGCATAAATGGGGCACAACTGAAGCTAACAGAATGTTCCGGTCCAGACTGTAGACGAAAAGAGGATATTCATGCCGCTAGACACCCATATGCACGCTGATGCCGCAACCTCCGCCGATCCCGATCTGGCGATTGATGCAAAGGGCCTGACCAAGGTCTATCGCGGACAGGGCAAGGCGCAGGATAAATTGGCGCTGGATCAAGTCGATCTGCAAATTCCACGCGGCAGCCTGTTTGGATTGCTGGGGCCCAACGGGGCGGGGAAATCGACCTTTATCAATATACTGGCTGGCCTGGTGACGAAAACGTCCGGTATCGCCCGGATCTGGGGCTATGATGTGACGGATAATCCGCGCATGGCAAAGGCGTCCATTGGTGTCGTGCCGCAGGAATTGAATATCGACCCTTTCTTCACACCAGAAGAAATGCTGGATGTTCAGGCGGGGCTGTATGGTGTTCCAAAGGCGGAGCGTCGGACCAAGGAAATCCTGGATATGATCGGCCTGGCCGATAAGCGCGATGCCTATGCGCGCACCCTGTCGGGCGGCATGCGCCGTCGGTTGCTGATCGGCAAGGCGCTGGTTCACAATCCGCCGGTTCTGGTACTGGACGAGCCGACCGCCGGGGTCGATATCGAATTGCGCCGCCAGCTTTGGGAAAATGTCGTTGCCTTGAACAAGCGCGGCACGACCGTGGTCCTGACCACCCATTATCTGGAAGAGGCGGAAGAGCTGTGCGACCATATCGGGATCATCAATCACGGTAAGCTGGTCGCCCATGACGATACCCGCAGTCTGTTGGGTCGGCTGGATGCCAAGACCGTGCGTGTCACGGTCCGCGAAACCCTGGCCATCGTGCCGGAAAAACTGGCGCAGATGGGGGCAACAATCCATCCACAGGACGGGATCAGCGACGGGCCAACGGTCATGACGGTCGCCTATCGCCCGTCCGCCATGACGGCAGGGCAGATCATTTCTGCGGTGACAGAGGCCAATTTGCACATTCTGGACCTGTCGACCGAAGAGACCGACCTGGAAGATATCTTCCTGCAATTGACCAAACACGACTGACCCCGGGGCGGCAGATGATCCTGCGCGGCCTCTGCTGTGTCCTGTTGGCGGTTCTGGTATCGGCCTGCGCCCCGCGTGTAGAGGGGCTGGGTCCCCCGATTGACTCCCCCCGCCTGGCAGATGATGCCTTCATTATGGCCGATGGGTATCACCTGCCGGTGCAAGAAACCCTGCCACAGGATGGGCCGGTTCAGGCGGTTCTGGTCGCGCTGCATGGCTTCAACGATTACGCCCATGCCTTTGCCCAGGCCGCCCCCATTTGGGCCAAGGCTGGGATTGCCGTCTATGCCTATGACCAACGGGGCTTTGGTGCGACCCAAGGACGCGGCCTGTGGCATGGAACAGACGCGATGGTCAGCGACCTTGCCAGCGCAACACAAATCCTGCGGGCGCGATATCCCAAGGTTCCCATTGCGGTGCTGGGGGAAAGCATGGGGGGTGCGGTGACATTGACCGCGATCACCTCCGACAGCCTGCCCCGTCCCGATGTGGACCGCGTGATCTTGTCCGCCCCGGCGGTATGGGGCCGCGCCGTGATGCCCTGGTGGCAGCGCTGGCCGCTATGGGCGATGTCCTATACCCTGCCCTGGCTGGAAGTTGCCCCTCAGATTCGCCGCACACCGTCTGACAATATTCCCATGCTGCGGGCCTTGTCGCGGGATCCGATGATCATTCGCCGCACCCGGATTGATGCGATCCATGGTCTGGTGGACTTGATGGACAGTGCCTATGCGGCCATTCCCAGATTGGGGCCCGATGTCCTGCTGTTATACGGGTTGAAGGAGGATATTCTGCCCGATACAGCCTGGCAGGGGGCGGTTTCCCGCCTAAAACCTGGGGCAGGCTGGCGTTTGGCGCTGTATGATACGGGTTATCACATGTTGATCCGGGATTTGAATGCGGATCTGGTGATCCAGGATATCAGCAGCTTTGTTCTGACACCCGACGCCCGCCTGCCATCCGGGCGGGAACGCGACGGACTGGACTTGCCCCGATCGGTGAATTGACAGATTGTGCGCCGGTCAAAATCGGAGGATCACATGCGGTATTCAGACAATGCGAAACGGTTTGGGGGCATGGGCGATGATGCCTGGGAAATCCATCGGCGCGCCTGGGTGAAGGAAGCGGCGGGGGAGCCTGTGATCGTCCTCTCAGCGGGCGAAGAACGCTCTGCCACAACGCCGCCTGCCATTGTCGCTGCTGCGAAACAGGCACTGGATGCGGGGCGACATCACTATTCACCCCTGACCGGGTCGGATGCCCTGAAGGCTGCCGTGGCGGCGCGTCATCTTGCGCTGACGGGTCAAAGGGTCACGCCTGACAGTTGCTGTATCCTGGCGGGTGCCCAGAATGCGCTGTATTCCGTGCTGGTCTGTCTGGCTGGCGTGGGGGATGAAGTCATTGTCCCCGAACCCTATTATGCCACCTATCCCGGTGTCTGTCGTGCCGGGGGGGCGACCATGGTCACCGTACCCTGCGATCCAGAAGCAGATTTTGTTGTAGATCCTGAAAGAATTGCCGCAGCGATCACGCCCAATAGCCGCGTTATCCTGTTGAACAGCCCAAACAATCCGACCGGCGCGATCTATCCCAAGGCGGTGCTGGAAGCGATTGCGGATCTGGCCAAAAAGCACGACCTGTGGGTCGTTTCGGACGAGGTTTATGCGGATTTCGTCTATGATGCGACCCATGTTGCGATTGGGGCCCTGCCCGGCATGGCGGATCGCACCGTGACCCTGGGATCAATGTCCAAGGCCTATCGGATGAGCGGCTGGCGCGTTGGCTGGATGGTCGCCAATCCGACCCTGGCCGGGATCATTACGGATATGGCCAGTTGTACGCTGTATGGCATTCCCCCCTTCATTCAGGATGCCGCACTGGCCGCCTTGATCGATGAAACCGGAGAGATCGAATCAGATCGGGCCAGCATGCTGGCCGATTACCGTGCCCGTCGCGATCTGGTCTGTGAGCATCTGGCCAATATTCCAGGCCTGACGCTGCGCTATCCGGCGGCGGGGATGTTTGTTATGGTCGATGTCCGGGGGACCGGGCTGGATGATTTCACCTATGCCGCCCGCTTGCTGGATGAAGAGAATGTCGGCGTGATGACTGGAACAGCCTTTGGACCCAGCGCGATCGGGCATATCCGTCTGGGCCTTGTGGCAAGCCAGGAGAAACTGGTGGAGGCCTGCACACGCATTCGGCGCTTCACCCTGTCCCTGGCAGCATAAGCCTTAATTCAAGGGCTTTACCGGCTGGCCTTGCATGGCTTGCATCATAAAGGCACGCCACATCTGGGCGGGATACAGGCCGCCATAGACGCCATCGCTGGCACTGCCATTGTCGTTGCCCATCCAGACGACAGCGGCCAGTTGTGGCACATAGCCGGCAAACCAGGCATCCTTATAGTCCTGTGTTGTGCCGGTTTTTCCTGCGGCGGGGCGGTCCGGCAGGGCGGCGGCCTTGCTGGTGCCCCAGGCGACCGACGCACTAAAGACATTATCTGCCATCGCGACGACCTGGGGGGAGAGGATGCGCGCGCCCTGGGGCGTGCCCCGTTCATAAATCACGGACCCATCGGCGGCATCGCGGATACGCCGGACGACATAGGGCGTGGCGGCATATCCCCGACCGGCCAGGGTCGCATAGGCTCCGGCAATCTCCATCGGGCTGACCTCATACACGCCCAGGGCCAGTGACGGGTCGGGGGACAGCGGCGCGGTAATGCCAAGCCGCCGTGCCATATCAACAACCTTGCCCCGCCCGACGGTTTCCATCGCAGCGACCGCCACTGTATTAATCGACCGTGCGACGCCTTCCCGCAGGCTGACCACCCCCCGATGCCCGACCCCGGCATTGCGCGGGGTCCAGCCTTCAATTGGTGCGATACGGTCATCAATGGGACTGTCCGGGGTAAGGCCGCCTTCAAAAGCAGCCAGATAGACGAACAGCTTAAAGACGGACCCCGGCTGGCGTTTGCCATGCACGGCACGGTTAAAGGCAGATTTCTGGCGGCTGGCCCCGCCCAGCAGGGCCGAAACCGCGCCATCGGGCCGCATTGCGACAAAGGCCAGTTCGCCCGCCCCCTTTTCGCGCGCCAATGGGCCAATTGTGGTTGCCGCGGCCTCTGCGGCGCGCTGCAAATCTGGCTCCAGGGTGGTTTCCACCAGAATGTCGCGATCCACACCGCCCAGAATATCTGCGGCACGGTCAAACGCCCATTCCGCCAGCCAGCGCGTCTGTGCCCCCGAAGCATCGATGGCGACGGTTTCGACGCGGTCCTGTTTGGCGGCGTCGGCGGTGGCCTGTGTGATGAACCCGGCGCTGACCATATCGTTCAGCACTTCGCGGGCACGGCGTGCGGCTTGTTCTGGTGCCCGGAAGGGGTTCAAGGCAGAGGGGGCCTTGGGCATTCCCGCCAGCACGGCGGATTGCCAAAGGCTCAATGCGGCGGCGGGCTTTCCGAAATACCGTCTGGCCGCGGCGTCAACGCCATAGGCACCGGCCCCCAGATAAATGCGGTTCAGATAGATTTCCAGGATCTTGTCCTTGCCATACCGTGCCTCCAGCCAAAAGGCCAACAGCGCTTCCTGCACTTTGCGCCGCAAGGTTCGGTCGCGGGACAGGAACAGATTTTTGGCAAGCTGTTGTGTCAGCGTGCTGCCGCCTTCCCGAACGCCCCCGGCGCGCAGATTGCTGACAATCGCCCGGATCACCCCAATTGGATCGACCCCTGGATGATAGTAAAATCGCCTGTCCTCTGTCGCCAGCAAGGCCTGGGGCATATAAGGCGGCAAATCAGACAGGCTGACCCGCACCCCATATAAATCCCCGACCTTCATCAGGGACGCGCCATCAGAGGCGACGATTGTGACGGCAGGCTGGCGATTGTCCTGGGCCAGAACTGTGTTGGGGCTGGGCATGTCCCAGGCGAACCAACCGATGATACCTGCACCCAGCACCAACCCCCAGATGACTAGCGAAACCAGCCCCCGAAGGATGCGGGGCCAGCGCCGGGGTTCCCGGCTGCCACCGCCTCGGCGCAGGGCCGGTATTTTCCTTTTGCCGGATTTTGTCTGTTTCGATTGCGCAGCCTTCGATTGCGCAGCCTTCGATTGCACAGACGCGGCTTTCCGGGGCGCAGCCTTTTTCGCACCGGATTTACGGGGGGATGATTTTGTGCCGGTCTGTCGGGTCATAGGGCCGATATAGCGTATCACATCAGAAAAATCGCGATATATTGTAGGGGGTTGGATCAATTTTTTCTGAAAAGGGGATGGATTTGGTCTAACTTCGAATTGGTGTTGTTCTAGAAAAAGGCATAGGGTATTGTGATTACGGTTGAATTTGATCCTTTGCGATGCAACATCAGGATCAGATCACGAAGGAGACTGTCGGATGCCCGACGATCAGACCGGTAAGACTGTCACAGATAGGACTTTACAGGCGACAGACAGCACCCCTGTCGTTCAGCGCCCCTATGCCGATGCCCTGTCGCGGTTAAAGCAGGTTGGCCTGCGCCCGACACGCCAGCGCATGGCCCTGGCGAAGCTGTTATTCGATGGTGGCGATCAGCATATCACGGCGGAAAACCTGCATGGCATGGCCCGAAAGGCCGCCGTGAAAGTATCCCTGGCGACCGTCTATAACACGCTGCATCAGTTTACGGATTCCGGGCTTTTGCGTGAAGTCGTGGTTGGCCCCGGTCGGTCTTATTTTGACACAAACACCCATGATCACCATCACTTTTATGTGGAGCCTGCGGGAGAGCTGGTGGATATCCCCGTCGATTCCGTGGAATTGAGTCGCCTGCCCACACCCCCCGACGGGACTGTGATGGATCGCGTCGATGTCATTATTCGCGTGACGCGGCCGTAAATTAGGTAAGTGTTCCGTAACGATATCATCCCAATATTTTCCAGTTTAGAATTGTTTTAAACTGTTGACGTGGTTTTTCTCTGCGCTAGGATATTCGTGTCCCGACAGCGTTCGGGGCGTTAGCCGCCCTGGTGGCGCTTAGCGGATGATACACCACGTACATTGCCCTTTTCTGTTTGGTTGGGCGGTGTTCAACGGATCAGGAGGATGATCATGTCCCTTAAAGGCAGCAAAACCGAAAACAATCTGAAAGATGCATTTGCAGGCGAAAGCCAGGCAAACCGTCGTTATCTGTATTTCGCCCAAAAGGCGGATATCGAAGGCTATAACGATGTCGCCGCCGTTTTCCGCTCAACGGCGGAAGGTGAAACCGGCCACGCCCATGGCCATTTGGAATATCTGGAAGAAACCGGCGACCCGGCAACGGGCGAGCCGATTGGCGAAACCTCGCTGAATCTGAAGGCCGCCATCGTTGGCGAAACGCACGAATACACGGATATGTATCCGGGCATGGCGCGCACCGCCCGCGAAGAAGGCTTTGACGAAATCGCCCAATGGTTCGAAACCCTGGCGAAGGCTGAAAAGTCCCATGCCGGTCGTTTCCAGAAAGCATTGGACTCGATGGACTAACTGTCTGTCAGGAAGGGGCGGCGCTGGGATAGCCGGTGCCGCCTCCCTTCTCTTTGCTCATAAAGAGCCCTCTGAATAAGTCTTTGACTCAGGAGACGAAAATGCGGGAAGGCAGTCTGGACGCGCCGATGCGCCATCCAATCGGATGGGATGATCCGGATTTCTATGACGAGGAAAAGCTGGATGCGGAATTGCGCCGGGTGTTTGACATCTGCCATGGCTGCCGCCGCTGCTTTAATCTGTGTGACAGCTTCCCGCGGCTGTTTGACCTGATCGATGCCGCGCCATCGGAAGAGTTGGACACGGTTGACTCGAAAGATTTTAAGCCGGTCGTGGATGCCTGCACCCTGTGCGACATGTGCTTCATGGTGAAATGCCCCTATGTCCCGCCGCATGAATTCAATCTGGATTTTCCCCATCTGATGCTGCGCTATCGCGCGGTGGAGAATAAGAAGGGTCTGCGCGGCGGACTGGAAGCGCAACTGACCAAGACCGATCGCAATGGCAAGCTGGGCACATCCCTGGCCGGTCTGGCGAATTGGGCAACGGATCGTGGCAATGGATTGACCCGGGGTATCATGCAATCGGTCGCGGGGGTCCATAAGGACGCGGCCCTGCCACCGTTTGCGGGCAAGACCCTGGTGGATATGGCGAAGGATTTCCCGAAGGCTGATCCGACAGGTCCTGGCGCCGGGCAGAAGGCAGTGATCTATGCCACCTGCTATGGCAATTACAACACACCCCAGATTGGCGAGGCTGCGATGAAAATCCTGGCCAAGAACGGCGTGGAATGCGAGGTCGTGTATCCGGAATGCTGTGGCATGCCACAGATGGAACAGGGTGATCTGGGCACCGTTGCGGGTAAGGCGAAAAATGTCGCCAAGGCCCTGCGCCCCTATATCGATCAGGGGTATGATGTGATCGCGCTGGTGCCGTCCTGTGCCCTGATGCTGAAATTCGAATGGCCGCTGCTGGTTCCAGAGGATCCGGATGTGAAAGCCCTGTCCGGGGCGTCGCACGATATCTCGGAATATGTCGTGGCGCTGTCCAAACAGAAGGGTCTGGCAGAAGGGTTGCAGCCGCTGGATGGGCCGATTTCCATTCACATCGCCTGTCATGCACGGGCGCAGAATATGGGCCAGAAAGGGGCTGAACTGGCCCGCCTGATCCCCGACACCCGCATTGCGGCGGTGGAGCGCTGTTCCGGCCATGGTGGTTCGTGGGGGATAATGAAGGACACTTTCGATGTCGGCATGAAGGTTGGGAAACCGGTCTTCAAGCAGATGCAGTCGAAGGGCAAGGCGAAATATATCGCGTCAGAATGCCCGCTGGCCGGTCTGCATATTGAACAGGGCATTGCCGCCGCCCCGGAAACGCCGGAGGGGGAGGGTGAATATACAAAACCCGAACTGGCCGCCCATCCGATTGTGCTGTTGGCAAAATCCTATGGGTTGATGTAGGCGCCAAGCTCACCAGATTGAAAGTCAGAGCAAACAGATGGAATACATGATGAAAACGGAAATCACTAAGGCCGATATCCTGCCCCTGCCGGACTATATCAAGGTCCGGAAAGACCGCCATGCCGCGCTGATCGCGCTGAAGAAATTGCGCCGCATCGAAATCGGGCCGGTCGCCACCTGCTATTTCGAAAACTACGACACGATGCTGCACCAGGTGCAGGAGATGTTGTATATCGAAAAGGGTGGGGACGAGCAGGTTGAGGATGAGCTGCGCGCCTATAATCCAATGATTCCCAAGGGCAAGGAACTGACCGCCACGGTGATGTTCGAAATTGATGAACCGATCCGCCGCAAGAATTTCCTGTCCCGTCTGGGCGGGGTGGAAAACACCATGTTCATCCGTTTTGGCGATCATGAAGTCATGGGCGTTCCGGAAGAAGACCTGGACCGCACCACCGCCGACGGCAAGGCGTCCTCGGTTCAATTCATCCATTTCCCCTTCACCGATGCCCAGATCGCGGCTTTCAAGGCGGCGGCGCAAGTGCTGGTCGGTTTCAGCCACGACCAATATGGCCACATGGCCGTCCTGACCGACGCGTCCCGCGACGCCCTGGCGAAGGATTTTGGGTAGGGGTTACAAGGGTGGCCATTGTCTGGATGTATGGACTAAGGCCAAAATCCAGACAGTCGTCCCGTTCAGTTCATAAATCACGCGAAAGTGCTTCTCTAGGATAAGTTCTCTCGTGCCACTTATGAGCCCCTGGGTGCCCATTGTTGGGAAGTCGATCAGTTTGGAAACAACCTCAACCAACCGATCATCTAAAGTGATCGCGGCGGATGGATTATCAGCGGCGATGTATTCAAATACCGCCAAACGGTCTTTCTCTGCCTCTGGAGTCCAAATTATCTCCATTAATTTTTAGGTACCAACGTGTCTCTCAGCACCTGCTTCCGACTCTCGAATTCTGAATTGGTCGCTGTGTGCGTTTTTCCAGATTTAGCGTCGACTGATTGCCGTGCTGCTGAGACCTTTCTTTCCAGATAGGCTTCGTAACCCGCCTTTTCCTTTTGTTGCTCAATGAAATCGCGCATCAACTCGCGAACGACTTGTGATGCCGGGCGGTGCGTTGCCTCTGCCGCCTGTTTAAAGGCTGCATGTAGATCTGGCTCCAGCTTCAGCGTAAACACGGAATCCTTTTGCATAGCACGCTCCTTCGTCAGAAAAGGTCATGACGAAGTATATACTTTTTTAGTATGCTGATTAAAGGATCTTCTACTGCACGACTTCGCCGGGATCGATGCCCCAGACGTCGTTGCGGTCCAGCCAGCCGTCATAGCCGTCAACAGTGACCAGGCACCAATTGGGTTCGCACAGTTCGATGCGCGCCACCATACCCTGAGCCAGGCGTGCCACGGCGGGAGAGGCGGCGGCGGACAGGCGGCGCAGGGTGGTTTCCGGTGCTGTTACGATCAGCGTCCGCCGGGAACTTAGCAGCGCGAAATGGACCCAGCCTTCATCCCCCTCCCAATCGCGAATTTTCCGCCATTTGTCGAATTCCGCGATCACCTGGACCGGCATATCCATGCGATGATAGACCCACCGAATGGGGTAATCCACGCCGGGGCCGGTTCGGGCATTTGCTTCTGACGCCTTAATAGAGACCATACGAGGCACAGGCTGGCCGCTGGACTGCGCTGCCAGCGGTCCTGGGGCAAGGGCCAAGGTCAAAAGCAAGGAAAGAAGAGTGAAAATGCGGCGCATGTTTTCCTTAAGGGAGTGACAAGCAGGGTCAATCGGTTTCCTATAGCCTGATTCTCCTATAAAGAAAGCGCTGGACCTTGCTTCATCGCGACGCAGGACCACAAATGCCTCGCTTTTGGATTAAAATTGGTGAGTTTGGGCACAAATTCACGGATGAAACGATAAAACCCGTCACCTGCGCCAGAGTGCGGCGCAAGCGGGCGGGGCGGTGTTAGGGAACGGATGGAATTGTCATGACTTACAGAAAGCCGAAAGTCATCGTCACGCGCAAGCTGCCGGACATCATTGAAACCCGGATGATGGAGCTGTTCGATTGTGAGCTGAATCTGGTTGATGAGGCCTTCACCCGCGAACAATTGCTGGATGCGGTATCGCGTGCGGAAATTCTGGTTCCGACCGTAACGGACAAGATTGACAAGGATGTTCTGGATGCCGCTGGCGAGAACCTGAAGATGATCGCCAGCTTTGGCACAGGGGTGGACCATATTGACTTTGCCATTGCGCGCAAGCGCGGCATCGTTGTCACCAATACCCCGGATGTTCTGACCGAAGATACCGCTGATATGACCATGGCGCTTATCCTGTCGGTTCCCCGCCGTCTGGTGGAAGGGGAGCAATTGGTGCGTGAGGGCAAATGGACGGGATGGAGCCCGACGGGGATGTTGGGCCATCGTATCCATGGCAAGCGCCTGGGCATAATCGGTATGGGACGCATCGGCACCGCGGTCGCGCGCCGGGCCAAGGGGTTTGGTCTGTCCGTCCATTATCACAATCGCAACCGCGTTGCCGAAGACGTTGAACACGCGCTGGAGGCGACTTTCTGGTCATCCCTGGATCAGATGATCGCGCATATGGACATCCTGTCGATCAATTGCCCCCATACGCCCGCAACGTACCATCTGTTGAATTCACGCCGCCTGGATCTGATGAAAAGCCATGCCTATGTGGTGAATACGTCACGCGGGGAGGTCATCGACGAAGCGGCGCTGGTCAAGGCGCTGTCCCAGGGTCAGATCGCCGGGGCGGGGCTGGATGTATACGAAAACGAACCCGCCGTGAATCCGAAATTGATCAAGCTGTCAAATGTCGTCCTGCTGCCGCATATGGGCTCCGCAACGATAGAAGGGCGGATCAATATGGGAGAGCGCGTTATCATCAACATCAAAACCTATGTCGATGGGCACAATCCCCCGGACCGGGTTATCGATACAATGTTCTAGGACTGTATTATAGTGACCCTGAGGTGTAGTTTTAAAAGGTTGGAATTTTTATTCTCTTTTTGCTTGCATAAGTCTCAGGCTCAGGTCACGTAAGATTATGAGCGACAATCCACACCCCGCGTCGTATTCCTCCCCCCAGCGCGCATCTGGGCAATCCGGTCTGTCGTGGTTTTTAAGCCGGTTCAACCGACACACGCATGAGCTATTCCGCCTGGCCGGACCCGTGGTTATCAGCCGCGCGGGTATTCTGACCCTGGCGCTGACCGATACCATCATGTTGGGGCCCTTGGGGGCGGAAGAAGTCGGTCGTTACGGCCTGGGCACGTCTGCTTTCATTCTCTTGCTGGTTTGTGGCATCGGATTGATGTTCGGAACTGTGGTGGAAACCAGCCATTTGCGCGGCGCGGGTCGTGTTGCCGAAACCGGCCAGGTGTGGCGGCGCGCACTGCCCTATGGCATCGTCCTGGGCATTATCGGCGTTGTTATGACCCAGTTCGCTGAAACCTATTTCCTGCTGGTTGGGCAGGATCCTCACCTTGCCAAAATCAGCGCCAGCGTGACCCATATTCAGGGCATCGGTCTGTTGCCCCTGATGATCTATATGGCCAGCAATTACTATCTGGAGGCAATGGGGCGTCCGGTTCCGGGTATGATTATTGTCTGGGGCGTCAATCTTGTGAATATCCCCCTGAATCTTTGGCTGATCCATGGTGGCATGGGGGTGGAAGGGGCAGATGGCGCCGCCCTGGCGACGACAATCTGTCGTACCCTGATGATGATCGGGGTGACGGGATATGTGTGGTATCTGGGCGGTCGCCAGGATTATGGCATTCGCCAACGCCCTCAGCCGGGCTGGATTGCAGGTGGAAAGGTCATGCGGCGGCATGGCTATGCGGCTGGTCCGGCCTATGCCGCGGAAAGCGGGGCGTATCATGTATTGCATATCTATGCCGGTTGGATGGCCGCGAACGAGCTTGCCTCGTTTACGGTGAATATGAATCTGTTGTCGATGATATTCATGATATCGCTGGGCATTGCCAACGCGACGGCGGTTCGCGTCGGGGTCGCCCATGGGCGGCGGGATTGGCCGGATCGTGCCCTTGCGGGTTGGACAGGCATGTTCTGGAACATGGTCCTGTTGCTGCCTATCGCGGTTGTCTTATGGTTTATGCCTGAACAGACCATGGCCGTTATGTATCAGATCACCGACCAGGAATTGCTGCATGTCATGGCACCGGCCACGATGTTGGTTGGTGTTGCGATGATGCTGGATGGCGGTCAGTTCACGCTGGCCAATGCCTTGCGGGGCACGGGCGACAAATGGTCCCCCACATTCATAAATCTGGTCGGCTTTATCGGATCAATGATCCCTGCCGCCTATATTATCGGTATTGTGATGGGGCGCGGCGCACAGGGATTGTACGAGGCGATCCTGCTGGGGGCGACCCTGGCCTGTGTCATCCTGGTTATCCGCTGGACTTGGGTCTGTGCCAAACGTGCGCAGCAGGCGGATTGACGCCAGGTTACGACAGCAATTCGTCCAGGGCGTTCGTCAGGCGGTCCACTTCCGACACGGTGGAATAATGCACCATGGAAATGCGCAGGACGCCGATTTCAGGATCAATGCCCAGGGCTTCGACACAGCGCCGTCCATAGAAATGGCCCGCCCCAACACATAGGCCCCGTTCCGCAAGCGCGGTTGCCAGTGCCTCTGGCGTATGCCCTGGAATATCCAGTGAGAATGTCGCCGCCCGCCGTGCGGGGTCAGACTCCCGCCGACCAATCAGGCGGATATCCTGCCTGGTTTCCAGCCAGGCCAGAAACCGCGCCATGACCGTTGCTTCCTGATGTTGGAAAAGGGTGTAAACCCGACCTGCCCTGCTGCGCGGATCATTGGAGGGGGTGTCAAAATGGTGATTATGGACCGCGTCCAGATAATCCAGAATGCCACCGATCGCGCCTGCGGATTCGTAATTGGTGCCGCCCGGATTCAGCATCGCCGCCCCATTGCCATCGTGAAAAAAGTGATTCTGATTGGCAACTGCGTCGATGCGGGCCTTCTTGCCATACAGCATGGCCAAATGCGGGCCGTATAATTTGTAGAAACTGAACATATAGAAATCGACATCCAGCGCCGCCAGATCGGGCAGGGTATGGGCGACGGCTGCAACGCCATCGACCACCACCATGGCCCCGGCCTGATGGGCGATGCGCGTGATGGCCGCCACATCATTGACGGACCCAACGATATTAGACACATGGGGGAAGGCGACCAGTCTGACCTTACCATCCGCCAGCAGGGGCGTCAGATCCGCCGGGTCCAAATCGCCCGTGGTTGGATCAATGCGCCATTCGCGAACCTCTATTCCGGTATCCGCCAAACGCCGCCAACAGCCGCCATTGGCTTCATGGTCCTGATTGGTGACAACAATCGCATCGCCGTCGGCCATGCCCGGCCGCAAGGCATGAGACAGGACATAGGCATTCAGCGTGGTCGACGGTCCGATGACCAATTCATCCGGGCTGATATTGAACAGCGCCGCAATGCCTTTCTGGGCCTTTTCAATCCGCGCCTTACCGCGTTTTGCCGCAGCAAAGGGCCATTCCGGCTGGGTCTGGCTGTCGCTCATGAAATGCGACATGGCGTCTATGACCTGTTGGGGCACATAGGACCCGCCGGCGCTTTCGAAATAGGCATCCGCCTCAGCTTGGGCCAGCAGGGGAAACTGCGAACGGCAGAAATCTACATCCAGAATGTCGGTCAAAACCTACTCCGCAGCATCGGTTAGTTTGAAATGGGCCTCATAGGCGGCTTTTTGGCGTTTCAGCGCATTGATTGTGTTGCGCATCAATAGGGCGACGGTGACGGGGCCAACGCCACCGGGAACCGGTGTGATCCAGCCCGCAACTTCTGACACGCCCTCATAATCGACGTCCCCGCACAACCCGTCTGTCCCATCTTCCTTGGTGATTGCATTGATGCCAATGTCAATGACGGCCGCGCCGGGCTTGATCATATCGGCGGTCACCAATTTGGGGCGACCGACCGCGACAAAGACCGCATCGGCACGTCTGGAATGGATGGAAACCGCGCGGGTCATATGGTGACAGACGGTGACCGTCGCGCCTTCAGCCATCAACATAAAGGCGATGGGCTTGCCGACAATTTCCGAATGCCCGATGACGACGACTTCCAGCCCCTGCATGGGCAGATTGGTGCTGCGCAGCAACTCGACAGAGGCCGCCGCCGTACAGGGTGCCAGATCGATTTCGTTATAGACGATATTGCCGATGGAGGTCGGGTTCATCCCCTCAACATCCTTGAACGGATGCACGGCACTTTGCAGCGCCTTGATGGAGATTTGCGCAGGCACGGGCCGTTGAATGATGATGCCGGTGACACGCGGGTCCACATTCATCGTCGCAATGGCGACTTCCATTTCCTGTTGGGTCACATCGCCTGGAAAATGACGTTCCTCAAAGGCGACACCGATCCGCTCCGCCACGCGGCGCTGGTTGCGGACATAAACAGCCACGGCCTCCACATCACCAACTGTGATGGAAATCAATTTAGGCGGCCAGCCTACAGCGGTAAAATGCTCAATATCCGCCTGAACGGCATTTAAGATTCTGTCCGCAACTGGCTTTCCACGCAAATCCCGATTGCTCATAGCACGACCACCCGCTTCACAAAGGCAAACCCTGCAAGGGTGTTAGCCCAGCCCACCGGATGGGAAAAGCAATAATGTGCAACCAGTCACGGGAAACCGCAGCATATGCTTGGAATCGATTGTTTCTGACGGCGCGGGGAAGGGACGTTTATGCGGAAATCTTCCCTGGATAGGGCTGTTTGGAAAGCCAGGCCCTGAAGTCCTTTCCATTCATGGGCTTTGCAATGAAATAGCCCTGGGCATAATGACAACCGGCAATTCTCAGCTTGTTCAGGACGGGTTCGGTTTCCACCCCCTCCGCAACGATTTTCACATCTCTGGAGGCGCAGATTGAAATGGCGGCATTTACGATGTTCTGGGAGTCCTGTGAGGACGCGAAATCCTGCACAAACGATTTATCAATCTTCACCGTATCGACCGACAGCAGTTTGAACTGTTCAAGCGAGGAATACCCTGTGCCAAAATCATCGATGGCGATTTTATAACCAATCGTTTGCAGCTTTTTCAACGTCACCATTGCGGCATCGATATCCTGCACAAGGCCGGTTTCAGTCAATTCCAGCTCAATACCATTAAAGTCACTTCCCATGCGTGTCGGAAGATCCCCAAGAACAGCCAGGATTTCGTCATCGGACAGATCATTTCCCGACAGATTGATGGACATATCTATCGGTATTCCCGCCTTGCGCCAGGCAACCAGTTCCTGGCTGACCTTATCCAGAACCCACTTCGTCACGTCGCCGATCAGACCGGCCTTTTCCGCCAGGGGTATGAATTTGTCGGGGGGGACAGAGCCATGCCGGGGGCTGTCCCACCGCAGCAATGCTTCCGCCCCGGTGATCATATTGTCTTTCAGAGACAGTTTGGGTTGGTACACAATGGAAAGACAGCCCTGTGACAGGTCTTTGTACAGGTCATCCATCAGGATCAGGTTTTCGCGCGTGTTTTCATGCTGCAAAGCATTGAAGGTCGCAATGCGGGACGGCATCTTGATCGCCACCTCAGAGGCAAAAAGCGCCTTATCCATGGTTTTGTGCTGCATCAACTCCACTTGATCAGCGGAGGCTATACCAACCGTGTATCGAACCGGAAGGGGGATATTATTGACAATGACCCGTTTCGGGATGGCTGCAATTAAATCGGCAATGCGCCGTTGCGCATCCTTCAAGGCGTTGTTGTGAACCACCCCCAGCGCTGAGGCACCGATTTTAAAAAGTTGAAAATCCCGCGCGTCCAGATGTGCCTTAAGGGTCAGGAATGCCTTTGTGGAAAATTCGGTGGCAATGGCATAGCCAAATACAGTTTGAACATCCCGATAATTGTGCAGCCGAACCACACAGATCGTTGCCTCGTCAGATTGATTTCGCATAAATCTATCATCGCTGGGCAGTTTACCAAACAAGGTCAATCCGGTGTCGGGATCTATCCGGCTCAACCGATCTTGT
>TARA_R100001143_G_scaffold20211_2_pt1 | contig 107243 bp, 128 predicted proteins | sample TARA_R100001143 | Tara Oceans TARA_R100001143 (sample SAMEA2621300) | marine metagenome | biome: marine biome (ENVO:00000447); feature: mesopelagic zone (ENVO:00000213); material: "saline water (ENVO:00002010), including plankton (ENVO:xxxxxxxx)" | depth 800 m | reverse complement strand
AAAGATGATTAATGATATGTTGTGGTTAGCAAAAAGTGACCACGGTTTAGTCAAGCTGGAACAAACACCGCTGGATTTATCCGATGAAGTCAAAGCGTTGTTTGGTTTTTTTGAAGCGCTAGCAGAAGACGACAAAGTCGCACTAACCATAGCTGGTCAAGCATGACCAATTCATGGCGATAAAGCCATATTGCGCAGAGCAATATCTAACCTACTTTCCAACGCCATTCGCTTTACTAAATCTGGGAAAAGAGTACTGGTACGACTGGATAATCCTTCAATCGAAACATTGACTAGGTTTCTCCGCTCATTTTCTTTCAGAAAGTATCATCGGCTAATATCCTTCTTATGAAAGTTTTAGAAACTTACTGTAATAGCTCCATTTTAAAACGGACACTGGGTTGACATGGCTATTTAGGATGCAGATTGTCGATAACATAATGATGAATATGCTGACGTCCAGATGTTGCGATGTGCGGGTGGTTATCAGCCAGATCATCATGTCTATGCATTAACTCTGTAGATTCATTAAATGGCCATAACCTGATAGCTGAAATGAGCGCAATCAATGCAAGACCTGCAAGCACCACCAAAGTTATCTGTAAACCGGCTATAGATCCAAGCCAGCCAGCCAGCGGATAGGCAACAAGCCAACCGGCGTGGGATAAGGAAAACTGGGCAGCAAAAAGTGCGGGTCGGTCCACCCCAATGGATGATTTTATTAACAATCTGCCGACGGGGGTCTGTACAGTCGAAGAGCCAATTCCAAGCAAAGCCCAGACCGGGATCAGCCATTCCAAGCTGTCTACAGCGATGGCCAAAAGCATTCCTGAAATGAGGATACCTGCTCCCGTTAACATGACCCGACGATCCTGCCATCGCTTGAGCAAAGCAGGTAAAGTCAACGCCGCCAACATCGAACCACCACCAAATGCCGCAAAGGCCATTGCCGTATGCTGATCTGTCAGGCCGAACTGGCCCTTCACCAGTACCACAGTGTTAACGATCACCATGGCACCGGCCAAGCTGACAACAAAGTTTAACGCCATTAGTCCCTTTAACCGGGGCGTTGCAGCAAAGATTTTAAATCCGCGCCGGGCACGCTCATAAACGCTGCGATGCTTCTCGGGTTTGACACCTGATGGAATAACCACAGAGACCACCAGCAATGCTGAGCCAATGAAACCAATAACTGTGCCTGAAAAAAGTCCATGCCAACTTGTAACCAGCAAGAAAATTGCTGCCAGAGCCGGGCTAATGAGGTTTTCCAAATCATAAGCAAGGCGGGAAAGCGATAGAGCCTTGGTGTAATCATCTTCATCCGGAAGCGTATCCGGGATAATCGACTGAAAGGTTGGGGTAAATGCTGCAGAAGCAGATTGAAGTACTGCGATCAGCACATACACCTCCCAGACTTCGGTAACAAAAGGCAATGCAAGCGCTGTTACAGCACGAACAATATCCAATGACACCAACATCACCCGGCGTGGAACACTTTCCGCTAACGCCGAAGCAAGCGGTGCAATCAATACATAAGCGATCATCTTGATGGCCATTGCAGTGCCCATCACCTGGCCGGCATCATTACCGGCTAGATCAAACGCCATAAGAGTAAGTGCAACAGTTGCTAAGCCGGTTCCCAACAAGGCAACAACCTGTGCGAAGAATAGGTGCCGATATGTGCGATGCCTCAATATATTAAACATGGTTCACCTTAATTTTTTAGAATATTGGCAATTGCTTTAATTGTTCATAGTTGTCAGCTTTTAAGCACAAATGCGTCTCCAAAACATTGCAGTATCTAATTCGAGTTCTACTCCGTTTTCATGGACGGTTTAAAAACGGGGTAGAACCTAATTAAAAATCCTCCTGACAAACACGTGCTGATTCAGCGGATTGGGGGGGATATTTCTTTAACCAATAGACTCAATGAGAGTGGCATGTAAGAAATAACCCATTAGATCAGAACTAATCCACAAAGTTATGGCTCTCAAACCCTCCATCCTAATTTTCTGCTAAAAAAAGGTAAGATACAGGAGCACCGAGTATCACACTCTTTGCTAGAGTGATTGACGTCTCAGTCTCCCTGTGCTCAACATATGAAAAAGTAATGCCAAAATAGAGACCATGGGTAGGGCAATAATAAAACTAGCTAAATCCGGCTTTTTTCCTGACAGCCATGATGTAGCTGAAATAGTTCCAGCTGCCAGAAAAACTTTAATTTGTGCTTACATTTCACATAACCTCTTATATTTTAAAATTTCCATTATCATTAATTTCATAAAGCTCACCTGCGTTCGATAGCATCAGGTATGTAGTATCGGGTAAAATTGAATTTTCTGCCTCGACAACGGTATAGTCCTCTGAGCGCCCTACGATCTTTATATCCTGAATTAAAAGCTTCGCCCAGCTTGAATGTAACTTCCCGATCGATACTTCATTTTCTGTCGCAGCAAGCTCTTTTAATATTATCAAGGCGCGGTTGGTGATGAACTTATCATTCATACTTTTTATTTCCTAAAACGCAAAAGAATTCTGTAATTCGTACTAGCATTAGTGTCTGTGTTCATCGCCTAAGTCATGGCGGTGAACACTCTCATCATAGGTATCTTGCTCTAAGAGAGAATCTGGTTCTTGTACTGAGTCTTCTTCATTGTCAATGTGATAGTTTTCTCCATCATGACTATGTAGCCTTTCATAATACGAACTCTCATTTGAAACGGCTGGAACCTTATTTTCAGCGTTATCATCTACATGACCATGATAATTGGTGCCATCGTGAGTGTGTTCAATCTCATTTGCTAAGGCGTTATTGATGAGTGTATTGGTGTTAGTACTGGATTCGCTTTTATCTATTGCTGAGGACATATCTTGATGAGTATGGAGGTGATCATCCTTATTCATCGGAAAGTCATCAGTGAATTTCGTATGTGTATAGCCATGAAGCTGGAACATCAGCAAGATCAAACCAGCCATCATAAGGCTGACATTCGATGCAATAGCAAACCGTAAGAAACTCTCACGTTTACGCCAAATAGTCAGTACAACAAGCATTACAGCCAGTGCAGCGATTTGGCCTAATTCAACACCCACATTGAATGCCAGGATTTTTGCTACCAACCCTTCTGTACCTAAAGGTAACTCCTGCAGACGTGTAGATAGTCCAAAACCATGGATTAAACCAAAACCAAATACCATCCAAAGCAAGCTAGGTGCCTTTGTATTAAGGTAACGCTTAAAGCCGCCTAAATTGTCAAATGCCTTGTAACAGATCGTTAAAGCGATAATTGCATCAATCAAAAAATAGTTAATTTTAATGCCTAATAATGTGGCAAAGATTAAGGTAATTGAATGACCAACAGTAAACGCTGTGATGAACTTAACAATTGTGCTGAACTTGGTTAGAAAGAACATGACACCGAATAAAAACAGCAGATGGTCATACCCCGTAAGCATATGGGTCGCCCCTAGGCTTATATATTCCATGAAGTTAGCATTGAGCATGCGAGCTTGATCTTCAGCTGACATACCGTGGCCAAAAGCTAATGGACTAACCAAAATTAGACCTATCACTAACAAGAATTTAAACATGATTGTTTTTTCCTTTAATCTTTTGAATTTATAAAGTTTATTTATTTGTTCTTTGTACGATCCGGTACAGAGCCGGAAGTACAAATAGGGTCAACAACGTGGATGAAATAACACCTCCAATAACTACAGTTGCTAAAGGTCTTTGTACCTCTGAACCAATACCTGTATTAAGTGCCATAGGGACAAAACCCAGAGAGGCGACAAATGCCGTAGTAATGACTGGCCGTAAACGAGTCATTGCTCCTTTCACAATCGCATCTGTTACTTCAATTCCCTCTTTCATCAGTTCTCGGATGAACGACAACATCACCAGGCCATTCAGAATGGCTATGCCTGATAGGGCGATGAAGCCAACTGCAGCGGAAATAGAAAATGGAATATCCCTTAAGACTAGTGCCAATACGCCTCCAGTTAGTGCAAGTGGTACACCAGTGAAAATCACCATGGCGTCTTTAAAAGAACGAAGTGCCAGTAGCAGTAATCCGATAATCATGAATAAGGTGGCAGGCACAACTACCATTAATCGATTAGAGGCTGATTGTAAGCTTTGATAAGTGCCGCCATACTCCACCCAATAACCAGCCGGAATATCAACTCGTTGACTGACAGTTCTCTTAACATCTTCTACAAAAGATCCTAGGTCACGCCCTCGAACGTTAGCCGTGACAACAACTCGTCGTTTGCCATTCTCACGATTAACCTGATTCAAACCATCGATGTAGCTGAACTCGACAAGCTCCATTAGAGGGACATATCGTTGATTTGTGACCTGAATTGGTAGAGAACCTAGGCTATCAAGATCCGTTCGGCGCTCCTCAGGAAGCCTAACTGTAATATCAAAGCTACGGTCCCCTTCGTAAAAGAGTCCTGAAACTTGCCCACCAATTGCAATGGCAAGTTGATCTTGAAGCATGTCCAGACTGACTCCATAACGTGACATAACATCAAATTTAGGTTCGATAGCCAGAAATGGCAGGCCTTTCGTTTGTTCTACTTGAACATCAACAATATCTTCGACGTCAGAAATAGCTTCTTCTATGTTACGGCCAACTTCAGCCAGCAAGTCCAAGTCATCACCAAATACTTTGATCGCTAACTCAGCTCGGACACCCGATAAAAGTTCATTGAATCTCATTTGAATTGGCTGAAGAAACTCATATCGATTGCCAGGAATATCACTGACTAACGTCTCTAAATCAGCAACAACTTCACTCTTTAATTTATCTGGGTTAGGCCACTCAGAACGTGGCTTAAGAATGATGAAGTTATCCGCAACACTTGGTGGAACAGCGTCTGTCGCTACATCAGCAGTACCAATTTTTGCGAAGACTCTTTGAACTTCAGGCAATTCCTTAATCCTACTCTCCAAAATTTTTTGAAACTCGATTGACTGTGACAGGGAAGTGCCAGGAATGCGAAGTGCATGCATTGCAATGTCACCTTCATCAAGATTAGGAACAAATTCACTCCCCAGCTGTGTTGCATACCACCCTGATAAAGCGACAAGTGCTCCAGCAAGTAGGATCACTAGCCACCTCACTTTTATTGCCTTAATGAGTAACCACTGATAACCATTCTGTAGAGCATTGAAAGTTTTGCTCTCTTTCTCAACCAGAGGCTTTTTGAAAAGAAAAGCAATTGCCGCAGGCACGAATGTAATTGATAAAATCATTGATGAAACTAAAGCGATGACAACAGTTATTGCCATAGGGTGAAACATCTTACCTTCCACCCCCGTGAGAGAGAAAATGGGGAGGTAAACAGCAGTGATGATAAAGACACCAAACATTGCCGGCCTGATAACTTCACGCGTAGCGTTATAGACCACGTCCAACCGTTCAGATAATGAGAGCGTTTTACCTTGCTTAGCTTCTATACCCAAACGACGTAGACAGTTTTCAACGATGATAATGGCACCATCGACAAGAAGACCAAAATCGAGCGCGCCTAAGCTCATCAAGTTAGCACTGACTCTGGTCTGTACCATACCCGAGATAGTCATTAGCATCGCAATTGGAATTACCGCCGCAGTTAATAACGCAGCCCGAAAATTCCCAAGTAAGAAAAATAAGATAACGATAACAAGCAAAGCCCCTTCCAAAAGGTTGGTTTGAACTGTCTTAAGTGTTTTATCAACGAGCTTAGTGCGATCATAAACGGCCTTTGCTACTATCCCCTCTGGCAAACTAGCGTTGATAACCTCTAATTTTTCTGCAACACCTTTAGCAACCGTTCGGCTATTTTCTCCAACCAGCATAAAGACCGTGCTCATTACTACCTCACGACCGTTTTGCGTAGCCGCACCTGACCGAAGCTCTTTACCTTCTTCTACATTCGCGAGGTCTTTGACACGAACAGGCAATTTCTCAGAAGGCTTCACTAAGATATTGCCTATTTCTTCTAGATTATTTGCCTGTCCAGGAACACGTAATAAAAGTTGTGCACCTTTTTTCTCAACAAAACCTACACCTCGGTTTTGATTTCTGTCAGAAATAGCGTCAATAAGCTCCTGCTGTGAAACCTCATGAAAAAGTAGCTTTTCCGGCTTCATTGCTATTAATACTTCACGTTTAAAACCACCTATTGGGTTCACTTCGACTACACCGGGTACGCGCAGGAGCTGTGGTCTAATTATCCAATCGTGAGCCGTACGCAAGTCTGTAGGCGTGATTGCAGTTCCATCGTCTTTTGTTGCACCGGGTAGCGCGTCAACTGTGAACATAAATATTTCACCCAGACCAGTAGCCATCGGTCCGAGCTCGGGGTTCAATGAGGCCTGAAGCTTGGTTCTAACATTGGTGAGTCGCTCATTGACCAGTTGTCTGGCGAAGTAAATATCAGTGTCATCACTAAATATAATTGTTACCTGAGAAAGTCCATAACGAGACACTGAACGCGTATATTCAAGATTAGGTAATCCTGCCATAGCGGTCTCAATAGGAAACGTAACACGCTGCTCAACCTCTAAAGGTGTATAACCCGGAGCTTCTGTGTTAATAACTACCTGAACATTAGTAATATCTGGCACTGCATCTATAGGTAACCGGTTGAAATTCCAGATTCCCAGGATGCTGATGAACAGCACCAATGCCATGATGACAGAGCGACCATTCAGAGACGCTCTCAATATTGTATCTAACATAGTTGCCTCTTAATGATCGTGTGATGCGCCAGACTTATCTATGTCGGCTTTGATGACATAGCTGTTGCTGGTGACATATTCTGTTCCGGGCTGAAGTCCACCTTTAACTTCAGCCCACTCACCAGCTTGCTCGCCTAGCTCAAGCATTCGGACTTCATAGGTAGTGCCGACTTTTGCGTACACCACCTGAAAATCTCGAAATGCCTGAATTCCATCACGCTTTACCGAAAGAGGGACTTCATGGATGTTGGTGGTAACTGTTCCTTTCACCATCGCACCCGGGCTTAAATTTCCTGATGAATTCTTGATAGATACGCGTATCGCCACACCCTCTACACCATCCATTTCCGGGCTTATGTAGTTGATTTCACCCTCGATAGGAGAAGCTACCCCTTCAACCATTAGTGAGACGGGGTTACCTATTTGAATCTTTGAGCGATTTTCAGGAAAGACGAATAGTTCAGCTGCCAAAGACTTTTTATCTACAATTCGCAGTAATGAATTGCCCTTGGTGTGCTCGCCGGTATTAATGTTTCTATCGGTTACAACACCACCAATTGGTGAATATATATTGTATGAATTTAGACTTTTATCACTCTCTATCGTCAAAAGCGGCGTGCCTTTTTTAACTTCATCACCCAGATTCACATGCACTTTTCTCACAATCCCATCAAAGCGAGCAGATATTGTTCTGGTATTCTCTATCGGAGAAATCAATTGGCCATAGGCTAAAATGGTTTTGCGTATGTTGGCTGGGCCGGCTTTCTCCGTTTTAATTCCACTTGCCTTAGCGATGTCATCATTGATAATGACTCGACCTTCGAAGTTGTCATAAGTCCAGGTGTAGTCTTTGCCTTGATATTCGGCATGGAGTTTCACGGCAAAAGAGTGAGGCTCATAGATGGCCATATCACCTCTCAAGTAGTCTTCTTGCTTATAAAACCCGATGTCGTCTTGAACATCTCCCAGCCGATCCAGAACTACACGTACCTTAATCTCGTCAGGACTTATCGGCTGACCAGCTTCTGTTGCCCATACCCTGAATTCGGGTGGCACGCCATCTTCGTAAATGGCTAACTCAATCGCAAAATCTTCTTGCCTTAGCATTCTTCCGTTATTTGGCCCCTTTTCTACCTCTTCGTAGCCACTCTCGTTATTCTTCACTGCGTAGACGGGCAACGATGTCATTGAAAATAATGCCAAATGTATGACCAAGATCAGGCCTCTATTACGTATATTTTTCATTCATGATTTCCTTTGAGTTACAGTGCGACACCAGCCAGACGCTCAATTTCGACACGATTGAGGTGAGCCTGGAATTGCAGGTTTAGTAATGTCTCTTGAGCCTTGATTAGATCCTGTTGAGCCGAGCTCCATTGAACAAAGCTGTATTTTCCTAACTTGTAGGCATTTTCTGCTTCATCAGCTGCAAGTTTGAGGCTAGGGATAACTTTTTCTTGTAGTGATGTGACAGAGTTTTGATACCGTTCGTACGAACGAACGTAATTTGCAAGCTCAGTTTCCATCCTAATACGGGTGGCTACAGCATCGGCTCGGTAAGCTGCTTGTTCAGCACCAAGCGCTCGTACCTTTGCCATATTACGATCGGGACTGCCTAGGGGAATGGTAAATCCAGCAACCAATCCATAATCATTGGCTGCTTCATATCGACGAATTCCTGCATTGAAACGCCATTGAGTTTTGGCTTCAGATTTGGCAAGTTCGGCTTTTGATCTAGCAACTCTTTCGTCACTTAATAAAAGTTCGATATTTGGGTGATTGGTTAAATACTCTCTTAGTCGTTCAAAGTTAATTTGTTCAGTGGGTAAATCCAACTCTCCTTGAACTTCAGAAAATGTTGGCTCGAACTCCCCCCACTGAGAAGCTAGACTCTTAACAGCTACATCAATTTCATAACTACTATTGTGAAGGGAAAGCTTTTTTTCTTCTAAATTAGCGATGGCTTGATATCTGTCTGCATCTGGCGCAGCGCCAGCTCTTACACGCCGACTAACTTCTTTTTCTACTCGCTCAAGCTCTGCTACGGCCTCATTTACTAGCCCTTTTTTCTTTTGAAAGAATAGGGCGGACAGGTAGTATCTTGCTGTTTCGGAAGCAATGTCTAAGCGCTTGATTTCTTGCTGCACAACTAAACTAGACTTTTCTCTCTCAGCAATAATGGTTCGCTTTTCCAGCAACTCACTTTCAAGTAGCCAATTCAGGCTAAGCGTTGATTGTGTACTTCTTATGTTGCTGTAGGTACCTGTTCCCAGGGCATCTTCAAGCATGAAGCTTAGCTCTGGCCGCTGACCGACACCTGCTTGTTGGATGTATCCATCGGCACTATTTATGAGTTGGCTGTAGCCTGGTAAGCCTGGATGTAGAAGCAGTGTTTTGTTTACAGCCTCTCTCAGTGAAATTGAATTTAAAACCTCGTTATCCTCACTGGCATAGACAGGTAGCCATACAATTATTGCCGTGACAAAGACCATGCCTATCAACAGCTTTCTGAATAAAAACCGACCGGCAATCGGTTTGTTGGAGAAAAATCTGGGCCTTGGAGAGCCATGAGTAACAACACCATAAAACCGACTGCCAATCGGTTTTATGGGCAACACTTTTCTTTGATTTTCCACAAACGTGACTCCTAATGATTAAAAAACGTCTCAACGACGTGATGAAAGGTGTCTAGGCTAAGAAGACAAAATAAGCTGATTACAAATAAGGAGCCATAAAGCGAATAATTAGTGATCGAGCGAGCTGGATGCTGAGTCAATAGACTTTCGATACGAACCTTGACATCATTGCTACTGAAACCGCATTGAAGACTTCTTTCATCAGAGCTTTTTTCATATGCATTAATGATTTTCGTCACTTTCAATAAGGTCGCGGCAACATCAAGTTTTGAAATTCCATTTGAGACAACAAAATTATCAGCTTTAAGCTCCATTGATAATGCCATCTCATGCTGAATTGTCTTCCTTACGCCTCCAGTGAAAAAAGAGGACATAAAACCAAAAATGAGCTTATGCAAAGAATCTTTGTTTATTACATGACTGAGTTCGTGTAACTGAACAATTTTTAATTCAGAAGTTTCGAGCTCATTTGCGAGCCCTTTCGTTATAAATGTTTTGGGTTTCAGCAAGCCTGCAGAGAATGCATTTGGTTCTTTAACATCCAGGATTCCTTCACTATCAGGAAATGAACTGATTGCACTGAAATTTCTTACATGTCTTGCAACCAATACACCGCTTTTGACTAAAGTGAAACTGAATACTATAAGTAAAAGTATAGTCGGATAGATATGCCAACTATTCAAAACAAAAACATCAGGGTGATGCCAGTGCATTAAATTAGCTAACGAAGGAAAAGTGGTATCGAGTGACAACCCAACAAAAATAGGTGAAGCTATAGCTAAGGCCCACGGCATGCTCACTGTAAGCCACATAAATTGTGTTTTGCGTGCTGGAGTAAGAGAATACCAGTATCTTTTTGGCAACACTATTAAGCTAGAGACTCCAATACCTACAAAGAAGGCGACTGACCCAAGAGAGAGCGTGTTGAGCAAGAGTGCTGCTTGGTCAAAAAACAAATCCATTACTCTGAATCTGAAGCAGTTCGATGTCTATCAATGAGCGCTTCCAACTCAGTGATTTCTTTATCAGATAGACTAGATGATAAGGATGAGAAAGCTGCATGAAGAGCGTTTTCAGGGCTTGCAAAGAAGTCCTTCGTTAAGTCAACAAACAGTTCACCTATGAAGTCATCTTTCGTTTTTGTGGCTTGATATAGATACGCATAGCCACTTTTATGGCGCTTTAGTAGCCCTTTTTTATAAAGCCTGTCTAAAGTGCTTTGGATGGTGTTAAGCGTCCCACCTCGCTTAGGCTCGAAATAAGCATGGACCTGCTTAGCATCAGCCTCACCATACTTCCAGAAAAACTGAAGTACCGCTTTTTCAAGTTCACCTAGAGTCACGTTAATATCTTACTCACCCAATATATACACTAAAACTATCTCACATATAAAACCGACCGTCAATCGGTATTATGATTAAACAAGTGTAAATTAATTTATCGTAGTCAGTACGATGGAAAATTAACGGGCAATACGAGACGAACCCACCGAGGGCACCCACAAAGATGGATTTATTTCGTCAGATTTAAAACATAGAAAAATGCTGGATAAGCTAAGCTAGAATAGCCTTGACAATAAAAAGTACATAACAGACTTTTAAATTTTGCGATATCAATAGAAATGATTCTCTATTTCTCAATTGCTGTCTATGGTCAGCGCCGGAAATAATCATATCTTTCCTTTGCTCTGTAGGTAGAGCACTAGTTTCTTACGCAGTCCAAGATTGATTTTATGTGAGTTATCAATAGCATTATTAAGAGCGATTATCTCAATATCTAAATTACCAACATCATATTTAAGATAATTTCAAAAGAACTCAGCTTCTTCCAAAGAGAGCCTTTTTACATCGAGTGGATCTGCATTAACGCCAAAATATGTAGTTCGGTCATTTGTCGTTAAATCACAATAAATGGGTGGGCCAATATAGGCCTCTCCTCCTCTGCACAAAACATATTCTTCTTTCACATAGTCGGATTGTTGTAATAGTTCAGCTGTGTCAATATAGGTTACAAGGTTGGCATAGGCTAGCTCTGCTGATTTTCCCATGCGATCAAAGATTTTCGTCTCATCTTTTCGTATGTTTTCTTAAATTTATCTACATCATTGGGGTTTTACCCCGTTTCCACGGACGGTTTAAAAACGGTTGATAACTTCATATCGTACTTAGCAACTCTTCGTCTCATCCGAGGATTATGGAAACGCTCAATATAGTCAAATAAATCCGCTTTGGCAGAATCCAAGGTTGGGTAACGCATTCGGTTTGTCCGTTCTCTTTTGAGAACACCAAAAAAGCCTTCACAGGCCGCATTATCGCCACAATGACCGACCGCACTCATCGAACTCATCAATGTATTTTTACTAAGCAATCGCTGGTAATCGCCGCTTCTGAATAGACTGCCTCTATCAGAATGTAAAATAACAGGCCCACTTCCCTGGCTTTGCCAAACAGCCATTTCAACGGCGCGTAATACCATCTGTCGATCTTGCCGGTGATGCATTGACCAGCCAATCACCAGCTTGCTGAACAGATCGAGTACAACACACAAATACAGCTTGCCTTCGCCTGTTTTGATTTCAGTGATGTCGGTGACCCACTTAGTCTCTGGTTCCAGAGCCATGAAGTCTCGCTCCAACAAATTATTAACACCAGGCGGTGTTAATAATGGCGGTTTCTTCTGTCCCCGTTTCTTTTTTCTCGGCCATTCCTGAAGTCCGGCAACCGTCATTAAACGTGCAACCCGATTTTTGCTGGCTGTTTCACCTTCAATTGTCAGATCTTCATGCATTCGCGGTGCACCCAAAATACCGCCACTATCTGTATGAAGTTCACGAATGCGCGTCAGCAATCGATTGTTATCATTCTGTCGGTCACTCGGTAAACGTGCTTCCCAGTCGTAATAACCGCTAGCGGAAACCTCCAGACAACGACACATTAAGCGTACGGGAAACTCGACGCGACACCGTTGGATCGCCTGATACTTCAGGACGACTCCCTGGCAAAGAACGTCGCCGCTTCGCGTAAAAAATCCCGTTCCTTCTTCACTCGCGCCAGTTCACGTTTAAGACGGGCAACTTCTTCATCTCTGGGACTACCCGTACCATTAAAGGCCTGCTGGCCATTCTGATCTGCTTCACGTCGCCATCTCGTTAGCAGATTTGGAGCAAGCCCCAGTTCTTGAGCAATATGGGCACAGCTAAACCTGGCTGCCGGGTTTATTCAACAGCACCACGTTTGAACTCTGGACTGTATTTTCTTCTCTTCGACATAAACATTCCTTTTGCCCATTATCAGGCTTCTTTGAAGTGTCCGCAAAATCAGGGTAGAACCCCTGTATTGGGCTTAACTACTTACATCAACAGCTTTTAAATCAAGTATCAAACTAATTCCAGTGGACGATCCAGATAGTTTCGTCAAACTAATGATTCACCAGATTAATTATTTTAATGTGTCCAGCAACGACGATCAGGGAATGCTATGTAGCTCTATGTCATCTAAATATTTCACCATTTGCCATATGGCGCTATAATATAGGCCAGATGGCATACAGCCAAAGGGGAAATTTATGTCAGAAAAATATATTGAAATTGAAATGAAGCCTAAAGCTGGGAGAAGAGTTAAGCCTGCTCATGTTACAAAATACTCAACGCCACTGCCAACTCCCGAAGAAATAATGATAAGTGTTGGATTTTCTACCAATAATAAACTGCAACTTATTCAGCAAATAAGACGAGGTGTAGCAGTTTCTTCGCTATATGCACTGGCCGATAGACTAAGCATTGGCGTGAATGAAATGAATGAGATAGTCAATATTTCAGCAAGAACATTTACCAGAAGAAAGCGTGAAGGTGTGCTTCACGCCGATGAAACGGAACGCGTTTACCGACTTGCTGATCTCATGGCTAGAGCAACCGAAGTGCTGCATAGTAATGAAGATGCACAGCATTGGCTCAAAACTCCCAAAAAAGCATTGGGAGGTGAAACGCCTCTGAAACTGGCTGATACAGAATTAGGAGCGAAAGAGGTTAAAGACTTACTGGGTAGAATTGAGCATGGTGTCTTTTCATGACAGACATTACTGCTGTCCGAATTATTCAAAATCAATTAGCTTCAAAAACAGAGGTGATCAACGGTATTAAAGTACCTGCAGCATTTACTGGAGAAGGTTCTAGAAAGTTTGGAGGAAGATGGAATTCTATTGGGACTCCAATAGTTTACACAGCTGGTACTCAGTCTTTGGCAATCTTAGAAGTTGTTGTTCATGTTGAATCTGAAAGACTGTTAGAGCACTATTCATTGTTTGAGGTAAGCTTCGATCAAAGTCTTGTATTAGAGCTTTCGTTCGATAGTTTGCCTGAAGATTGGCAGAGTGACCCAGCAGCGGAATCGACTAAAGTAATCGGTGATCAGTGGGTAAAACAAGCAGATTCTCTTATTCTACAGGTGCCAAGCACTATCGTTAGCGATACACCAAACTACATCATCAATCCTTATCATCCAAATTTAAACAAGCTCAATATTATTGGGCCTATACCTTATCCCATTGATCCTAGAATTAAGCAGACCCGTTCTTAAAATCAGATTATCCCTTTATTCCTTAAATAGAATTCTAATTTCTTACGAAGTATAAGATTTATTCTAAGTGCATTACGAATAGCTTTAACCAGTCTCACTGGCTCAATGGATAAGGCACCCTCTACGTTTTTAAGATAGTTTGCAAAGAATTCTGCTTCTTCCAATGTACATCTCTTCACGTCCAGTGGATCTGCTGTGATTCCCATATAGGTTTTACGGTCAACAGTCGGGATATCACAGTAAACAGGCGGGTCTATATAAACCGATTTATCTCTGCACACAACATATTCGTTATTATCTTGTTCCGTTCTTAGAAACAACTCTGCTTTGTCAATAAAGGTCAGTATGTTTGCATAGGCAACTTCAGCTGATTCGCCTATCCTCTCAAAGTATTCTGCCTCTCTTGATCGTTTCGTCATTTCATATTGTTTTTTAAACTTTTTGGCATCTTCATAATGCTCACTCATTGATGCTTCATCGAGAGTATCTGGGCTTTTATCAGGTTCCATGAGGCTCTTGAGAAAGTTAACTGAGCGAGATATCGCCTTAACCTTAATCATTAGCAGCACTAATGAGAGTAGAGCAAACAAGGTTCCGATCCTTACAGCAAATATATCTGCTGACATGGCTCCATCAAATGCTACCCGCTTATCTTCATAATAATAGCCAGTGCCTTGTAGAATCGTTTCCAGGTAGAACCTGGCATAGTTACTAGAGCTGTGTGGAGATACCAGTTTGACATCATCTGATGCGAGTTTAGGTATCACAATTTCTTTTTGCTCAACATAGATCATGGGTGTGCCTTTACCCTCAAAAGTGACAACCTCTTCACTCAAAGCGGGTCTACCCTGTTCATTTAGAATCGGGAATTTAGCGGTCACCGGGACTGTACGATTTAAAGAACCCAGATCAGAGATGCTTTCAAGCCTTGTTGGCTCTGGAATATAACCAATAACTCTTTCTTCATAAGCTACTGTCTGTGTGGTCACTTCTACTGTCGTAATAGGTGTACTAAGCCAATAAAGTCCAAACAGGACATAGCCAGTGACCAGACCAATTCCAGCAGAGACTTCATTAACAAAGCTCAGATTCCTTTCAATCCCACCAAACCATTTTCTTTTAATCATTTTCTGGTCTTTATTTGCCTGGCATATACTGGCCGTAATTGAAACTAATTAATCATCACAAGGTCCGAATATTTCAATTCCTGAACGAGCTGTTAATGGTAATTGGCCGCAGTCTTCTGTATCCGAGCGTCTTAGTTCAAAGCTATCCCCTGTTAAGCTCATTTGATAAAACGAAATGTCACGGGGTTTAAGTGCATTCATAACAGCATGAATGACAGATAACGAGCATCGTAGACCAAAGATAATTTCCACTAAACATAGAGGAGAATCTTGTATGCCTACTTCTCCTATTAATCGCCACTCTTGTTCATATTGCCAAGGTTCAGCTTTACGTAAGAGTGTGTTTTGATCTAAGGCTTTCTGAGCTTGTATATCATGATGTAAAACTGCTTTAGCAATTAGACTGGTCTTGATTGTTCTTGCACCTCCATAAAGCACTTTATGAAGTGATGGTTCAGGGTTTCTATTTAATGAATAACCCACACAAAACCCTTTATGCTGGTCACCATAATGACTCCAGAGTAAGGGGTTAGAGTACTCAGCTGAAAAGCAGCATATACCACGGTTATTTTGCTTTAAAAGTTCGCTATGTATTCCATGGTGAAGCATCCCACATTCCGCCTCTTCAACCGAGCAAGTGTAGTCCGGATTAGTAGCGTAATGCTCAATCCTTCTTAGTTCATTTTCGGATGACTGCTGTGCTTGTTCTTTAGCATGTGAGTTACTAATTTTATCGGTGAGATTGGTTGCTTGAAGAGAGTTTGTTACTTCTTTTTCGACTCTTTTCTGTATTAATGAGCTTAGTATTTGTCTTAATGTTTCTCTATCTGAGTCTCGCTCTACAGCTGGATTACAGTCCAGTGGGTCATTAAAATTTGTAGGATCGGAAAAATATAGCTGGTCATGGCATAAGGCATTAAGGGAAAGGGCATTGAATGCTTGATATCGATAAATGATTTCAGGGTTGCTTTCTCTCATTCTAAATCCTTTAATCCAAGATATTCCTTAAAAGCCTTAAAAGCCTTGATATGCCTTGAGTACAGCATTTTATGATAGCTGGAGCTATTACTTGCTAATAAAAAAGCCCCTACCCGAAGAAGGTAGAGGCTTTACTAAATCCCAGTAGGAATTAGCTCTTATGCGGTTCTGTCACTATGTTTGTCTTTGTGCTTACGCTTCTCATCTACTCTGGTTGCATAGTTACCAAGGCAAATGAAAAACGCTAAAATTAGAACAGCACCTATTACTAATTCCGGCTTTATGTATTCTAAAATAGTCATCATTCATTTCCTCCGTCTCTAAACTTAATACCATAGTAAATCAAAACGCCTCCCAACAATATAGCAATGAAAGCGCTAGCCAGTGATTCACCACTATTAGCAAATGCTAACCCGATGAAACCTGCAGTAATGACATTGGTGCCTACCTTAATGGAAGCTTCACCTGCGTCTTTCCTCATAGACATTCTCCGAAAATAAAAAAGGGAGAATGCCCCCTGAAGGGAATTCTCCCTTCAGGGTTGAGGTTAACTGCGTCCATAGAAGCAGCAACATTATGTAAGATACCAACCGTGGTCAGTATCCGTTGAGCACAGCGTTAAAGCAGCTGTGGCACTTCAGGTACTTGAGTAATCAAGTACGCAGAATCAATGACTTAATAATAACATAATCCGCTTTTTACAGCATCTCTTGGCCTCCTGTTCATACTTGCGTGATCACAAAGCTGGGATAACCTTAAATCTGGTATTCAGCCATAGTGAGTTAGTGGAGAATTAATGAAAGAACTTGAAGAACAATTTAGCTTTACACCTGCCAGCACGTCCCCCTTGGACACAGGTAAATATGTGTTGATCAGCAATCCATCTATCTCGATACACGACTCCACCCAATACGGTGGTGGTTACGCCCCAGGTGTCGATAATGGCGATGGAACGTTCACTGCCCATATAGCACGTGACAACCTCATTGATGCTATGCAGAAGTGTATTGAAATTGCAGCTGCAGGTGAGCCAGGAAAAGACAGTAAACCAGTTAAGAAGAATGTGCCGATTACCATTATCAAGCGAGTGATTACCTTCTCCCCTGCCGATGAGCATCCCAAAGCCAGTGTTGTTATGAAGGTGCCAGGGAAGCCAAAAATCACTAAACGCAGCAGCAGCTGTATTCACTTCGCTATCGGTGAGCGTTCGTTCATTGCAGATAAAGCGGTCTTGGATGTCTCGCAAGGAAAATGGCTTTATCTATGCCTTGGAATCAGGCGTTACAGGGATTTAACTATGTCGAGAAAAACGTTAATAGAACATATAAATAATGAGTGTCTTACAGAGACATTCACTTTTTTTGGTGTGATGGTTTGGGCTAAGCCAGATGAACTGGAAGAATGGAAAGAAGTGTTTCATGTGCTGGTGGATGAAGGTGTGGTTGATCCAGTGGAGCAAAAGATGCTGGGTATAGTTTATCGGTATGTAGGTGAATTTGACGCGGAGTTAATCTAAACATAACTAAAAAAGCCCCACCCTGTGTACGGCATAAAATGTTCTTTTATAGGGGTAGTGGTTATGAATGTTACTAACACATAAAGCATCTTTATATGGTCATTTAAGTGTGCTATATTGAGCTAATAGAGGGTAGCTGGTTTGGTCAAGGAAGCCTGATCAGTTAAGGAGCAAAAAACCATGATGGGCTGACTAGGCTGGTGTGATAAGCGTAGTCAGGAAGAGGAGTAGCGGAGATGAGAAAGGTAAGTGCCGTCTTGTCTTCAGTGACTATTGGTATTACAGAGCTTAAGCGTAATCCGATGGTTGTTGTCGACGAATCAGATGGGGAAACTGTTGCTGTTTTAAACAGGAACAAAGCGGTGTTTTATGCGGTTCCCGCGGAAGCGTATGAGGCGATGATGGAGCGGCTGGAAGATGCAGAACTTGCTGCCCTTGTGCGTGCGAGGGAGCACCAGCCTCGTATAGAAGTGGATTGGGATGACCTATAGTTTAAGATTTACTGAAGATGCCAAGAAGGAATGGGACAAGCTTGATGCGGGGATCAGAAAGAAGCTCGCAAAAAAGTTGAAAGATCGGCGTGAAACACCTCGGGTACCGTCGGCGAAGCTTACTGGAATGAAAGATTCATACAAGATAAAGCTTAGAGATGATGGTTATCGACTGGTCTATACGGTTGTTGATGAAACCATCACCATCGATGTAATTACTGTTGGTAAGCGGAATAAAAACTTAGTTTATAAGAAAGCGTTAAAGCGAATAGGATAAATTAAGTTTATTATCGGTGTCACATATACTTTAGGTCGCGCTGTGAATTTCTATTTTTCCAACATTCTAATAGTCTGAGTTGAGCTGCTGTAAGATTATTGGAAAGTTTGTCTAGAAGTAGATTGAGTTTGAGCAGGTCTTGAGTTTCGTTGAGCCAATCATCCAGAACGATAAAGTTTGCTTGTCTGCCTCTATGCAAAGTATCAGCTAATAAATCCGCAATTGCTCTTGGATGAGTAGCTGCATATGCTTCATCCCCATCAAATTCAATGCCGAGGTTCTTTAAAGCCTGACTGCATTCCTCAATGCCATTACTCTCATATAAGCTATTTGTATTTATTTCGGCACCAATGCCAGCATAGAAACCACGCGTATAACCATTTTCAGAAAAAACGCTTTGAAAGTGCCAATCACCCGAACCGGAAGGTGAAGGGAGATTAAGGGCTGCTAGCCCACTCAAATAGAATTTTGCAGAAGTTTGTTTTAGGTGAATCAAGGGATATACCGACCACTACTTATATAATTCAATTCATAAATAATCACCCCTTACGGGGTGCTATTCTGAAATTAAATGATTTAGGGTTTTCAGGTCGCTCTTCGCCAGCCTAATAGGGCCTCTTCGCATTTTGGATTGCGCAGGAATGATGTCATGGGGATCGGTTAGCACTCGGTAAATGTCTACAGTTCTTCCATCTTCTAAAGCATCTTTATCAGATTTAAGTAATACAGGCAGGCTCCCTGGAAAAGGCATGCCATACCCACCCACTAGAATTGCTTCATCATCGTTGGTTGGGAAACGACAGGTTTGCATCAATACTTCCCAGCGAGCCTGTATCCATGCACCTCTATCGCTCTTTCTTTGAATTTCTCTAGCATCAAATAGCCTATCGGATAGTTTTTTTAATTCATTTTTATCCACTAGTTGGATGGATTCCGCCATACTTTTAAGACGTTCACCGACATGACCCAAATCTTCAAAAACATCCACCGAAGAATGAACCTCGTACTCATATTCAGCCAGAGACATCAGGTTTTGACTTCCGATTTCGTTAATTTTAGATATAGCTTCATTTCTCTGGGCATGAAGTAATGAGTTCTTTTCAGAGCGCTCAATAACCAAAGCGTCAGCAAGGAAGTGCTATTGCTGGGCTTTGTTTTGCTCTGAAATTGCATGCCCTGCAAAAAATCCTGCACCATCACCAAATACACTGCTCAGAACTTACTCCGTTTTAAACAGTTATCCCTGATTTTCAGCCGTAATGGGTTCAGTCAAGGTAATTTGTTGACGCTTATGTTCTTCATTTATCGCAACACGCCAATGTACTTGTCTGCATCCTAATTAATTTTCTATTTTCGTTCAATTTAAAACCATATTATTTCTGTGGCGGACTCGCTTTTAATTCACTGATCAAACTTTTCTGATATCTATGAATTGCCACTCATCAATTCGATGACCAAGTGCTTGAAATGAGCTATCAGTAGGTATAAGTTCCACTGGTTTATTGCATCGTTTCGCTGCCCCTTGATACTTCTTCGACATTGAGATTGCTTCTTCAGCACTCCCAGTTGTTTCCAAAACAAAGCTACCCAAAATGATGTGGGTCTCGCCCGTATACGATCGCGGGAAATATACAATCGTCTCGGTTGACTGAGCCTGGTCTTTTAATGCCATAGGTGATTGTAGTGCGGCTGACATACTTACATCTCCTGTTGCATTGAAAAGTGAGCGAGAGACATAAGTCTAGGATGGACCATGAATAAGCCTTGTTCGATTGTGACAACGGGCTTAATAATTTCAGCCTTCACCAACTCGGTTAGCTCTTTTCGGATATCCTCTATGGAACGTTTCGCATCTCGCGCCAACTCATCTGGTCTAGTGATTGCGAACCCTGTGTTTGGGTTGGCTTTGTCACTGAGTCTATTTAGGATTTCTATAGTGGTGGTGTTTAGCTTGTCAGCTTCACCATTAGAAGTGATAAGTGGTAATGCGATATCCCAAGGGTTTTCGTGATTCATGGTCGTTTCCTTTGTGGTGTGAAGATTAACAATAATTAAATTAAGGGCAATCAATAACCGGATACTGGTGGTAGCCGGTTAATCATTTCGTCCGATATAAGCACTAGAAATGGATTCACGACTGTGGCCAAGGTTTTCAGAAACCATGAGCCTGGCAATCCGCTCTTCAATCTTGTCGATTTCCCGTGCTAACTTCGGCACATCTTTCACTGCTGCAGGGTGGCCGGTGGTTCGTTCATACAATCTCTGTGCGTAACCGTGTCTCAGGCCGTGCGGTGTAATGCCCGTTTCCCGCGAAATTCCATTTCTATTCATGACCCGGTAATAGTGTTTGATCCAACGCTTTGGATCGGAACGTCTGGGAATCATGGATTCGTTAATGTCGTAGCAGTAGCTTTGCAGCTCTTCCAGGTATTGACGTTGTTCTGCTGATTCAACAGGTAAGGTTCTAGGCCGACCACCTTTGGTGCCGCGTCTTACATGGATGAACTGACCTTCACGGTCATAATCCAGGTTTGGCCTGAACAGCATGGATTCTTTGGCACGAAGTCCAAACAGATGCGCTAGCTTTAGCTGTCTACCGCAATATTTGCAGTCTTCTTCAACTTTTTGGATTACGTCGTTAATGTCGAACTTGTCATCCCAGCTTTTATCTTCTGTAGCGACATATTGACGTTTCATTAATTCTGGCTTGGTAAATAGCTCTTCATCAGATAAGCCTTTAATCACAGCCTCTTTGCCCATCCACCCCAAAAAGACCCTCAAGATAGAAACTTTTTGGACTACAGAGGCGGGCTTCAGGTCTTCCCTGGCTTCCCAGAAATGTGTCAGGGCTTTTACGTGCTTTTGACGAATATGGGTTGGCAACATAATCCGATAGCCCAGGTCATGCAGTGTCTGAGCCATAGAACGAATTTCATTAAATCTATTTGCCTTTGTTTTTTCTGCTACAGGTTTTTGACGCTTGGAATGCGTTGCATTGTGTCGATAAAGAACGTGCTGTACGTTGTAAACAAAGATGGTTCTCACCGTCCAAGGTTTACCGTGCCTGTTCAAACGGCCTCGCATTTCGGGTGCAGCAAATACATAGTCCCCCTCCGTCACAGTCAACGGCGGTTGAAATGGTTTATCTAATGGTTTTCCCATTTTTTTAATCTCCAGTTTTAATCAATTTTTCATAAGCAGTTTTTCCTCTCTATTCACTCGTTAAAATCATCAGTAGTTATCAATCAATACCCATACGATAGGGAACTCTCATCAGGTGCAGCTCTTAACTGCGGCTAATTCTTAAACGTGAGTTATATCTTTCATGGAAGGTTTTGTTCAGACCCGACATGACGCTGCTATCACTGCAAAGCACTAGTAGATGTTCGACCTACTCCTTTACAGAATCTTTGATGATAGCCAGCCACCTAGTTCATCTCTGTCACAGATTTACACAGTGTTCGGTTGGTTTTTGATACACACAAAAATACGATCGTGATTGAATTTGTTCCCAATAATCCCCGCCAGCAGGATGCTCGATCACGTTATGTCCGCCCTAGTAAAACGCTGCTCCGACAACAGACTTTGTTTACATCAGGTTTATGGCCAATCTTTTTGTGGTTTCGTATGGTTTACAGTCAAACCGTAGTTCGCTGTACTTCGATTGATGCGTGTCTCCATAGAGACAGCCCTACTTGTTGGACAGTGATCGCCGTAGCAATCCGATTAATACCGTGTCCGTGATGATTTTCAGACATAGAAATCCGTCAACATGCGTTTTCAGCATATTTACAGCTCTTTTTGTCTTTTTTTGAGTGGGCAACGTTCGGTGAACGTAGCTTAGAGAGAGCCATTTTTGATGCAGTTGGCTTGCTGCTCTCTTCAGACCCAGAGGGCCCTGTTGAAGATTGGGCATATTTTCAGATCAATACCCCCTAGTCTGTCAAGGATTTTGTAGTACGGTTTTTTCCCAAAGTCTGGAATAAAGTTCTTATCTGAGCTGCATCGTCTTGTTTCGACTGTGGTTTTTGCTCTGGTTTTGCCCCTCAGTCTCCACGGCGTTTTTTTCCAATGCAACTTAGGTGCATTTTTGAGAAAACTGACAGATTTTTGTATTGATAGCAGTTTAAGTGTCACGGGCGTGTCATGCATGACACTTTTCGCTTAACTTGTGAGGGTATTCAGCTTATAAGTCGGGCAATTTTGTTATCTATGTGTCACAGACGTGTCAGGCGTGACACATTTGGGTTGATTTTATAGGTGCGCCCGAGGTAATCTATATTTGTCCGTCAAATCTGACGCTCCTGCGCATAACTTCCACGGAAGTGTGCATCAAAAAAGGCCTACTTCAGGCCATATTTCAAACTCAATCTATCGCGTGCTTAATTCAAGGCTCCAGATGCCTTTGTGTGCGCGTTTTTCTATATTTCCGTGGAGGAACGTTCGTGAACAATATTAAACCTGTAATTCGTGCTGTAGACGTTGGCTATGGCAACACTAAATTTATTCGTAACATTGTTAATGGTCGTGCTGAGGCAGATCACTTTCCATCAATCGTTAATCGCCCCAGTGTTAACAAGGGCAGCTTTCAAGAGAGTCCTGATATCTACCAAGTCGTCGTGAACGGAAATCGCTATGAAGTGGGGCCTGGTATTGATGCCGCCCTTGAAGGTGGGGTACGTATCATGCATGAAAACTATATTGAGACTGAAGACTACATGGCGCTGATGTATGGTGCTCTCACACAAATGGACGTGGATGTTATTGATTTGCTGGTTGTGGGCTTGCCTGTCGATCTTATGGGAAGCAAGAAAGCGGTGTTAGAAAAACGTCTTGTTGGTTTGCATCGGGTTGGTACTCGTGACGTTCTAATAAAAAAGGTCAATGCGGTAGCTCAACCTTTAGGTGGTTTTCTGCATTATGCATCAAAAGCTAAATTGCTAGAGGAATTGAGCAGCACTAGAAACTTGCTGATTGATCCAGGCTTTTTCACTGTCGACTTTCTGGTATCGACGGGTTTGAGAGAGATCAGTGGGAAAAGTGGCAGTCATCCAACTGGTATGAGTGCTTATCTAAAAGCCGTGGCTAAAGGCATTAGTGAAGACCTTTCAATCAATTACGACAATATCTCGCATATTGATGAAGGAATTCGTAAAGGTCGCTTCCGTCTGTATGGTCAGGATGTAGATTTAACGAAATATCATCAGACAGCACTGACTGAAATAATGCCGGCAGTGGACGCTATTTCAAATAAAGTCGGTGACGGTCGTAGTATCGATCAGATTATTTTGGTAGGCGGTGGTGCCAATATATTTTTAGATCCAATTAAGAAGCTTTTGCCAAAACATCACGTTCATTGTGATGAGCACTCAGTTGTAGCAAATGTACTTGGCTTTCAGAAAATTGGTGAAGCATGGTTTGCCCGGAATCATCGTGAGGTAGCGTAATGGCCAACTCAATCAGAATGAATCAAATAATCAGTATGGAAGAAGATCCAGAGCTGTTTGATTTTCTTAAACGATTTTCAAAAGGCAAGCCATATCAAGCTCGAAAGCTAATGCTATTAGGTTTGGTGCAGCTTGGAAGGTTAAATGGAGGTGAGGCAATTACCATGAGCCATCATTACAGCGATAAAGATATCGGTAACGAAAAGGATGAGTTTGATCTCATCTCCGATGCAGGCGTTGGTGATTTATTTTGACAGTCCCTAATACAAAAGCCCCAACCTTATTGCAAAGGTAGGGGCTTTCTATTATCTCCGTGGAAATAATCTCTTAACAGGGTTTTTAGTCTTTATGGTGCTTTTTGTGTTCCTGATAATAAGCAATCGAGAACACTATAGCGCACACAAGAAAAATGATGCCAGAAGCTATTGTGAGGTTCATTTTTCCTCCTCCTTCGTTTTAGGTTTTTCAGAACCTGGTGCCTCAATTATACCAAGGAGCCAGGTACATACTGAAAACATTATTGGCCAAATAAAATCGCTAAATGATTTGTCATTGACCAGCACACTAATCAAAGCAGCAAGAAATACAGCAATAGCTATTTTCCTGATGTCATCTTGTACCGCTTTAAAATTAAGCCTCATAGGCACTCTCCAAATAAAAAAGGGAGAACGCCGCCCCTGAAAGGAGAAACATTCTCCCTTCAGGGTTGAGGTAATCTGCCACCTTAGTGACAGCTACATTTTGCAGGATACTAACCGAAGTTAGCATCTATTGAGCACAGCATTTAAGCGGCTGTGGCACTTCAGGTACTTGAATACTCAAGTACGCAGAATCTCTAGTTCAATATTACGCTTAACCGGAAATGATGGCAATTTACCCCTTGAGTACAATCACTCTATCAGCAGATATGCCTTTAATCGGTCCCTCATCTTGTATGGCCCCTATTAGACGCAGCTCGTTTAGAAGGTCTGAAGGACTGTCCGTATAGCTTCTGAATGTAGTGGGGTATTTCACTTTTATGGTATTGCCTTCCTGCTTGGCATATTCGGACGTGATACGTTTCTTTTGAATATCCACCTTGAGTCTGGCCACAAAGTTTTTCGCAGTGATTTCGTCATCATGCTCTGGCGGATAATCATCAATATTCTGTGGTGGTTCTTCCATCTCAGGTGGCATGGAGTCTATTGGATTTGACGGTATAGGCTCTACTTGAGCGTGACTGCTTTGTTTCGGAGCTGGTTCTTTTGCTGCTTGTTGTGGTTTAACAGGCGTGGTTTTAATGACTTCACCAGTTTCTTTGTCAATCTGCTCACTTGATGGGGCCGGATTGTCTCTGGGTTTGTTGGCGTTTTCGGCTTGGATCAGTGCTGCTTCAAAAGAGATTTCATCACGCAAAGTCGATGTGGCTCTGACAATGATCGAGTACAACGGATTGTCTTGGATTTTATGGCCACCCGCTAGAATATCTAACATGCAGTCCATAAGCTCATGGTCACCATATATCCACTCAATGCCTTCTGTGGGGACAATATCCCTGATATGAAGCACGGTACTTGTATAGGACAGTGAGCGTGAAATCCCTGGTACTTTTCTCATGCGATAATGATTGAATTCATCGATACGGTGTTTCCAGCACTGCCACTCACCGGCAGGTTTATCATTTTTGGCAAAGCCAATGATCTTCACACCCAGCATTTGCCCACCAAAGTCTCGAAGGAGTGCGGCAACAAATAAGCCATATGTCCAACACTCACCTCGATGTGATATTTCCTCTGGCTTACATTTTAGTGGCAGCAGTGTTCCCAGTCGAAGCTTTAAGGTCAATGCTACACGCTTAATAGCAACTTCAATTGCGCCACCCTTTTTTGCGTACTCCCCTTCATGACCAAACGGACGAAGCTGAAGCATTTCTGCCAGACGCTCTATTGCCGGCAAGTAATAGCTATCAAAATATGCTCGTGTACAACCGGCATCATTGCGGATCTTTTTAATCAGTAATGAATGAGGGGCAAGTAGGTCTTTAGCAGTAAGAAATGGGATTCCATCAGCAGGAATAGATGTTGATGGTGCTGGTAAAGTGGTTTTTCGACGGCCAAACATGGATTTCTCCGTAGAGTAGTTCGGCAAATTTAGATGGTTGTGCGAGAAATGTGTAGGTTTAACCGGATATTGATCGATGCCGGTTATGTTTCCGTGAGGCAAAAAAAAGCCTCACTTCAATGAAGTGAGGCTGGCTTGTCTACAGGTATTGTAGCTTTTTAACATCGAACGTTACCGATGCAGGTTCAAATCTTGGAGATTCAACCGGAATACCACTTCCATTAATTTTCTCGATTTTGTACCAGGCATGCTGGCTGTCATCGAAAAAGTGCGAAAGACGTACTTTTTTCCCTAGCTTATTCATACATACGGTCGTGTTGTAACTAAACTCACTCAAATCGCCTTCAGGCTTCCAAGTAGTTATGTTCCGTGACGGTTGCAACAAGGCAGGGAGATTACGACTTAACAACAACTTAAATGGCACAAAAAACATTCTCGACATTACCGTTTGGTGTGTGTCGGGATCATATTTACCTTGTCGTTGAAGTGAGGCGATTACTTTTTGGTCGTAGCAAAAAACAAAAAAGGCAATCGCCAGTAACGTAGGAATAATATCTTGCATCTTTCTTTCTCCTCAAAGTGATAAATACAACCCATAGAGAAAGATCGCCCCCATAAGGAGAGATAAATCCCCTTATGGGTTGATGCTATCCACGCTTCCTTGGAAGCGTGGTTATTAGATTACAACCGGTCATTGAACGGATGTAATTGAGCGCAACGTAGAGTGGTTGCGACACTTCTCGCAGCTAATGTATTAGCTACAAAGATAGGATGATAATATCGGCTAAACCGTCACTAATCAAGCTGATGCCATGCTGCAATGAGTCAAAAGTATGAACCGATAGACACTTGTTTAAGAGCTTTTTACTTATTGTGCGCTCATTACTTGCGCTATTAGAAAAGCGTTATAGACTTAATGTAAGTTCATCCTGAGTTAAAACGGATATCTTGGTGCATCTTCCTTGGCATACATGTCATTTTAGTTGCTCCATGCACGGGTGAGAACAACAAAAAAGGACCTAAAAATGCCAATTATAGATATGCTTCTTTTAGCGATAATTTTTACAGCTGGATTTGCCGTTGTATCAGTCTGGTTGTCAATGCTTTACTTTAAAGTGACTCGCGGTGCAGATGAGCTAACAATTCCGTTCAAAGCAAGAGGCTTTGTTAAATATTTGCCTATCGTTACCATGTTATTAACCTTTGTCTGGTCTTTCTTGCTACATACTGAGATTTCTAGAGACCTTTTGAAAGGTATGGCTTGGTTTTCAGTTGGATTATTAATTCTCCAAGTTATGTTGGTATTAATGACATTACTGAGTGTAGATTGCCGTCAAAGAGCCAGAGAATCAGTTGAAGGTCGCGTAGTTCATTATTTGCTTATTGCCACCTTCATCTCAGCATCTTTTGCTTGGAAGGCTTTCGCATGGTTTGTACGTCTTGCTGCGAGCACAAGGTCAGCTCGTTATAATGGTGGCTCACCTTACGGATATCATGGTTATGAATCATACGAAGATAAATCACGTCGTATCAATGGAGGCCCTTACTAGAGCCTCCATTTTTTATCATTTTGTTACCGCGTTTTTAGCCATCTCTGTACCCTGATTACCTGCACCTTTAGCTTCATTGCCTGCTGCAGTTGATGCAGAGCTAGCTGCGCTAGCGCCACGTTCTCCACCCCACCCTAGAATAGATAGAAAGTAGTAAGGCAGTGCCATGTAGAGCGCTAAAACTAATAGGTCAATGATTGAGTCAAGCATCCAGTTTTGATGGCTGAGCATTTCATGAATAAAGTTGGAATCACGCGCGCCGAGTATAACCTGCTGAAGATTGCTATCTAAAAAGTCTGTAACAGCCCAAATAGTAGTCCAGAATTTAATTGCGAATATTGTAATTGTTGCAGTCTTAATAGTGCTCCAGGAATAATTACCAACCAGTAAAACCCAAGGGAGTAAGAAGTACGTCGCCATAAGCATTGTTGCTTGTATGTAAGGTGCCATCTGTTTCACCATAAAGACTGCTGGCTGTATAAGAACTTCAGCAACTTTTGCTCCTGCTGTACCAGCTGTTCCGCCAAATACATCTCCAGCAAGGTCAAGTGCAGACATAGATAAAATATCACCTAGATCGATGTCTATAGTGGTGCTACCACCAACATTGAGTCCATCATATATAGATCTCCCTTCATTTCGTAGCATCTCACGAATGGCTGCATTCTCAAGTTCATCTGACGAAGCGAATGCCATAGTGCTAAATCTATCCCATATAGAAGATGGGAATTCTTCTGAAAGCCCCTCCCTTATCCCTGCTGAACTATCATTCCACCATTCATGACAGCTGGGATATCCATTTTGAGGTGTTACATTGCCTTCGTTTGCAGTTGCATGTGCATTATCACTCTGCCGATTTGTGTCAAATTCAAAACCAGAAACAGGATGCTTAGCAAATTCAGTTTGGTAGAAATTACTGTTGAAATATTGAGAACCCGGCCATGCTATGTCTGAAACATCAATATTGTCTGGCAATTCTCTGTGATTATTATAGAAATCAGCTACCGCAGGTTTAAAGCACTCTGTTACAAAGCGTTGTGTTTGACGTTTAAGATGTGGATCAGATATGAGAATAGTAGATAGTTCATATTCCGCCTGACGCATGTTAATCTCACAAGGCAGTCTAGTTATAACAGCATCGTTAATACCTCCCGACACTGACATAACGATATAAAACCATGGTGGTACTTTCGCTTCCTGATTATTTAGTAAGTTAGGTTTAAATATCTCATCAAATCGAGTTCCCGAGTTTCCAGCAGTCACGGTACTGCCCGGTGTGCCTGATTCAGTTTGGCATGCCTTTGTGTAACTGATTGCACCGTACTGAATAGTCATATACGGTGACACAGCGAGCATCATCATGATAATCAAACGGATTATATCTATCTCTACACGTCTAAGTGATGTTACGGCTGCTGCTTTGGCTTCCTGGCTCTCAATCGGTTTAACAACATTGTCAATGATTACAGCAAAAAATGGTAAATAAGCAAGTCCAGTACTAGATATGACCCCCCATACGATCTCGTATAAATGCCACCCGAAAGTGGTCATAAACATTTCAATAAAGCTACCTGTTGACATAGTGTTTAACTCATCAATCGTGCTGGTACGGCTTCGACTACGACAAACTCGAAGGCGATTATAAATACGGCTACACGCCAACGCATTGCTTGGGCTCTTTGTATTTGAACATCATCAAAACCTTTGGCTTTTCCATACAATTCAGCAATCTGATCCCAGAACATAATTACTGCACCAAGAAATCCCCATCGTAGATATCGTGCTACAGATTCAAAGCTACTCATGGTTTGTACAAAGTAGGCCACTTCTTGATGTGTCTGTGCAGCTACATTTAGCAGTCCAAGAATAACTATTAGAGCGACAGTAATACCTGCTAACCACAGCAATGACTTTTTAAGAAAACGACGTGATCTACATATTATGGCCATTAGTCATTCTCTGAGCTGATAGTGTCATTAGGTAAATTAGTGCGTGGTGTTGGGTTGCCAGTTGAATTACCGACACGTACTTTCATGCCTTCAACATCTTTAATCGTCTGTGACGTTGCAGCAGCAAGCCGCTTGTTCATCTCATGTTCAAACAGTGTGTCATCAATGGATTGTTGTAAGCGTGCAGAGTATTTTTGAGCCGCTTCCTGAGCCGGCCCGTTTTGTGACACGTTTGGTTCTTGTGCGCCAGAGAACAATAGTCGGAGAAGCATTAATGCCATTTCTATGACACGAGCGGTCGCTACTTCCTGAATTAAACGGCCTTTTAGAATGTTTTGTTCTGCAGGAGACAGCTTTCTTAAAGCCTGAATAGTCCCAGAAGTAATAACAACGCTTGGAGTAGAGATTGACAGCAGATTATCACCGGACATTTCTAAATTACCGTTAATGAGATCATCGAAGATTGGCGTTAAACGCTCGACCTCTTTATTGATTTCAAAAGACATGCCACGGGCTGGCATCGTTTCTGTTGGTCGATCAGAATATGTACGTACCTTCTCTTCGCCAAGTAGGGAACGGCTAAAGCTCATCAACTCTTCAGGAGACTCCCAAAGCTCACTGACTCTACTGCCATTTTGAGGTGCAATAGCGTTTGAATTTGCATCACGATTTAAAGATTGGTTATAGCCCGCTTTAACTATGTCAGATGGTATGTCGATAGGTCGCTGACCTCGACCACCAGCTTTGGTGCCACCCACCCAGGTCACACCATTATCGCCATTGTTTTTTTCTACGTTTTGCTGTGCCTGGACAACATCTACAGAAGCGGTTCGGTATCCACCGCCTCCCATCTGGCCTTGCCAATCTTGTGTCCGGGAAATATCTATCCAGCCCTCAAACGGGCTTCCACCCTGAGAAATAGTTTGTTGCATTTGTTGGCAGCTCTGAGTAGAAACACGGACCCCTTGTTCTGCTCTTGCCATGCTATTCATAAGTAGTTCATACAAACCAGGATTCGCACGCTGCAACATCAGTAATGGAAGTGATGCAATTGCACCAGTGGCAGCGTTTGTAACCTGTTGCTGAATGGCGTCAGCACCGCTTTTAACTTGGTTTAATGTATTTGCTATGCCAAGCGTAGGATCGAATGAACTACAGTTAAAGCCACTACCCCAATCCAGTGAGCCTCCGAGAATAATACTATTCGTTATGGGTGACGCAGGGGCTGTCATAGTTCTTTGACCGCCAACACCGTAATACCAAGCAGCATTTGAATCAGGTATCTGCAAGTTATTAGCAAACGCATTACCAGAGACGATTAAGGCGGTAGTAATAGCAAGATATTTAAGTTTCACAATGCGTTCCTTATGGGTATGACATGAAATTTATGCTGTAAAGAAAAAACTGTCCTTTCCGTTCACAGCATTGATAAGGGCGCCAAAGCGTCCATGCATAATTACCTGTTGAGGCGTTATTGCCATTACCATCCCAGCCAGCTATGGAGGCAGTGTCGTTCTCACCAAAAACAGTGCAGCTCTTGGATGTTTCTGGAACAAGCATTTGCCACTTGCCATTTTTATCCGTGTTTTCTTCTAAGCCACTTGGAGGCCATATGCGACCGTTGTAACCTGGTGTTCCAGATAGCGACTGATATACGTGAGGCTGACCTGAGCGCGTAACAATATCTCCTACCCTCTGGGCGATTACTGCACCAGCTTTAGCATCTGATGATTGGCTGATGAATCCGCTTCGTGGATATACAGAACCCCATGTGTTGATTGGAAAGCTACCAATCTCTCTTCTTCCGGGAATTAGTGCCGCTGGATAGGCAGATTCAGGAATGCCCAGCCGCCAGGCAATAGCATCCGTTCCTGATACAAAATAAGGATTAAATGCTGTTGCTTGTGATGGGCAGCTGTAACTAAATGAAATGGAAGTAACTGGATGACCAATGGCATCGCTTGACTTAAATTTGAGGGTGTTAAGGTCCGTTCCTTTAGTGGTTTGGTTGCTACCAGCTGAAATGGAGGCGGCTTTATTCATAAGTGAGCCGACAGCTGATTGTGAGACGCTGCCCACGATGCCGTTTGCTTCTTCCCATGGATTATTGCCTATGCCGTTATGGGCACTAACAACTAAATCAGGGTTGTGATGGCCAATTTTTGGCGATGTTTCAACATCACAGCTATTTCCCGAGCACCTTAGCCAGAAGCAAACCCCTACCAGTCGGTAGTCGATGCAGGAAGCACTCATTGCAGAAGCCACAATATCTGCTGTATTTATAGTTTTAGTTTCTGCAAAGGCTGATACAGAAAACAAAGCTGCGAAGGACGCGGCAATGACGGTTTTCATTATTGAGCCACCTGCTCTTTATAGATGCTGATAGCTTTATTCACATCATTGACACCATAAATGACATGCTCGCCACCATTAAAGACGATGGCAGGTATTTTGTTGATCTCATATTTCATCGCTATTAGCGCGCCCTCGTATGCTGCCATCAACTGATGTTGTATTTCATTGCCGTGCTGTTCAATTCGCTCTTTGGCTTGTTTTTGAGCAATCGTAGGATCAGATGAAAGCCCTTCACTCAATTGCTTTTCAAATTGGTCTGGGGCGCTAAGATCGTATGATTTAACGCTAGCTACTCTCTCTGCCAACTGAACATTTACTAGCCGAGTGTCTTTATCGTAGAAAGCTTCTACGATGAGTTGGTTTGCATTCGCCGTGGTAGTGAACAAGGTGAGTGCAAAAAGTGCGAGCTTATGCATTGGCAGCCTCCAAGCTGTGTTTTCGTCGTGCTTCTTTAATTTTCTCAGCGACTATTTCCGCCGCCCCTACTCGGTCACAGCCTGTTTCTTGCATGATTTCACGGCGTTCAGCCTTTTCGTGTTGCTCGGTCATGGCAAGTGATAAAGCGATCGCTGGCGGGATAGCTCTGAAAAGCGGATCGAGAATATCAGTGAGAATGACTCCCTCGGTGTACTGCCGATCTGATTTACGTGCCGCCAGCAGCTTTGCCTCCTGCTCTTTGGTTAGATCTTTGAAACGAGCAATCTGGTTGACTTCATCTCGCTCCATCACAAGGCAGATCCACCACTCAAGCATGGTTAGCATTCGCCTGCTGTCGTCCGGGAAGTCAGCAAGATTTTGTGTTGCGATCCAGAACCACGCGCCAAGCTTCCGCCACATTTTTACGATTTTGATGATGTAAGGTGCCAAGATGGGATTCTTGGTGATGATATGGCCTTCGTCTGTGAACATCAGTGTTGGACGGCCTTCATGCTGTTCACGCTCAACTAAAGCGTGGACATGATTCATCAGGCTCATATAAGCAACCGTTAGCTTATCTTCATAGCCTTCGCGGGCGAGAATGCCCATATCGAATATGGTGATATCAACATCAGGCCACTCTGTACCTGGTCTGTTGAAAAGTTTCCCTTCAACACCACTGCAGTACAGCTCCATAGCATCTGCCATTTCAATAGCACGGGCCGTCCTGTTGTGGTCTAGGTCTTCAGTGTGGCGCATGGCCTTAACGACATCTTCTGTCAGCACATGGTCACGGCCGGCATCTTTGACAGTCTGTGCTGCACGATAAATAGCTTTTCTGATAACCAGCCTGTCAGCACGATGAAGTAAATCATCTTCTTTTTTCTCACCGCCGGTAATCATGACGCGAGCAGCCAGTTCCATTTCACCTAAGTAATCGCGATCTTCATCCTCATCCTCATCCTCATCTTCAATGCCGACCTCCTCGCCATATTCATCTGTCACAATTTCATCTTCTGACAGATCGAGAAGTTTCATAGCATTAGTAAATGGCGGGAGCGAAATATCCGCGCTAGGAGTTACTGATATTTGATTAACGGTTAAGCCATGCTTAGTCATGTACTCACCCAGAAGCCCAAATGAGTCACCGGCTTCAACAATGAATATTCGAGGTCGATGGACGGCAGTAATTTTCATTACAGCGTCTACCAAGGACGCAGATTTACCTGCCCCTGTAGGACCGATAATTAAGGCATGTGCATTCTTTTTACGATCATATTTGTTGAATGGATCGACTAGAAGTGGTTCACCGCCACGATTGAAATACATCAGGCCAGGATGGTCTGTGCCTTTTGAGCGTCCATAGACTGGAAGCAGAGATGCAATGTGTCTTGAAAAAACCAATCTTGAGCGACGTTGCTTCTTTTGTACCATTAAGCTATCGAACTTCATGGGGAGACTGCGGATATACATATCTTGCTTAAGCAGGTCTTGATTTTCAGCAATCGGTTGCAGGTTATTACTAAGTAACAGGGACTCAATTACAGAAACCGCATCATCAAGCTTTTCAATATTGTCTGCTCGTGTCAGGAAGCTGATATAAACAGGATAAAGCGTGTTGTTCTTCGCTAGCTCATGTTGCGCAGTTTTGGCTTCTTGCTGAGCAAGTTCAGCTTCAGCATTATCACCTACAGCAGATCGCATAATGCGACCAAGATGGTTAAGCACCTGGTCACGAGGCTTTATCTCAATGCTCATTGACATGACCGTGCCTTCCGGCATCCGGTCAAACATAGCAAAAGTATGTTCACCGGCACTTCTCTCTGCGGTGAATACCCCATTTTTCGGTACGCGGCGTAAAGCTTGAACGCTTATGGCTGTATGGGGCATTCCATCGAAATACCAGATCCCTTTCTCGGCATCTGAGCTTGGGCGTGACAGAGATAATTGCTCAGCAAGATCGTACCCATAAGCAAGGTCAGTATCACCAGGATATGGAGCTGCTTTTAATAATTCTTCACAATCACCTTTCGTTAAGACTGGTTTAGGATTTAACCAACGCAGCATCCACTCATATAAATCTTTACCGCCAGCAACACGGGTTTTTACGCCTATACCGGTAAACTGAGTCATCAGACGTTTACGAATTCTGCCTAGCTCACGCACATCTCTGTCGTAATCGGACTTGTAGTTTTCTGGGAAATAGCGATATAGACACATACGCACTTTGCGTCTTTTACCTTGCCACCGTCCGCCAGTAACAACATCATCATGGAATAGACCGTTAGGTTGGCCTACCTGACGAAGATGCTCATCCATTACATTCAGGAAGTGTTTAGTATAGGGTGTATCAACTGCACGTGGATGTGCATACTCTCTGATCTGATCGGTAAGAGTACGAACGCTTAATTCATCTTGAACAAAAAACTGTAATGTCCAAGGTGCAATGTTGTCTTCAGGAATTGTTTCAGTGATTGTCGCTTGAAGCTTGTCCTGAATTTCGAGAATATAATCTTCAGTTTTAGCTTCTACACCTACTGGCTCTATCTCAAAAAGCGCGCCAATTCCCTTTCCATCTTCAAGAAGAAATACTTGGTTCTCGCTATCGTATTCTCTCCAAGGGAGCAGGTTAGTAAATGATGGTTGCTCACTGTAATCCTTGCGAACCTCCTCTTTAGTGAGTGGAGGAACTGAAGATGTTGTGCTTTTTGCAAATAAGCTCTTTATCATTACATTTCACCAGGCAATGCGTATTCTGGACGTTCGTACAAAGGAAAGGCTGTCGAATAACCCGGTACCGGCAAACGTGAAGATGTTGAGAGGTGTGGATAGACGAACATCACTAATGTTGGATTAGGTAATCTAGGGAATTGTTGTTGGATTTCACGGTTTGCATCGCGAGTGTATCCATCCAGATCCGCATCATAGTTTCCAGCTTGTCGTTCACGAATACCTGCAAAGGCGGGCTGACCGTTTGAAGTGCTGGCTGACAAGTTGTTTTCGTGATTTCGATAGACCTCTTCCATAGTTGGGCCTGTCTGAGGTAGCAAGTCATCTTTTGTTTGAGATGCACAAGCTGTTAACAGACTAATCAATGTAACGATGACTATCTTGACTACTGTTACGCGCATGTCTTAATTTCCTGCCATTTGGTTTGTAATTAATTGGTAATTCAGCATCGATGTGGATAGCGACATTTGATCCGGTATCGACATAGATCACATCGAATGTCTGTTGTTGACGTTTCTCTAGCCATTCACTAATTGCTGACCCACCTCCAGATAAAGTTTCATATCCAGCATTGCGGACTGCATCGCCGGTAACTGATTCAGTGGTATCACCTTGTGAGGAGACAATTCTTGTGGTCTCAGCGTCTGCAACGGCTTTTGCTCCGGCTTCTATACCCTGAGCGAAGATTGAGCCAGCAAGAAAGGTGGCTGCATTAGAGATTCTGCGTCCTGAGACGCATGGAATACCGCGATTATCAGAAATCCATGCAAGACGATTAATGTTGCCAGTATTGTTGTTGTTTTGAAGTTCTTGATCACCAACGCTCAACGTTTGGATTGTTCCGTCGTCGAAAACATAGGTAACAGATGTCATGTCGGCTCGAACGCATGAAAGTGTCCAGTCACCAGTTGCGGTTCCTGAAAAGATCATGTGATTTACTTCAGGCAGTTCCATGCCATTTGCAGTCAGGTTTTCATGTCCTACTATGATTTTCACCGGGTATGGATCTTCAACTGTTCCATTAATTGGCACTCGACCCATTAAGGCTGTCATTGCCGTTGAGCCGATGAATGTTGAGTTACGTGGAACGGTATATACAGGCTCAATAATGATGTCTTGATTGGAGCCGCCCGTAATCGTTTGACCTACGCTATTGTTCAATGCGCTTGTATCACCGAGTATGTCAGATGCAGAATCAACCGTGCTGGATGGGCTGTAGGAGGTATTGAGCATCCCGCCCTCTTCATTTGGCATTGTGCTATCTACTGGTTCTACCCATACATCTCCCTGTGGCTGAATGTCCGGGATTACAAAGTCTGTGTCAAAATCAAGCTCAGGTGGCGGCGTATCGTTCTGACGTTGTGTTAATAAATCAACACGTTCCATCAAAACATCGAGAGTAGAGTTAGTATTCGTGTTCTCAGTGGGACGTTTAGCTAACTCCTCCTTAATCTGAGCTTGTTCGGCTATTAGTCTGTCATTTTCTTCACGCATTTCCTGAACCAAAGATGTCAGCGTTCTAAGCGTGTCTTCAGTCGTGTCACCATCAGGAACAAGTTGGTTACCAATTCTTTCTTGCATCTCATTGGCGGCTTCGTTATCTGAATTATTTGCCACCACAGCGATAACTAGTACGACAAAACCTATAGCAATGATTGGAATAAGTTTATTCGTCATTTTTCCAGCCACTAGAAAGACTCCCAAAATGGTCTGTCAGAAATAAGATAAACAGCCGTTGTGTCTGTTATTTCACCTGCCGCGCCTAATGTTGCATGTTGAAAAGTGGCAGCAAGCCATTTTCCACGAATGTCGCGTGGATCTAAGATCGCTTTCTCTTTCTGTTTGTTAACGAGTTTTACGGCGGTGATGTACAGGCCAGCATTTGAGAAAGAAATAACCGGTGTCATTTCTGTTATATGGCCACGAATTAGGTGACTGTCAGATTGTTGTGCAACATTTATTCGATGCATTCCTTCTGGAACATGAATGAGACGTTCTGGTGCATAGAGATGCTGAGCAGCAACACGCGTCAATGTTTCATAACCATGACGCAGAGGCTCTTGTTTTTCAGTGCTTGCAGATGCTGATGTCGATGACTCAGTTTTTGCTTCAGGAAAAAGAACTGTTACTTGCTCATCTGTACCGTGCTGTTCATTGGATGAAAGATGAATCACAATCGTTTTTTGTGTGGCTGCGTCCTGGACTAGAATTCGTTTGTCTGTGAATTCTTCACTGGCCTCCCAGTAGATAACGCCATTGACCGAGAGAGTTGTAAGTGAACTTGCAATGGCTGCAGGGATTTTGGCTCGAACACTCTTTAATGGGAATACCACCATCTTTTCAGTGTTGGGCTTTAAGATCACTTTAATGGGCGTTTTATCCCAAACCACTTTTTCATCAGCAAAAGATTTCATAGGGATAAATGCAAATGCAAACAGAACTGTGAAGATTGATATAAAACACTTCATTATTCATTTACCGTTTTTGGAATTCTTGTTGGATTGCCATGAAAGCCGTCGAGCTGTAGCCCCCAAGGATTAAAATCGAGACTGATATCGCTTCTTACTACTTTAAGTGGATAGCGAATATCTACCGTCTTGATGTCTACACCGCGATGTGTTTCTTTTATTCTGAGGTCGAGCCAGACAACAAAGTTGTTTTCGTTGATGATTTCCACCCTTTCGTCGTCGTATGCCATTTCGTTGATGACAGTGACGGTTCTTGTTCTTCTGTCTAATTCTCCACGACTACTACGACGCAGAATGTCTTCCTTAAGCCATTGCGTATAGCTTGGAGTAAGGTAAGCGTTCAGTTCACCAACTCGTGCCGGATATTCGACAGAGCCATCATCAAGCCATGTGTTGAGAAAACTGAAAATGCTGATAGCAAAGCTATAGGCTGTGGTTGCAGGCACTTGATTTAGCGTGACTGTTGATCCAGCACGCATATCAGGTGGTATGAATACCCGTTGCACATCACGCGCTTTATTGGCTGAATTCCAAAATAAAAAGCAAAAAAGAACTACTATTCCAATCACAACACGGAGCGTTGTGATGTGAGATTTGAGATTGTCTACCTCGCCTCGATATTTACTCCCCATCTGTACGTCCGACTCCCCAGGTGCCTGTATACCGAATGACGCGTTGGCTCTTCGTATTGATTTTCAAGCGAAGGAACACATCGCGAAGCATGAGGTAATGTTGATAATAGTAGTCAGGTCTACCTCGCTTAATTCTTTGAAACAGCGATCCACTGACTAAGATAGTTATTAAGAGCATGACCATTGCAGCACCCATCCCCATCATTGTTTTACCTAAAATGGTTGCAACAATTAGGCAGGTTGGCACCCAGAAAAGCGCACCGACTTTTAATATCATTCCCAGCTCTGAGTTTGATAGGCCACGGAATATCGGTGGCTCGTTATTGAGCCTGTCAGCAAGAATTTCTGCTGAGTCATTCATTAAAAAACACCAGCTGCTTGAGCAAGCAGGTAAGAAACATACATGAATACCGCAGCGCCCACGATGACGGTTACACCGACTTCACCCCATTCTTTTCTACCATTACGCGCTTGGTTAATGTCTGATAGTGCAATCCAAGCCAGCCATAAAAAGCCACAAACTGATAACGCTAAACCTCCAATTATGGCTGCGTCTTTGAGGTAACCTTTAAACAGCTCTAACCAGTTGCCTTGAGCATCGCCGCTAGATGGTGGTACAGCTGTAGGAAGTCTCGCGTAGGCGTTCTGGCAAAGCAGTAGGTAAAGTGCTGCAACGGTTGAAAGGGGTTTTTTCATTGGAGTCTCCTCGCTAAGAAACGATATAAAGAATGAGTGATAAAAGGACAGCGGCTCGAACGCCACTGGCGATTACGTCGTAAAAGGTGACTTTGTTTTCTTTTGATGCCCATTGTTGGTAATAAGAAAGTGTTACCCAGGCACTCCATAGCATGACAGCCGCGACAACTAGACCGCCAAGCAGCAGAGCCATCTCAGGCATAGAAACGCCAGTGGCATTCAGGAAGCTTTGGGCTTGTTTTGAATTTGCTTCCATCACTTAACGCCGGTAATCGCCAGACAAAGGTGCGTAGCTTCGTGGTTCGATGGTTGGGCCATCCAGATGCTCTTGAATACCAAGACGCATCATCATGAGATCTTTACGAAGTTGGTTGTATTGAAAGCGAATACGATTATCTGGATTTGCACGTCCTTGCGCTTCATCAACGAGTGCACTTAGGCCGTCAAGTTCATGGACTAACTTTGCTAGACTTTCACGCTCTGCAAAGTTGCTTGCATTAGCAGCAGATGAAAAGGCAATGGTTGCAACAAGTAAAAGGGGCTTTAGCATTTTGGTCATTTCTCACGACATTAACTTTGTGTGAGTGAAAGTCTGCCCAAGCCCCTCGTTCGAGACAATGAATAACCGGATATTGGTCCGAGCCGGTTACTAAATATATTTCTTAAATAGATAGGTAACCATGAAGATGCCAACGCCGAAAAATAAGGCAAATGGTAGGATTACAGCGTTAGGGTGTACCGATATTGGGAACGCGAGATAGACAACCCACGGTGCAATGAAACATATTGGAATCCAGCGTTTTGCGTGATGATATAAGCTTGCATGTTCACGACCGACTGACCATTTTCGGATATCTCGCTGAACCAAACCTTCTACAGATCCAACAACAGCGAATATAATAAAAGCCGGTAATGCAAGCGTTAGGATGGCCAGTCGAATAGCAAATACCTGAGTAACATATACTGCAGCCAAAACATGCTCAGCGATGACTCTACTCACATCACCAGCTGTAGTGTCACGAAAAATATTCGATAGGACTCCCATTATTCCTGTTTTGACGTACATGATATTGTGCATTTTGGCTGCAATTCTCTCAGCATATTCAACTGGTCTTTGTACGAGTAAGCTTTGCTGAAAGTCTTTGTTTAGATAAGAAAGCTCAGTCTTCACCATATCGCGGCTATGATTGACCCCCTCATCACGCCAAGAAGTATTCATGCCTATCCATTCTGTGATTATTGACATTAGTAATGCCAATAAAAGCCAGACAATCATGGCCATTATTCGAGAAATCCAAGTACTGATAAAACCTTTGTTTGAACGTGGGTGATTATCTTGTGCCATTTACTCAATCCACCATGACTCACCGGTACGGTAAGAAGCAGCCATGTCCTCTGCCATCTCATCAAAGTTTGATGTCATATAGAGATCATTTTTGGAGTCCGCCAGCGGGACCCTGATTTTCCATAGCTGACCACCACCTGTAAGGATGAATGCCTGACCTTTCGGTAGTGCCATAATGGTTGCAGGTGATAATAGCGGGGCTTCTGTGAAGGTGATCCGGTCTTGGGCGCTGGATGTAAAATCTACATCAGAGTCAATATCTACATTATCAGACGATCCGGTGACTTCGGTGGCTGCAGCAACCTCAACCATAGGCAGCTGCTCTGTAAATAACTCTGCAGTAGCCAGCTCTTTTACTCGGAAGGTGACAATGGTTCCAAAGTTACCAAGTGCCTGACCGGCTTTCGCTTGATCACCAAGTTTAACGATAATGTCCGACATTGTTTGTGTGTATGCCGTGATCTGCAGTCCTGCACCACCGCCTTTGTTGAGCATTGGCAAGAATTCATCACCCATAAGCTCATTGACTTCATCTGCATGGACATTGATTGCCACTTTGCTACCTGAAGAAGTGTCTTGGTTGTGAAACCCCAGCTCGGTACCGTGTTTATAGATTTCACCAGCAGTAGAAACTAAATCGGCAAACATGGTGTTACCCACCGTCCCGGCTATTGCCATGTCTTGAAGCGCGTCAAGTCCTATATAAACCACTTTTTTCTGCCTAATAACCTGACCCCAGCTAAATACCGGCCGGTCGTCTTCAGAGTCGTTATATGCCGGAGATATCAGTTCGGCAATGCGTCCCGATATGAGTTTTTCCAGCAATGGCAGACCACTGGCCACGATTTTATCGAAATAGGTCTTATCGTATTCAAAGGTGGAGCGTAGTCCCATCGCAACCGCATCAAATAACTTTCTATCCTGTGCATACTTAATCATGGCATTGGCTCTTTTGTTTTTGCCGCGCAAGCTCATGGGTAGCATTTTGTCGTTCAGGTTTTCTGCTATTTCCTTAACATGTTTTTCCCAGTTCGGTTCTGCAACGCCACTTAGCCAGACTTCGTAATAATCAATGAGTAGGTCATCAATGCTTTGAATATGCTGTGCGAGTTGTGCATAGTCTGGTCTACGTCCGAGCGCTACCAGCGCCTGTGCAATGATGTTGGTAAACCGCCAGAAGAATTCTCTAAAGACATTAGAGCTGCCACCACTATCGAGCTGATTGGCTGTCCTGGTTGCAACCTCTGTTACGCGACTGAAATGACCAATACCATTGTATCGAGATGAAATGTCTGGAAAGCCCAGGTGAAACACCACTAAATCATCTTCACGACCAGCCGCTTTGCACTCAGCGATTACTCTTCGCATGAGTTCTGCATCACCTTTTGGGTCGAAAACAATTGTGATATCGCCGCGACGAATATCTTGTGTTATCAGTATCTCGGCAAGACGTGTCTTACCAACGCGAGTAGTGCCTAATACGAGTGTGTGCGCGTTTCTTTCTGATAGCAGCGAAACGACTGGCTCTTCATGCCCACCTACACCATGAATCTGAGGTTCACCACCAATAGGGGGTAATGGTCTGACAGGGTTATATTTGGAGTCACGATTGAGTAGTTCTGCCACTTTGGAAAGACGGGGAGATGATTCCCACTCTAGCTCTTTACGCCTAGCCAATCTGTAAAGATAACCAGGATTAATGTACTTGCTGGCGGCAGGGTCACGAGTGTCCTTCAACCGTTGAGCATGTCTCTGTCCCCATCGAAAGCCAAGTCCATAGAACAGATATTTCCGGCTGACGGGGATATCGGTTGGTGACATCTTAAAAAGCACTTGCCGGCGAAGACCTTTTTGATACTTTGAGAGTAGTACGAAGTCTCTGAAATTACGATATGCGTTGTAGGTGAGGATACCCCCTACTCCATAGGCTACCGAGGGTGTCATCATCAATGACCACGGTGCTAAAAAAGCCATTGCTGCACCGGTGGTGGATATTGTCGCTGACCAGATCTCAACCTTTGGCCGAAGAAGGATTTCCAGTGTGTGTTTTTGCTTCATTGTGCAATCTGCGTTCGCGTGATCAGAACTGGGTAATGTTTAAGATTAAATTGTTTAGCTAGGTCACTTCCTGATGCAGGAGAAACTTTAAGGCCATCAGCAGCACGTATAACAGCTTGTAGGTCCGAAGCAGAAGCTGAATTGACTATCAAGCCCACTGCACCGGCTTTGATTAATGCCTGCCTATGCTTGTTAAGCCATTGGATCGAAATATTGTCTGCACCAACCAGAAATAAAGGGCTTGACAGATATGGGAGAGATACATTGCTTTTAGTGACTTTCCCAACTGTCATTTCAGGTGTGTGAGGAGTGGCCAGTTTGGAAATGTTGGGTTTTTGTTTAGGAGCTGGTTTAGATTGAAGCTCTGAAAGGTACTTATCTGAACTAATGGTCCGTCCAGAATCAAATACTACTTTTGGCCCTGCTTGTGTAGCGATGTTGCATAAAAGCAGAAGTGTGAATACGAGATATCTGCTCATTTAGTTGCCTGCAGATAGGCTAGTACATTTTTCTGATATTTTTTGGCACGAGCAGCCCGTTCAGGAGTATTGCTTCTTGTATGGTATTCGCCTGCACAATAGATCCAATCCGTTTTTTTTTCGTAGCACTCACGCAGAATTCTTGCGCCCGTTTGAATGTTGTATTGAGGATCTAATGCTCTCCATGGATCGATTAATTTATCTTTGTGCCAGTACCAATTCGTTTGCATCAAGCCGATATCGACTAGTGTTATGTCATTCGCCAGCAATAGCATAATTGCAGCATAGGCTTTTTCACGTGTTGGAAAGTAATAACCTTTACCACGAACATTTATTGTCCACGGCCAAACTCTTTTGATTTTTGGGTTAGTGCTCTCTGCACGTGAGATCGCATACAACAGATTGGCTGGTACCCCCTCCTCTCTTGCAATCTTTACATAGAGTTTTGGAATAGCCGTTGCTGACTGATTGTTAGCGTTAGCATAAAAAGGAAGAGCGAGACTAGTTGTTAGTGCTAGTGATGTTAGAAAGAATTTCCGACATATCTTCGTTAAGAATATGAGTATGAACCCATATCCGGTTTTTATATTCAAATTGCATAGGAGAAGCAATGATGAATGCATCCTCTTTAATGCCGAGGAAGATACATCGGTCATGCAAGCTTGCCACAAGGATGGCATGCTCTGAGGAGTGGTCTGGGTATTTTGCTTGCAGATAGTTGAATATCTGCTGCTGTATATTGATTTTCTCGCCATCAGTTTTATTGGCAAGAGTAGAAATTTGAAATTTCCAGATGAAAAAGCTACCTGAAAGTTGTTCGACTATTCTTCCCCATGAGAAGCAATACGCACCTATATTGACCGCATCAACAATGCTTGTGCCATTATTGATTTTTGTGTCGGATACTTCTTTCTCGATTTCGCCGTCGAGAAATTTCTGATAAGTGTTCAAATCAATAGGCGTCGCGTCTGATTTCATATGGGTTAAGTTCGATTAATCAAATATTATTCTACCCTTTTTACCCCTCCAGTGTTATCAACTTTAAATGTCGCAGGCAGCTGCCCTTCATCAAGCTGGTACTGCTTCATTAGAGCCTGCCCGTGGTTTAGTGTGATACGACGGTTGCGAAGCAGTTCTGCATCGATTCTGTTTTCCATGGCCCATTGACGAATGACACTATTTTCTTTGTCGCTGGAGTCGCTAAAATAAACATCTAGGTGGAGACTTTGGTCCACCAGCATCATGGTGAGCAGCTGCTGGATTTTTTTATCACAGGCTTCACAGTCAGTTAGTTTTGTGGCAATTAATGTTCTTTTTGTCGTTGTGTTAGATAGCTGTTGTGGAGTGGTTTCAGGCACTGAAGGTAATTGAGAGCGAATTTGTTCAATATCTATAAGTGGTTTATTACCCTTATCTCTCCATGCTTCATCATAGGCACGTTGAAAGGCTAAGACTCGCTCTGTATCTTGCTCCATCATGTCGGCCCACAAGCGAGCATATTTTTTACGTTCAGCTTCGTTTTGTGCATGTATACCTAATACCTCCAGAGGAGATATGGTGTCTGGACTTATGCTACCTCTCACTCCTTCCATCAATTCTTCATACCTGGCATATTCAGATTCAGATAAGCCCCACTGAAGATGCTTTTGTTCGGTTTGAGATGTTGTTGACTCAGTGATTATTGAACGTGTTTCATTGCTAGTAGCTGTGCTGCTACTCAGTAAAAGCACTATAAGTGCGTTTTTGTTAAATGCTAAGTTCAAAGCTCTCCCCTTCTTGGTTTTCAACCACGACGCTATCTTTAGCGATACTTTCCAATCTCCAACCACCGATAGTTTCATTCGATGCAAGCAGATGAATCTCTCCAGAATATTCAATCTGGGCAAATCGCTCGCCACCCCAAGAATCAATGCCGATCAGGTTAAGCTCATTAGTCTTATTGGGTATTGTTGGCTTTGCTTGAATGTTCGGTGCTGCCTGGGGAGTGGCTTGCTTGTTAGATGCTGGTTTGGGGCCGGTTGCTACGGGTGCTGTTTTTAATGCTGCCAACTCCTTTTTCAAATCATCTAATGAGCGCACTAAGTCATTCAGCTTTTCCACACTTTGTGCGTGTAGTTCTATCCCGCTTCTAACAACAGTAATTCGCTCTGATTCGTTTGCTTCAATTTCATCAAGTCTGGAGCTTATCTGACTTACTTCCTCTTGAAGATCTGCATTTAGTGTTTCTGAATTGGAAATCGGTGACTCACTGCTTGACTGGGCTGGCGGTGTGATAACTATAGCGCTCTCGTCATTTTCAATGGCTATCAAGTCAACTTCAGTTTCGCCATCAACATCTTGAGCTGAAGGTATATCGATATTGATTGGATCTGGAGTTAAACCGTCATCAGTTCCTAATTCAAATTCCGTGCTCTCAGGCTCTGCTATTGAGGTTATTGACTCAGTAATATCAATACCTGGCTCTACTGAATAGTCCTTATCTCTTTCCAGCAAGAATGCAGCGGTACCAAGTACACCGACCAGCGCAACAAGACCAATAACCTTGAACCATATTGGTGCTGGCTTTTTACCAAGATCACTAGGTATCTCACCTTCAAAAACATCGTGTGTTTGTTTGTTTTCAGCCATTATTTGAACTCTTCAACAGTATCGAATGCAATTAGTCGGTGAACAGGATCGACTTTCATCCAGTAGGCCTTACCGACCAGCATCATCAATGCATCTTTAAGCATCACAGGGCCTATTTTTCGATGTGCTTGAGGTAATTGCTTACTAAGGAGTTGTTTAACGTGCTCACCCTGAATGCTTGGTGACGCCATTGAGAATCCACTGCGCATCAGCAGGAATTCGATTGCTTCACCTACGGTTTGTGCTTTAGAAGGGATTTCAGTGTCTATAACCACTTCAAGCAGATTTTCCTGCTGCTTAGTGTTTACTGCATCTGCGTTTGTGTATCTGCCAACACGGATTTGTGTTGCTGAAGGTGGTTCGTAATCATAACGTTCGATAAAGATATCGGGTTTTGACTGTGATACATCAGCTACTTCAACTGGCTTAACATGTTGGTTGTTTATTGGAAGTTCTGTGCATCCGCTCATTAAGAGCGGCACTATGGCGGCGAGTATTTTTGTACGCAAGATGCTTCTCCATCAAATTTGCGTACATATTCGTTTTAGCTAAAGTTAAAGGCAATGAATAACCGGATTTTGGTCCAAGCCGGTTACCAGGCTACGCTTTGTTTCTCTTGAGTTTCTTCATTTTTCATCCATTCAGACAATGTAGGCCATAAGTGACGAAGCGCAATATCATTTAGTGTTTTACTGACTTCAAGGCAACGGTCTAAAGGGTATTTTCCAGTGCAGGATTTCCACGCATTCCAGGCTAAGATCTCCTCATGATCAGTAAGCCTTCTAGGAGGTCCGCCCAGTGTTTTAGGAGCATTAAGATTTCTACGCATCTCTTGGAAAGCTGCTTTTCCCATCCCAGTTAAGGCGTGAACCATTGGCCATGATGCATCTTTAACAATCAATTGATTAATTGCTTCTGCCTCTCTCTGAGATTCCAAGATGTACTCTAGGGCCATAGGGAGTTTGATTTCATTAGCCGTTATTTCATACCAGACTAGACCTGTTCTTGCTATTGCCAGGGTATCTTGTAAGTTCATAACAGCTAGTTCTCGAACTTTTTTGGCTGGTATATCTAACTTTTTCGTTAGATTTGCACTCTCTGCGTCATCAGCTGCAAAAGTAGAAAGGCTTCTAAGGAGTTTGTGGGTTATATCCATATCCTGTACATCACTAGAGTGACGAATTCCTTCCTTGGCTAAGGATATGGATTTATCTAGCAAGTCGATATCAATGTGAATGTCAATGAGCTGATAAATTCTAGAGAGTTTATATAAATCACCATGCGTCAATGATGCAATCTTCTCAACCTGATCAATAGTTACACCCATATCATGTATGGATTCTATTTCAGAATTTAGTGACGTATTTATCAGCTTAGTCAGGAAGCTATACGTCATTTTAGTGTACAGGCTTTGCACTGCCCTACTCCTCACAAAACATCTTACCCCTGCCTACATCCGCGGACCCAGGCTCCTCATTTCACGCGCCCATTTAACAAAGTTACATTTCTGAATTCAATCCTTATTTTTACAAACCGTATTAAGTGTGAACTGGTTCTCACAAAATGTATTTCACATTTTCTTCACATATATAGGTGGGGAAGTTGTACTTTTTCGACATTGGAATTTCCTAATATTTAGCTAGCAGGAACTAAATGCGCAAACAATTTTGCACATAGGAAAAATTCACATGTATTCAGATACTTACATCACAATCGTTATGGCTACCTTATCCTGCCAGCTTACTCAGTTTTATCGACATTTTCCATCTATGACTAACCATGGATGGTGTATTCTGTTTACTATATTAGATAACTAGAAGATAGCTTTCGGATAGCTATCAGATAGTTATTGGATAACTAGAAGATATTAATAAGCTAGCTAGTATTTGCATATAAAGATATCTAAAAGATATCAGATAGCTATCGAAATAATGTTGTTGTAGTAGTAATGAATAGCTATCAGATATCTAAATAATATTAGATAGCTAGCCGGATATTTAGTGGATATCTATTTAGATATGATTTAGAATCACGGGCATGGCTAGCTATCTGCTATCTAGATAGCTATCAGATATCCGTTATTATAATGAGGAAATTGCTTATGCCTACAATTGTTATGGCAAGCTCCAAGGGTGGGGCAGGTAAGACTACTGCTGCCGTTACTTTGGCTGGTGAATTAGCGCGTCAAGGTTTAGAGAAAGGGGTCAACATTGCATTAGTTGATGCAGACCCAAATAAACATAGTGCTAAATGGGCTAAGAAAGGTGGTTGCCCAGAGAACCTGACTTTGTATGAATCTGATGAAGCCAGCATTATTGATGATATTGAAAAGGCTGAACAAGAAAACGCTTTTGTTATTGTTGACCTTGAGGGTACTGCAAGTATCGCAGTGGCAAATGCAGTGAGTAGGGCAGACCTTGTTATTATTTTATGTCAGGGTTCGCAGAATGATGCTGATGAAGCTGTAAAAACAATTAAGTTATTACGGCAACAAGGTAAAGCTTTCCGAAGAGATATTCCATATTCTGTGCTGTTCACACGAACAAGTACAGCGATTGTGCCTCGTACCTTGAAATTCATTGTCAGTCAGTTTACAGAATCCGGCGTGGATGTTTTCAAGGTCTCGTTAATAGAGAAGGATGCCTATAAAGCTGTACATTCGTTTGGAGGAATAGTTAACAATCTCGATCCTAAAGACGTTTCTGGTATTGAGGTTACTGCTGCTAACGCTAAGGCTTATGCTGAAGAAGTTAAACGTAAGCTTAAAGAGATATTGTCAGGAGGTAGTGATGGCTGAACGAGCTGGATTAGATTTAGATGATATCAATGACGATGAAGTAGATATTACGTCATTAACTGGGCCGAAGAATCCAAAGCCAAAGGTTGATCGAAAAGAGTTAAATAAAGTATCTGAAGGCGCTGGTTTTGTGAGTCGTCAGGCTCCAAAGCAGAGGAGAAGGGGAGGGCGTACATCTTATACTCAACAGAAGAACTTCAAGATGCGGCCTGATATGCCAGAGCTATTTGCTGATGTCGCTGATGGACTCGGTGTTAAGGACTATGAGTTATTAGAAATGGCTATCCAGGCTTTCTTAACTAAGCAGAAAATGAAGGAAGAGTTAGACAGATTTAAAAGTATCATCGAATAAAATTCTAATGAGGAGAATGGTAGAAAAGCATACATCTACCAATACTGAACTGATCGCTTATAAGGGCTGTTTATACAGCCCTTTTATTATTGTGAATATTGACCCGTCTTGAAATAAGTTGACAGATTGGAGACTTATTATGGACAAGCCACAAAAATCAAGACGTAAGCGTACCCAACGAGATTATACGTTGGCCTTTAAATTGGCTGTTGTTGACCAAGTCGAAAAAGGCGAGTTGACGTACATACAGGCACAAGCTCAATATGGGATCCAAGGACAAAGCACTGTCCTCGTTTGGCTTCGAAAACATGGACGTCAAGACTGGCATCGACCGAGGTTAACGCTAATGACTCACTCCCTCCCCACCCCGGAACAGAGAATAAAAGCACTTGAACGCCAGCTGGAAGATGAAAAGCTGAGAAATCTCGTGCTCAATGAGATGATTGATTACATTGATACGACACAAGGAACCCAGCTGCGAAAAAAGCTTGTCACTATGGGATTAGGAAACTCCAGAGCCAAGCTCAAGTAACCTTAACCCGTTTATGTCGCATCATGGGACGTTCCCGACAGGCCATTTATCAAGCTGAACATCGTGGCCGTTTACGTACCACTGTCTTGCAGCCAGTCATGGAAATGGTGCAGGACGTCCGGCGCTTTCTGCCTCGGCTTGGCACACGAAAGCTCTATTATCTGCTCAAGCCCAAGTTTGAAAGCTGTGGTATCAAACTAGGACGAGATGGTTTGTTTGATTATTTGCGAAGTGAAGCTCTGCTCATCAAGAAAGCGCGTAATTATCATCAGACCACTCACAGTAAACACTGGATGAAAAAGCATCCCAATCTATTTAAAGAGCTAGCGATTACTCGACCTGAGCAAGCCTTTGTCAGTGATATTACCTATCTCGAAACGCATGATGGACCGTGTTATTTATCACTGGTGACAGATGCCTATAGTCGGAAAATCATGGGGCATGACGTCTCACATACGATGACCGCAATAGATATTAGCCGGGCCTTAAAACAGGCGATACGAAATCGCCTGAGCACACAGCCATTGCTTCATCACTCTGACAGAGGGGGGCAATATTGTTCACAGGAATACCAAAAACACTTGAAAGCCCATGCCATCACGCCTTCGATGACAGATGGGTATGACTGTTATCAAAATGCATTAGCCGAACGCGTGAATGGTATTCTCAAGCATGAGTTCTTACTGACAAAATGCCAAAACCTGGAGGAATTAAAACGCACAGTAAAACAATCCATCGGCCTTTATAATGAATACCGGCCGCATTTAAGTTTGGGGATGAAAACACCGAACGAAGTGCATAAAAAAGCCAGTTGCGAGGGGCAACTGGCTTAATTAAAACCGTCAACTTATATTAGGACGGGTCATATCTTCCTTTCTTTTGATTCCATGTTTCTCGTTGAGATATTCAACATGTTTGATGTCAGTCGCATCGGTTTCTGGAAGTCTATACACCTGCAGCTGGCCAGCAAGACGATATACCTCATCTTTCGATAATGCATCGCGAGAGAATGACTCGAGATATCCACGAAGCTCATTACTTTTAACTACACCGGTAGGGCGTTCTGATTTGAACTCTGCATCACCAGAGAACGACACTACGTTGATCATATCGTCATACGAATAACCAGTGATGGCCTCAACTGCTTTTAGGTGGCTGAAGTTCTGCCGGATAGGATTCTGGAAAGTATGCTTATCACGAAGTATATTGGTACCAGTTTTTTGAATCAGCAGTACCCACAATAGAACCACGATAGAATTTTGTCTCGATGACAAATAAGCCACGGGATGAAATTAGAATGTGATCAACCTGGCTTGTGCCTTCACGGTTGTTTGTATCTAAGACTGGGAGGGTGACGTTGGAAAGTAGGGCATAGTCATTGTCTGACAATGATACGTTCAATACGTCGTTAACGATCTGCTCTCCAATATGTACAGCATATTTCCTTTCCTGGTATTTCTTAGAGGTAAAGAAGCCACCAGCAAATCCCAGTACAACCAGAAGTATAATTTCCATCACTTGTTCCTATGTTTCTTATTCCTTATATATATAGATAACATGGAAGCTAATTCACGCAAGTGGCTGGAGATGTCATTTATGCAATAGATTTACCTCTATATGAAATGACATTGATTGCTGACGCTGAAGCTGTAGATACTGCTGTTTTTGGAAGCATGCGTATTCTACCGCCACGATTAAACGTACCTGACTCAATCAACAATCTTAGGTTGGCTTCATCGGTACATTCAAAGTTATCATTGCCCGTTAAGGTGTAAACATACATTCCGGACATAGGACCTCTTTGATATTTGTATGGGTGGCAGGTTTCACCTTTTCGGTTACGTCCGATAATATCTTTTAATAAATCGACCATAATTAACTTTTTTTTGGTTAGTGAGCTGCAATTGCAGAATATTAATGAAATGTGTTGTTACCGTCTTGGGCATCGCCGGTCACTGAGTTATTAGTCAAGTCTGATCTGACAAGACCTTCTGTAGTGCATCCAAAATAGTCCGCAAGTGTTTCGATGAGATAGTAATCAATATCCGTCGTAAGACTAGTTTCAATGAGTGAGAGCTTGGCCGGCGTAATCCTAATCATAGTTGCGAGGTCGGTTGAGGTGAGTTTATGCAATTTTCTAAAGTAAGTGACGTTGGTGCCAAGGTATAGTTTTTTTCCTGTCATCGTCGTAACTCCAGTATCCAGTCATAGAGAATTTACGTTTCTGACATTGTTTATCAATTTCCTATGAACATCCAGTATTTTGTCATCACAGAAAGTTGCGTTAAGTGGCCCAGTTCAGAATTTGAATATTGAAAGAGGACAGGTATAACTTCTTTTTAGACAGTATTCGCTTTTTCCTATTGTTTGGCTGTTAATTATCTGTTTTATGTCAGTAACGATCCATTTTCAAAAAATATGTGGCTCTCAGTAAAAGCATGTCTACTAGTTAACATATAGGTTATTGAATATAATGGCAATTTATTTAATATCATAGTAAAACTCAGACCGATATTTATGAGTAAAAGTCGAGCTTAAGCGTGGTTTGATAGTAAAAGTATGTCTTAAAAGACGTGATACTTCTTTTGAGGTATGTAACTATGAGACTTAGTTTGTTGCAATTGATATCTGGATTTTACCGATATTATTTAATAGCATTATGACTTAGTTAAGATCAGATAGGGCAGAGCATGGATGTGTCGGCTCTATTATCGATTTTCCTTTATATTCATAAGTTCAAGTATCAAGTTAAATAGTAAATCATGGCTTATTGATTTGTCTTTGTTTGCTATCGTATTTTCCCAATCAAAATTATTTTCATGTTTAAAGCTATCAGATAACCAGATTAGCATCGGAACATGTTTTTGGGCTTCAGGAGCAATTCGATAGGGCAGACCGTGGAGATATACACCGTTTTCACCCAAAGATTCACCATGATCAGAAATGTATAGAAGGCCAACATTATATTCAGACTCAAGGGTCTTTAATGATTCAATAGTATCAGCAATCAGTTCATCTGTAGCTAAAATACTGTTGTCATAAGCATTAATAATGGCTTGCTGTGAACACTTTTGCAGTTGATTTGTTTCGCATTCAGGGAAAAATTTCTTTTGGCTAACTGTACTACGTTTAAAATATTCCGGCCCATGGCTACCTAACTGATGCATCACAATAAATGCATCTTTTGAAGGTGGTATTGAAGCTACTTTGCTTTCAAATGCTGGAATTAATTCCAAATCGCTACATTGCTCACCATCACAATTAATAATATTTTGAGTTGGAATTCGGTCACACATCCCTTTACAACCTGAATTGTTATCCAACCAAGTTACATCAACGCCTGCTCGTTGAAGAATATCGAGTACATTGTCACTATTTTTGGCTATATCAGCATCATAATTTGCCTGATTAAGGTATGAAAACATGCATGGAACAGAGATAGCTGTTGCCGTTCCACACGAAGCAACATCACTAAAGTTCACCATTGTATCAGGAGCATTATCTAGCAGTTGCAATAGCTTTGGTGTTGTATTTCTATGATAACCATTAAGAGTAAAATGATCTGCCCTTGCCGTTTCGCCTACGATGATTACAAATAAATTTGGTTTAATTTTATTGATTGGTGCCGTTAACTTTGCATTCAATGCTACCAATTGAAATTCAGTTGGAAAAGCGGAGGCTACTATTTTTTCACCGACAGAAACACTTGCTGAAATGGCATTGAATGGCACGGCTAGATGCTTAACTTCACGGTGATTTCTAAAAAAGGAAGAAAGTTCTTTGTAGTTAAACTGTAAAAATCCTGCCAGGAGGATAAAAGTTATTATCAGAAGTGTGAGCCATACTTTTAGTTGATGTCCAAAACCTCTCCATTGAATGTTTATTTTTTTGTTTATCATGGCGGGTATAAACAAAAACAAAACTAAATGAAAAAATAATCCGGTTCCAATCAAGCCTTGAGCTTCATTCCAATCCGTTTCAACCACGTTTTGCAGCATATCCTTATCAATTAGGATGCCATATTTCATCATAAAGTAGCTGCTAAAGGCTGAAATAATAATGAGTACTAAAAGCCAACCTTTTAACAGTTTTTTAAACGAAAATAATGAAACCAATAAAATATTAATTATAAAACTAAGAGCGAATATCTTAAATTTAAGTGATGACTCAAAAGCATTTTCTTGGTTAAATAAAAATTGAAATATTGGCAAATTGTAAATAACAGTGATAAATAATGATGACGATAGTATATATACCCATATTGGGATTGCTATTGGGGTACTAATCGCTGAGTAAAATGTATTATTTTGTAAATAATATGAAGATTTTTTTGGTAGGGATAACATTTTTCAATTTCACTTATTAAGGTTATTAACTCCCACTTTATAAGTTGAATCTTAAAAAATGCTTAAATCTAACTTGATGACAATATTATTTTTACTTCAAATTGTTCTTTTTGCTGTGTGAAAGTGATTTGGCCTTGATGTAAATCAATAATCATCATGACTATTGATAAACCAAGTCCAGCCCCAGAAATATGCTGGTGCTGGCTGTGCCGATAAAAGCGTTCTCCTAAACGATCAGACTCCATAGTAATATTGTTATTATTTTTAATTGTAATTAGCACATTATTTTCTTGAACATTTGTCACTTCAATTTCAACTACTTGCTCTTGCTCTGAATATTTGGCCGCATTATCCAATAAATTTCGCAACACTATTTGCAGTAAAGAGGGATCCCCATAAACTTCACAATTTCTATCGACCTTGGAAGACCACCTAACTTTCTCTAATTGATGAATTGATAGCTGTGACATGCTTTGTTCAAGCAATTTATTCACATTAAGTCTTTGAGGAGCGAGTAGGGAGGACTGCTCAATTCTTGCCATCGCAAGTAATTGATTGACCAGATGAACCATCCTTTTACTGCCAGTATCTATAGCCGAAATTGCTTGCTGTTTTTCTTGTTCGGTTAAATCAGAGTTGAGATTTTGAGCGTGTAATTGAAGAATACTCAGCGGTGTTCTAAGTTCATGTGATGCATCAATAATAAATCTTTTTTCTTTATCAAGGTAAAGGGTTATTCGTTTTAATAAACCATTAATGGCAACTTGTATTGGTTTTAATTCACTGGGTAAGTTAGTGTGAACTTCAGTTAACTTTTCAGGTTTTTTATCTCTTAACTGTTGGCTCAAATGACTAAGTGGTCTTAAACTTAGTCCAATAATAAAATAAATTAAAATACTTAATGGAATAATTAATAAGAGTAAGGGGCGTATTTGCGTTGCTGCCATGTGTCCACTCATTTCACTGCGGACATCTTCTCGCTGAGATGTATAAACCCAAATATCTTCGACAGGATCAAATAAACTGAAGGTTATCCATTTATAATTTTTTTCTGCGATTTCATGAAATCCTTCTGTTTTACTTTGTGCTAAAAAAGAAGTGGCATTTTCTGAGAGTAATATTAACTTTTCATTACGCCATATCTGAAAAGCAATTTTGCTTTCATATTTATGCTCTGGGAACATTCTTTCTTGTGCAGAGGTGAGCTGTTCACCTGTATCAATTCGCGTGGGTACAGGGATTACGATGAGATCTTCAGAAAACTTGTTGGGATTAACTTTATATAAGGTCCACAATAAGCGTGCAGTTTGGGCAAGCTGAGCATCATAAATCTCGTCCATTTCATGAAGAGAGTTATGGTACGAAATTGAAGCTGTCATCCCTAATATTATGATCATCAGTAGATTAATACTGACTAACAACCATAGCTTGATCGAATTAAACGTCATATTCTTCAACTAACATGTACCCAATGCCTCTTACGGTCCTAAACAAATCATTTGATAGTTTTTTTCGCAGATGATGAATATGAACTTCGGTAGCATTGCTGTCTATTTCACCCTCCCAACCGTAACTTAATTCATCGAGGTATTGCCTGCTTAAAATACGATTGGGGTTCATCATAAACTCTTTTAACAAAAGAAATTCTCGTTTTGTTAATGTGATGCTCTGACTGTTGTATTCACACTCATGAGTCTGTAAATCTAATCTCAAGCTTGAAACAAATAAAATATCATCCTTACGTTCTGAACTGCGTCTTACCAGTACACGAATTCTAGCTTCAATTTCACGAACGTCTGTTGGTTTAACCAGGTAATCATCTGCACCGTTATTCAAAGCTGCTAACTTAATTTCGATTTGATCTTGTGCTGTTAAGACTAAAATAGGCAAGTTATGTCCATTTTTACGTATAGATTTAATTAGTGGAACAGCTGAGCCATCGGGTAATCCCAGATCCAGAATCATTAATGCAAACTCACCGTTCAAAAGAGCTTGTTTGGTATGTAACCCTGTCGTGCAATGTTCCAATTGATAACCCATACGCTTTAATGCCGTTATGATCCCTAAGGCTAATAGCTGATCATCTTCGATTAACAAAATTCGCATTATGTGCTTTCCTCAATTATCAAACCATTTAGGCCGTCTGTTCATCGGGATAAAGTAATTTAAAAATGACATAACTTGAGAATAAACAAATGAATAAAGTGGTGACGTCATGTGAGAGAAAATGTGCTCCCCTTAATTGTTGGCTAAAACCAAACAGTAAGCCAAAGCCCATCCCGATTCCCAGACCATAATATCGCCAAGCGGGTTTTATCTCTCTAAACATAAAAAATAATGCGACCCAAGCATAACCGATGCTGGCATGGCCGGCGGGGAAACAATAAGCCATGGGCAGACTGTTGGATCTATTAGCGAATAAGCTTAAATATGGTCTATCACCACCAAACAGATCTAAACTCCAAGGGCAATCTATGTCGGTAATAGATTTGAGATAACTGACAGCAACAAATGAGACGATCAATGACAATGTTAGTCCTTGCCATGCTCTAGCCAGGGAGGAGTATTGTTTATGTTTAAAGGTGAAAAAAATGGTGATAACTAATACTGATAGCACTGCTATATAATTTAACCATCGGCCACCATCATGTAAAACATCATTGGTTAGCCAATGTTTTCGTAAAAGCCATTGGTGTCCCTCTAAAGCATAGATATAACCAGCAAGCTTAAGATCTCCTCCAAAATACTCTAGTCCCATCATTAAACAAAAATACACTACTAATAGTAGCCAAAAGGTATGGTTCCTATAGATAGCTTGCTTCACCATAAAATAATTAACCACGTCAAAAAAGCCGTAACCAAACTTATAAACACTGCCGCAGAACCAATATCTTTGGCCTTACCACTCAACGTATTAAACTCATGACCAATCCTGTCAACAACGGTTTCTAATGCCGTATTGAGTAGTTCAGCGACAACGATTAAAGCCAAGCTAAAGAGCAACATTACTTGCTCAACGGATGTGATATTAAGCAAAAAGGTGATTGGCACTAGAAACATAATAAGCAACAGCTCTTGGCGAATGGCTGCCTCGCTTTCCCAGCTCGCACGTAATCCTTGATATGAATATTGTGTCGCATACAACAATCTTTTTAATCCCGTATAGCCCTTCTTCATTTTTTACCTCAACAAAAATTTCTACGCTCATGTTATGTCCGGTTTCTTAAGCAACGCTTAAGAATTGAAATTTATATTGGCCTCGAAATCTTTGCAGCTGACTACTTATATCAGCGAATAAGACGCAGTTAATGCATAGAGGAAATATAAATAAATGCTTAAGAATCTAAACCGAACCTGGCTGATATTTGGGCCGTATCAATTATTTATCAAAATCATGTTGCTGGGGTTGTTCATCCTCTCATTATCGAGGATGGGTTTAGTGGTTTGGCAATGGGAAAGAGTTTCGGCTGTCACCGACCTTTGGACTATGTTCAGTCAGGGTGTTAGATCGGATCTGATTATTATGGGAATGTTAATGAGTCCCATAGCTCTATTACTACCAATACTTGTTAATCGATGGTTTTGGTCTGTATCTCGATGGATATTATTGATATGGAGCGTATTGATCCTGACGTTTATTGTTTTTATGGAGATTTCTACACCCGCTTTCATCATGCAATATGATCTCAGGCCAAATCGTCTGTTTATTGAATATCTTAAATACCCTCATGAAGTATCTTCAATGCTATGGAACGGTTTCAGGACTGAAGTTCTGGTAGGTAGTCTGGTAACGATTTTATCGGCTTGGGGCATAACACGATTACTCAAATACCAATTCATCAACTTCAAGTTTGAGTGGCCAGAATGGAAGATATTGTTGTTTTGGCCAGTCTTGGTGGTAATTTTAGCTTTGATGATCCGGTCTTCACTCGGACATCGTCCAGCCAATCCAGCACTATTTGCCAGAACTTCAGATGCCATGGTTAATAGTCTTTACATTAATTCGGCATGGTCAGTTTATTTTGCTATTTACAATATGCAGCACGAAGATAAATCTTCAGAACTTTATGGAAAAATGTCTCATGAAGAAGTCCTTGCCACGATGAGTCAACTCTATCCATGGATTCCAAATGATGCTGATGCAAAGAATCCTACCATGCATTTTCAGCAAGCAACTCAACACCGAAAAAAACCACTCAATTTAGTAATAATCCTAGAAGAAAGCATGGGAGCAAGTTATGTTGAATCTCTTGGTGGAATGCCGGTAACACCGAATCTCGATCAATTAAAAAACGAAGGTTGGTGGTTTGAACAACTTTATGCAACCGGAACGCGATCTGTTAGGGGTATTGAAGCGGTGGTCAGTGGTTACCTTCCGACTCCTGCTCGAAGCGTTGTTAAATTGTCGTTGGCCCAACAAAACTTTTTCACACTTGGTGGTTTATTAAAACAACAAGGCTACTTTACTGAATTTATTTACGGTGGAGAGTCTCATTTTGACAATATGGCCAGCTTCTTTATTGGCAATGGCTTCGAATCTGTCATTGATGAGCGTGATTTTGAGGATCCAATCTTTACAGGTAGCTGGGGTGTGTCTGATGAAGATTTACTCAATAAAACACATCAACGTCTTTCGGAGTTAAATGCCAAAAATCAACCATTTTTGAGTTTTGTTTTTACCTCTAGCAATCACACTCCATTTGAATATCCTGATGGTCGTATTCAACCTTATGACCAGCCTAAACAAACGGATAACAACACGGTTAAATATGCTGATTACGCATTAGGAGAGTTTTTTGATAAAGCTAAACTAAGTGATTATTGGGATAACACACTGTTTCTCGTCGTAGCAGACCATACTAATCGGGTTTATGGTGATGACCTAGTGCCAATCTCTGGCTTTCAGATTCCGGCAATGATACTAGGAGCAGACACTGAATCTAAGCAGATTAAAACCGTTTCCAGTCAAGTTGATTTAGCTCCCACATTGTTATCTCTAATGGGCGTTTCTGCGAATCATCCGATGATTGGACGCGATTTAACCATTGAGTCAGAACAGCTTTCACCTGGCCGCGCCATGATGCAGTTTGCTGACTATTTTGCACTTATGAAGGGGACAGATGTGACGGTTTTAAGGATGGATCAACCAGCGAAATCTGGACAATATGATAGGTTAAAAAGACGTATGGAAGTTATAGGCGACGCAAGTGAGTCACAAGAGAAGGAAGCTTTAGCACACTCCTTGTTACCTTCTTGGCTATATCGAGAACAACGTTATGGAATCAGTGATTAGCAATACATTATGTTTCATACTTTAATGAAAAATTTGCAATTACTTATCGACGTAGTTTCAAGATCATGCTCAGGATGTATTTAAAACACGATTCATATGGATATGTTCTAAGTTCAAACTCATCCATTTTAAAACATCGATTAAGTTAAGCCTTTCTTAAGTTTCAAGTCAGACAATGCTGCTTCCTTATCAGATTGAGTAAGCGGCCTAATATGTCAAATCAAACGAGCAAGCAACTTGAATTTGCTGAAAAATATACTGAACAACATGCTAAAGCTTATTTCCAGAAACACACAGATGGTTTAGCAAGAAAACTGTCAAACTGGCGTGAACAACAGATCGCCAGAAAAGCCTTAAGAATAGCGGGTAATCCGACGAGCGTATTGGATGTCCCGTGTGGCACCGGACGCTTTTGGGATGTGCTGACTGAAAATCCTAAAAGGCATGTCTATGCCAGTGATAACAGTCAGAAAATGATTGATATAGGACTGCAATATCGCGAAAAACAACTCACTAAGAAAATAGATACATTTAAAGCTTCTGCTTTTTCATTACCACTTAGTGACGGTTATGTTGACAATATTTTCTGCATCCGTTTATTACACCATATTGGTTATTCCGAGGATCGTCTTAAACTATTAAAAGAATTTCACCGTGTAAGTAAATCCACAGTGATTGTTTCTCTTTGGGTGGATGGTAACGTTAAAGCCTGGAAACGAAAAAAACTCGAATCGAATCGAACTAAACGCCATTATCAGAACCGTTTTGTCATACCTCAACGGACTATTGAAAAAGAATTCAACGAGGCTGGTTTCACTATAAAAGCCTATCTAGATTTCATCCCGAAATACGCGATGTGGCGAACTTATATTCTCGAAAAAAATGAGAATATTTCATGTTAAACACTATCAATAGAGTCAGTTTGTTACGCTCGCCCCATAACAAGGACAGTAATGTTTTTGAAGAACTTTGGCATATTAATTCACCCTGGTTTGAAACACCCAATGTTCGTCGCGGCGGTTGGAGTGGTGTTGTCAAATGTATGATTGATAACTTTGGGAGATCAGAAAAAGTTTTTATCAAGCGGCAAGAAAATCATATGACAAGGACGCTTATACATCCACTTAACGGTATTCCAACTTTTTTGCGTGAATACCATAACATTCAATTACTTCACGCCATAAATATACCAACGTTGGACGTTTTATATTTCGATACAAAAGGCGCCAAAGCTGTTCTAGTTACCAAGGCTTTAGAAGGGTATATCAGTTTGGATAAAATTGAACTTTCAACTTTAGTCTCACAAGACAAAAAAACATTGATATCAAGTATAGCCAAAGTCATCCGCGATTTACATCAACATAACTACCAGCATAACTGCCTCTACCCGAAACACATCATGGTTCGTCAAAGTGCAAATGGTTGGGATGTAAAACTTATCGACCTTGAAAAGTTGAAATATCGTTTAGTGAAAAGCCGGGCAGTCATCCATGATTTAACAACTTTTGTTCGTCATCTAAGTGACATCTGGTCAGGGAGGGATAAGGTAATTTTTTTTCAAGCTTACTTTGAACAGTCGAAAATTTCGTGTCAGTCAAAAAAAATCATTCATACAGTGTGCAAAAAGATTAAATGGAAAGATGATGCCAGAAAACAATTTGAATCAGCACCCCTCACTTGATTGTGATGGCTAGGATATGAACCGGCAGGGGTAGAGCAGTTTTACAAAATAATACAAGGGTTATTTAACACTTTTTATTTTATGGGCTGAGATTAGGTGAGGGTGCTGCATTATCTTTTAAGCATGTTAATGTCGAAAACAGAGAAATACACATGTTAAGGAAACGCAATACAGAACTTAAAGTCTTCATGGATTCAGGAACACAAGCTGCTAAGGGTTTGAATAACACTTCGGGGTGATTGGACGGTACATTATTTTGGCGAATTCTTAAAAACGGAGTCTTAACGAAACGCTGGAAATAGGCAGGAACACCAGCATTAACCCCACATGATTTCTGGCGCACATTTATATCCAGTTTATTAGCTAAAGGTGTTGATCTATTAACCGTGCAAATAATGGCCGGCCACAGTGATCCACCCAAGACGAGTGAATACGATCTTAGGCCTGAAGAAAATATGAGTACCGCAGCAACAATGTTGCATTTACCTTTTTACTAATACATCGGAGCTTTGGACATACTTTTATTACAAACATCAGAGCTTCGGACATAGTTTTAATGCAAAGAGACATACTTTTACTAAGAATCACAGTTCTCTTTTTCCTATTGTTTGGATTTTAATTATCTGTTTTATGTCTTTAACGATCTATTTTCTAAAAATAACATATATGCAACCTTATTCTAGTAAGGTTGCATTTTAGTGATTTTCGGTTATATTCGTTAGAAAATTATGAATAAGAGAATATTTAGAGTATGAGTGAGATTTTAATTGGGGAATTGGTAAAAACTGAGGATGCAAATCTTCCAGTTCTTAATTCTGACAATACTCCTAGTTTAGAAAATATCCAAGAGTTCAGTGATGAATGGTTAGCGATACGTTTTCTATATCAAAAAGATAAGTCTGGTCGAGGATTATCACCAAGAACAATTGAGAGTTATGAGCGAGATCTGAAAAGACTCCAAACCTTTCTGAATAAGAAGCGACGAAAAACATTTAGAGAGGCTGATTCTACTGATGCACAGGATTTTATTCACTGGCTTGAAAAACCAGATGATGAGTTTTGTTCCACTAAGCGATATAAGCGAACTGACAAGGATTGGAAACCTTTTATTAAAAAGCCCAATTCAGAAGCTAATGGGTTGAGTCGAATTTCTATCCGCCAGCTGAATGCAACAGTGTCCAGCTTTTACTCTTGGATGGTGAGGAAACAATATCTTGTTCATAATGTTTTTGCTGAGGAGAAAAACGCTAAAGCCACGAGAATAAAAGTAGAGAGGCATTTGCTGGATGATGAAATCAAGGCGGTAAATAATTATCTTGCTGAGGCAGATCCTTCAGACAAATCAGAAATCCGTGACCTTGCAAGACAAAGATGGCTCTGGTTTGCATATTTACTTACCGGACTTCGTATTTCAGAGCTATTGACCATAACAGGTAAAGATATTTCACATGATAAAACTTGGTCCATTAATGTTATTGGGAAGGGTCGGGTTGAGGCGGAACCATTAACAGTCCCTTCACGCTTTATTAAAGAGCTAATAAAATATAGATCGAGCTTGAACCTTAAACACATGCCGGCAGCGGATGAGCATTTATTGTTAAGTATCAAAGGCACCAAACCAGTCAAAGACCGTGCAACAGCTCATCGTATATTCAAATCATTGGTTCGTGATGTTGCAGATCATATGAAAGTGAAAGAGTTAGGAGTTGATAGGGAAATAATAGATGAATTTCCTGACCCTGAAAGTGTGAAAAATATCAGAAGGTCCTCTACGCATTGGCTAAGACACGGATTCGTCACCCAGCTATTCAAAACAACCAATGATATTGCAACGATCTCGAAAATGGCCAGGCACATGGATTTGAAAACCACTGCTCAATACAGTCATGCTGAAGCAGAAAAGCAGCAGAAAATTCTGGATGAATTTGCGGACGGGTTCAGATAGTCATTCAGTCGATATTTGACACTTTTACTCGATGTAACTAATATTTACATATTCTCTATTTATTTAGAGCACTTTGCCAACCCACTAAGGTGGATGGTGATAACGAAAGCCGCACAGCAATAACATTGCATGCGGTTTTTTTGTTTTTGGGCTTTTTATAGCTCAACCCACACGGGACAGATATTTTGTCCCTGTGTGACATTCATATCTGCCCCGTAATTACTTTCTTTTACGAGGGCATTCCCAATGAAAACACTTATTATTTTTATTGCAGCAATGGTGATTATTACTTCCACTTTCGCTGCCGGTACCGCTGATAGCTTTTCAGATATTCAAAGCAAACGTGCTGCTCAAATTGAAGCACAGCTTCCTTAGTCCAGGTTGATCGATTATGGAAAGCACACTTGGATACTCTGAATATGATGAAGCCTGGTTTACAGAACCTACCGATTCAATGGCCAGCTACTATGAAAGATTGCAAAATAATGTCGAATTGGCCTTAAAGGAGGGTCGGCAACGATTCTGACGAAATCCTCCAAAATGTGCCTTAACCTATTGTATTTAAATTATTTTGGCGTTGTAGCTCATGGGTGAAACCTGCCGTTCAAAATCAAGCGTATAATCGCCAAATCGGTTGATATGGTCCGTGCGGTATGGGGCCAATCCTTTGAGAATATCGTGATCAATATGATGGCCGCGATCCTTGAGATCTTTAAGGGTTAACGTCATCGACTCCACATTGTGAAGAATGACCAGGTTGGCCACCAAGTGGTTATATTTGATCACCTTCCGTTGCTCGTGGCGGATATTCTCGGCGATCACCCCCTCGCCGCCGAAAAATAGCCATTTTACGAACTGGTTGAACTCCTCCGTTTTGTTCGTCTCCGCATGAATGGTTCGCCGCAACTCCACGCTGCCAATGTAGTCCAGAAGAAAGGTTGTCCGAACTACCCGCCCCAGTTCCCGGAAAGCAAAGTAGAGTTTATTCTTGAGGCTTGCGGTACCTAAACGTCGCAATACCGTGGACGGTGCTATTTTCCCTGCCTTTATCGATAGCGCCACCCGGAGCATGTCGGGCACATGGGTTTCGATCAGTTGCCAGTTAATGGTTTCGCTGAACAAGGCATTGATGTGCTCATACCGTTGGCGTTTGTCAGGCTTGTAGAACACCAGCTGCTTCAGATTCCGGATGCGGGGCATCAGGTTGATACCCAGCAGGTAAGCCAACCCGAAGACGGGCGCACTTTGCGCCTGAGTATCGCCATGCAAGGTGTCAGGCTGGATATCGGAATCGTTTTTGATCAGCCCGTCAAGGATGTAAATGGCCTCATAAACGCCGCAAGGGATGAAGTGGCTGAACAGCGCGATGTATTTGTCGGAGACGTGGTAGTAGCCCACCCCGCCGTAGCCACCGTACCGTATGTGGTATTCCGATAGCAGATTCTGTTCGTACAGATTCCATTTTGTGCCATCGGCGGCAGCCCGCTGGCCAGTTCCCCAGTGTCGCGGCAGCCGGTAGCGGTTGTAGGCATTGATAACCTGCACAATGGCCTGCTCCAAGCGCTCTTCGGTGACGTGCCGCAGGTTGAGCCAGGACACCTGCCGGCGATTAAGTGTCGTGATGGATCGGGCGGTCTGAGTTGGCCCGAGATTGCAGCCATAGCAAAACAAGGTCGAAACAAAGCGGGTACGTGGGTCTTCCAGCTTGCTCTCAAAACCGGAAAGTGGTCCAAAGCGTTTGTGGAGCCCCAGCCATTTTTCGGCTTCCACCAGGATGTCGAGAATATTCTTTTCGGGCAAATTCTGGGATAACTGTTTGTCAATTTCGGCCAGCCCATCGGGAGGCGCTGTGCGACGGTGCTTCCGGATCACCAGCTCTTCACCATTGAAGACGGCGTATTCATTCTCCGGGAAGTTACGGTCAATGCGGTCCGCCGTTTCGCTCAAGCGTGAGCGGGCCTGCGCCACAAAAGCGGCTGGGTCGGATGCGATATCAACCATCGCACTGTAGTCCGCTATTTGGGCATCATAGACACTCCAATCCACGAGCTGATCGCGGTAGTCGCTGTACTGGTCGCTATTCGCGACCGCGAGATCGCCGGAAATCAGTTCACGCTTCACCTGCGTTAGTACGCCCAGCTCGAAATACTTCCGGTAGACCATACCGGGCAGTAGCTGGCTTGACCCGGACCCCAATATGAGACGGCGCCAACGCTCCGGTAGCCAGGACACGTCGACGGGTTGAGTGCTGAGCACAAGGCATTCCTTGCGGCTGTGCCGGTGCTTTTTCAGAGTCGCAATCGCCTCAATCAAGGATTGATCGTGGCTGGTTGCCGTCAGATCCAGTAGTTCAAGGCAATTGAATAGCAGGGGGCGTAACGGGCGATAGGGTTGCAGCATAAACGGGATGAAGTTATTGCCAGCATAGGCCATGTGTTCCTCACACTCGGCCAGTAATTCATCAGGGTCGCTCTGGATGGCAGCCGCCACTCGGGCACCTCGCTCGGAATCCGTCGGCGCTTCCTGAACGGCGGTCAGCACGTCACGCAGTTGAGCGACCAGTTTGTCCATCCGTTTCATGTGATCCAGATGATACTGGTTCAGGTTGGCTTCCGCCTTAGTCTTGATGTTGCGCATCTTGCGGACAAAGATGTCGACGGCATCGTCCATTGCGCGACGCAATTGGGCATGGACCAACAGAATCATCAAGGCATAGCGTTTGGTGCTTTGCATAGCCTTGATGTTGGCCGCGCCAAGCGCTCGTGCTTCCAGTATGAAGTGGTGATACTTGGCGGCTGGAATGTGATCAACAGCGGGCAATCGTTGACACCAGCCCTGAAGCCATTCCAGGTGCTGAAGATACTTCTTCACTTCCGTATTGGTCGGCTTTTTGGGTTCCTGTTTCAGTTTATGCCAACTGGTATGAGATGAATCGTCTGGCACTTGCAGCAGCCGGTCAAATTCCTGTTTTTGCTGCGCCGTCAAACCCGCACTGAGCGTCCGAAAGTAACCTGTATTAACCGTGCTGCGAGCCTGACGCGCGGACCGTTGCAGCGTTGAAAAACCCGGCAGTTCAAAACGCTGGCGCACCAGCTCTTCGATCACCACATTGATAATGTCCGCCAGATCTTGCTTGGTGGTTGCCGCTTCACGCGCCAAGTCCCTCACGATAGCCTTGCCTTCGACGGTAAACGCCTTGATGCCCACCTGTTGACGAATCGCGTCCAACATCCGCTGACGGGCGCCACCATTGCGGTCGTATTCCCTGAGCTGGCTCAATGGGACGGGTAAAAGGTCGTCGCAGGCCAGGATATGCGCTGTGATGGGCCGCGGGACCGTTTTGAGATTCACGAAGTAGCCTAAGCGCTGAACCGTTTTCAGGAGAATTAACAAGGCACCACGAGCAGCCGGTGTTCGGCCGTGCTTTCTGGCAAAGGCACATTCTTTGGCGGTGGGTGTATAGATTTCCGCCAGTTCCTGTTCAGAGACGTCCGCCTTCAATCGCGGATAGGCGGTTTCGTGGAGGCCACTCATGTACGGACCTTTTCTATCAGTGCCCCATGATGAGGTCTTTCCGATTAAATGAAGAACTCCTGATGATAGTGCTTACAATGATCAGGGGCGTCGGTAGGTGCTGCGAAATGGCTGAATCAGCATCTGATCCAACCGGAGGTCCCGCGGCTCTCGAAAATCCTCGATGCCGATGATCATTCCAATATGGCCAGCGGCAGGCTGATCGCGATAGGTGCCAAAAAGCCGGTCCCACCAAGGCAAATTAAAACCAAAGTTGCTATTTGTCTCTTCAGGAACAATCGAATGGTGCACGCGGTGCATTTCCGGCGTAACAACCACCGGTCTCAACTTTTGCTCCAGTCCTTGAGGCAATCGTACGTTTCCGTGGTTGAACATTGAGGTCGCATTGAGAATCACCTCGAAAATCAGTACCGCGATCGCAGGTGCTCCCAGCGCAACCACGACGGAGATTTTAATGACCATGGAAAGCACAATTTCCAGAGGATGGAAACGCAGGCCCGTCGTTACGTCAAATTCCAGATCCGCGTGGTGCATACGATGCAAGCGCCAGAGCCAGGGCACGGCATGAAAGATGCGATGCTGAAAGTAGATTGCGAGATCAAGCGCGATCGTCCCCAGAAGGACCGACAACCAAACTGGCAGATTGGCCAGATTTAACAGTCCCCACGCCTGCTCATTCGCCATCACCGCCGCTCCGACGGCGGCCACGGGAAACAATAGCCGAACCACCAGGGTATCCACCACGACCATCAAGAGGTTATGTGGCCACCGTTGCCGGCGAGTGTAGCGCTGGTCGCGACGTGGCGCGGCGGCTTCGGCAAGTATCATGACACACAGAATGCCCGTGAAGACCCCGAGCCGTATGACCACCTCATTACCGAGCACGACTTTACCGTCTATCCTTGATGATGGTTGAAATAGCCCTGAGTGCCTTGTTGGGTCATGGCCTCGGCGATGCGGCCGATGGCCTGTGTATAGGCCGCAGTCCGCAGCGTTATGTTATCTTCCTCCGCCCGGTCGAAACAGGCGGCGGCCTCGCGGGCCAGGCGTTCGGTGAGGCGCCGATTGACTTCGTCTTCGGACCAGGTATCACCGATGCGATTCTGCACCCATTCCAGATGGCTGACGATCACACCGCCGGCATTGACCAATACATCCGGTAGCACTTCGACGCCGCGTTTGGCTAGTTGATCATCGGCCTCATTACTGACGGGCCCGTTGGCAATTTCCAGGATCGTGGCGGCATTTACGGTCGCGGCATTTTGCTCGGTGACGGCGTCCTCCAGTGCGGCTAGTACCAGTACATCGACATCCATCGCCAGCAGCTCGTCGTTGGTCAGTTGCTCGACGTCGGCTTCCTGGCAGATCGATTCATCACAGTAAACCATGCCCTTGAGCTCCCGGTTTTTGTGTTTATGGCGCCAGATCGGGTCTGGATCAAGTCCGTCAGCGGCATGAATGGCACCCTGGGAATCCGACAGCGCGACGATCCGATAGCCGCGCTCGCGGGCCAGTCGGGCGAAGTGATAACCGGCATTGCCGAAACCCTGGACCGCCACACGGAGTTCTTCAGGGGTTTTGCCGCGGCGCTCGGCCCACAGATCAAGCACCTGCAGCGCGCCACGTCCGGTGGCCGCGGTGCGTCCCCTGGAACCGCCCAGCCCTAAAGGCTTGCCGGTGATGGTGGCCGGTACCTGACGGCGTTCGATCTGGGCAAATTCGTCGGCCATCCAGCCCATGATGGTGTCGTTGGTGTTGACGTCCGGTGCCGGGATGTCACTGTTCGGCCCGATAAGGTCATGAAAAGCGCGGATATAGCCACGCGACAGACGTTCCAGTTCCAGTCGGGAGAGCGCCTTGGGATCGACCCGAACACCACCTTTGGCACCGCCGAATGGCAGGTCCACCACGGCGCACTTGATGGTCATCCAGAAGCTCAGCGCAGTGACTTCTTCCGAGCTCACGTCCGGATGGAAACGGATGCCCCCTTTGCCCGGCCCACGCGTGTCGTCGTAACGAATGCGCCAGGCCGGAAAGAATTGCAAGGCGCCGTCGTCCATGCGGATCGGGATGTTGATTTGTACGGTTTGCTGCGCCTGGGCCAGACGCCTGCGAACGTCCTCAGGGACGTCAAGTTGGTCAAAAATCCCGTTCAGGTGACCGTCGTCACCGAAGCTTTGGTCGTTGGAATGACTCATGGTTGTGACTCCTTATCGAACCCGAAAAAGTGTTTTGCGATGTCTTATGATTCAGCTTCCCGATGCAAGTGGGTTGTGCGATCGTCCGTTACGTGCTGATAGGTGAACGTGTAAGTCGCACAAGATTCCCCGCGATCCGTGTTGCTAATGTCTTGGCGCGGTCTGCGCTCGGCCCTGCGAAATCTTCGTTCACGGTCTCCCGAAACAGCTCCAGCCAGCGCTCAAAGTCATCTAGCTGCAAAGGGTGTTGCTCGTGCAACGCCAAGTGGCGGGCGACCATGTTGCTCTGGTAGCCGTCGCGTTCGCCGAGCAGCAGCTTGCACCAATAGGCGCGGATACACGGCAGGTGCGTTCTGAGGTCAATTTCTGCCACATCCAAGAACAGCGGACGCAGGCGATCATCGGCCAGGACCTTCCGGTAGAAGGCGTCCAGCATTTCGGCGATAGCCTCGGGCGAGTCTAGATCGCGCGGCGTTGACTGCATTTCAAGATCGGATCGCTCAGGTTATAGAACAATGGCATACAATGAACGCGCAGCATGGAAGACAACGGGACAGGAGGCCGTCCGTCCTGACCTTTTGGGTAATAATGCGCTACGTTCTTCTCCAGCTGTTTCCAGGGAATCAACGTGTCCATTCGTTCGAGAAAGATTTCGCGGCGAATTTTGCTCTTCTTGGTCTGGTACTCGGCTTCGGAGAGGGTTAACTGGTTCATGGCGGCAACGATCCTATGCGGTTGACGAGAGCTATATTATCGCCTATGTCGAACACTTCAATCAGAGTCTTCAGAGTTTTAAACACCCTTACTCTGTTTTCTCCAATTGTCTATGGAGTACAGACCTCCGCCAGTAATTATTAACACCATGTTTATCCCGAATAATGGAATATCTTTCATAAGCAAATGTGCATGAGGAGAAGTAATGCCATGCATCGCAGCGATATTCCAAACACCGACAATAATCATAATAATCATTAATGCTTGTGCTATTGAAGCAAGTCTTGTGAACAGGCCTAAGAGAAGCATTACTCCAGTTATTATTTCGGCTATTGCCAGAATAAAGATGAAATGCGCCGGACTCATGGGTAGCAAATCAATTACCCAGCTTTTACTCACCATCGCAACTCTCGGTTCAGGATAAATTAGCTTGGGAACGATGCCCATCCAAACCCACAATAGGCCAACAATGACCCGGAGTATAAGTGGTATGTATTTCTCTTTACTTAACAGTTGATTGTCGAAATTCATTTAGTTTTCTCCAGCTATTATGTAAATGTAAACTCGCGTGATTAGCATCTGACATACAGTGGGCCGCGATCCATACCGGATACGACACCGGACCGTTACTTGCTGAAGGCCCTTAGTAGTCGGCTCAGCGACAGCACGAACAGGCCGGTCAGCGCGATACCCACGATTACCCAGTGCTCCCCGAGAAAAGCGCCGGCGCTCGTGCCAGCCAGCACGATGGCGAGAATCGGCAAATGACAGGGGCAACTGAGCACGGCCAATATCCCCCACAAGTAACCATTGCGCGACCGGGATACTTCTGTCGGTTCGCGCTCATTGTTCGTCATAAACCACCTCCAATGCATTGAAGAGTTACGACTCCCTGCAAAAGCCCAATTCGGCCACTGTCCGGTGCCACCTCAACTTACGGCCCTTTGAGAGCGCTCAACTTCACTCCATGCGCCGCCTTGGTGAGTGCCTGGGTGCAGCGATTCAGTGCGGCTCGTTTAACAGCAATTGTGTGTTGAATTTGCCGTTCGACGGCTCGACACTGCCCTTTATCCCCGTTGTCGAGCGCCTGTATAAATTCGGCAATCTCGGGGAGACCGAGACCGGCTTCACGACAGGAGCGGATCAACGCCAACCGTTGCAGGCAGCCGTCATCGAACAAGCGAGAGCCCCCCTGAGTGGTGCCACAGGCGTACACCAATCGCATGTCCAGATAAGTCCGGATCTGATGCACTGACAGGCCGCAGAGACGGGCCGCTTCGGAAATGACACAGCCTTCTTTTTGCGCCCCCGGCCCACCTTCAAGGTTGGGGTTTACCATTCGGGTATTAGCTCCCATGTTGGTCACTCCTTGCCCTGTTGAGTATAAGGTGCGCAATCCGCTGCCCCAGTTCGAAACCTTCCTGAACACTCACCATGTGCACATGCATTTTATCCCGCCCCCAGGCCTCCCCGGCCTGCCGTGAAGCAAAGAAATGGACGTCGCAACAAAACGCACTTCGAATGTCTCCCGCTGCGGCCACCGAGACTAAAGAGACGACCGCGTCCTCCGGCTCAAGCGAAACCACTCCCTGTGGCGTAACCGTCAAGGTGACCGGGTTGTTCGTCTGCGGGCAACGCGATTGCACCTGCGCCCGTTCGCCGATGACAGCTGGAAACATCAAGGCATCCAGTGCACACCAGGTATAAAGTGGCCGATCGTTGACAACAAATGCATGCGGGGTTTCTCGCAGTGTGATGCCGGAGCCGATCAGCCGTCCCTGGCCGTCGTACTCGATGGTCCCGCAGGGCAGTTTTTCCAGCACCAACTCTGCCTCATCAGTCGTCCAGTTGAGCGACTTCGCGAGCCGCTCAACAGTGACCGGTTGTCCCAGGGCAAGCTCGCGCAACAGCGTCACATGAAGCGCGGCTTCCCTTTCGCCGGTCAGACCCAGCCGTTCCACGATCTCATCCATGTTATACATTGGCGGCACCGTCTTATCCCGCACAGCACGACAATTGCTTCACGTCCTTGGTGAAGGTTTGGGCACAGAGCTTGAGCCCCTCCACCATGGTCAGGTACGGGAACAGCTCATCGGCAATGTCGTTCACGGTCATACGCGCACGCAGCGCCATGACGGCCGTCTGGATCAGCTCACCGGCTTCGCCCGCGACGGACTGGACACCCAGCAATCGTCCGCTGCCACGCTCAGCGACCATCTTGATGAAGCCCCCGGCATCGAAGTTAACCAGGGCCCGGGGCACGTTATCGAGGGTCAGGGTGCGGCTGTCGGTGTCGTATCCCTGAGCCTGGGCCTCCGCCTCGGACAGACCGACGGTGGCCACTTGTGGATCGGTAAAGATCACCTCGGGCATGGCGCTGAGGTCGAGGCTGGCGTCACCGCCGGTCATGTTAATGGCGGCCCGACTACCACCGGCGGCAGCCACGTAGACGAACTGGGGTTGATCGGTGCAGTCCCCGGCTGCATAAATGCCGGACGCGGTCGTTTGCAGGTGGTTGTCGATCCGGATCGCGCCGCGCTCGGTAGCCACGCCGACGGCCTCCAGGTTCAGGTTCTCGGTATTGGGTGTGCGGCCACTGGCCACCAGCAGTTGCTCCGCCTCCAGGGTGCCGGCGTTGGTTTGGAGGGTGAACACCCGGCCATTGTGGGTAATCTCACTGGCCTGGGTCTGCTTGAGCACCTCGATGCCCTCGCGACGGAAGGCCGCTTCCACGGCTTCACCCACCGCCGGGTCTTCCTGAGACAGCACCCGGCTGCGGGCCAGAATGGTGACCCGACTGCCAAGGCGGGCAAAGGCCTGAGCCAGCTCTATGGCCACCACCGAGGCACCAATCACAACGAGGCGCTCGGGAATGTGATCCAGCTCCAGCGCACTGGTGGACGTGAGATAGGGCGTCTCGGATAGCCCCGGAACAGGCGGTTCGGCGGGCCGGGCACCGGTGCCGATAAAGGCCCGGTCGAAGTGCACCGTCTGCTCGCCGCCGTCGTTGAGCGTAACCGTCAGTGTGCGCTCGTCCACGAACCGCGCCTCGCCCTTGAGGACGGTAATCGCGGCATTGTCGTTGAGAATGCTCTGGTACTTGGACTCGCGCAGCTCCTCCACCCGGGCCTGTTGCTGAGCCAGAAGGGCTGAACGATTCACCGCCGGTGCCTGGGCACTCAGTCCGTCGTCAAACGGGCTTTCCCGGCGAAGGTGGGCGATATGCGCCGACCGGATCATGATTTTGGACGGTACGCAACCAATGTTGACGCAGGTTCCGCCGATGGTGCCGCGCTCAATCAGCGTCACCCGGGCACCGCGCTCCGTCGCTTTCAGGGCCGCAGCCATGGCACTGCCACCGCTGCCAATCACCGCAATGTGCAGGTTGTTGTCACTCATAAACGTTACTCCTTGGTTGAAGGGCTATCGCAGCAGGCGTCGTGTTTCTTTTTACGCCAGACGGCATAGCAGGTCAGGCCAATAAAAAAGACCAGTGCGGGCAAAAGCACGTAGTCGAGATAGCCGGTGAGGGCTGTCAGGCCTAAGGTTCCCAGCAAAACCACCAGTATTGGGGTAAAGCAGCACAGGGCGACCAGCACCGTGCCGATGACGCTCACCCGCAACAGGGTTTTGGGGTTTGCCATGGTTACTCCTGTTTTGCCTGAGATTGTTTCAGCGTGGACGGATAGCCGGCGTTGGTGGTGGCTTGCGTCAGTGCCTCAACGGTCGTTTTCTCGTCGTCGAAGGTGACCGTCGCATCGCGTTCTTCATAACGAACATCCACAGAGGTCACGCCCTCCACCCGGTTGAGAGCGGCCTTGACGGTGATCGGGCAGGCCGAACAGGTCATGCCAGGGACTGACAGGGTGACGGTTTGTGGTGCTGCCAGGGCCGGCAGGCTAACGAACAGGAATAACGCTGTGGCGATCAGTGATTTTTTCATGGTGCTATGCCTCTCAGTAAAATAGGGGTAAAACATAAGGGAACGCCAGCGCAGTCAGAATGAGCAGCGCGACAATCCAGAAAACAACCTTGTAGGTTGTGCGTACTTGCGGCACCGCGCAAACATCGCCCGGCTGGCAATCCTGTGCAGGCCGGTATATCCGGCGCCAGGCAAACACCATGGCCACCAGTGCCGCACCGATGAACCAGGGCCGATAGGGTTCCAGGGCGGCCAGGCTGCCGACCCAGGCACCGGAAATGCCCAACGTGATCAAGACCAGGGGGCCAAGACAACAGGCAGACGCCAGAGCAGCGGCAATCCCTCCTGCGATCAGCGAACCGCGACCGGATTTTTTGGACTCTGACATTACGATGGCTCCTTTCTAAAAATGGGTGACTGAGGTAAGGTTACTCCCGTAGTCAGCTACGGAATCAACCCCTATGTCCAAAAAACAACACTCAATGACCATTGGAGCCCTGGCCAAAGCCGCCGGTATGGGAGTGGAAACCATCCGCTATTACCAGCGCCGGGGGTTAGTGGCAGAGCCTGAAAAGCCCTATGGAAGCATCCGCCATTACGACGATCAGGCGTTGGCCCGCCTGCACTTTATTCGAACGGCCCAGTGGCTGGGGTTCAGTCTGGATGAAATCGGAGGGCTGCTGACACTGCAGGACGGTACCCATTGCGATGAAGCACGGGTATTGGGCGAGCAAAAACTAGCCAGTGTGCGGGCGAAAATTTCAAGCCTGCGACGCATCGAGCGTGCGCTGGACGGGTTAGTGCAGGAATGCTGCGCTCAGCGTGGGAATGTTGAATGCCCATTAATCACATCGCTCCAGGATGGGCTTGAAAACTCGGCTTTTACCTGATTAAAGAACAAGACAGTCCGTGAACGAGGCGTACACAAAATTAAGGGCTGAAGGGAGGTACGCTAACCTCACCAACCAAAAAAAGCAGGGCCTCCCGAAGGGCGAGACACTAGGCATGGCGCCCACTCGCCCTGCGATTGACAGCTACCTTTGCTATTATTACATTTAGTTACACCCTTATATCTTTTAGCGTTTTTCGCAAGGTTGAAATTCATGCTGTTCCGTCAGTTCTTCGACAAAACATCCAGCACCTACACCTATCTCATTGCGTCCGGCCGGGGTCGAGAAGCGCTCATCATCGACCCCGTAAAAGAGTCGACGGAGGCCTATCTTGGGTTAATTAATCAACTTGATCTTAAGCTTGTCCGGGCGATTGATACCCACACTCATGCTGACCACGTCACTGCCCTTGGTGATCTGCGTGACGCCACCCAATGCGTCACCATCATGGGTGAATTTACTAACGCGGAATGCGTATCAGAACATGTATCGGAAGGTGATCGAATTGATATCGACGGCATTCGGTTGGAAGCCATTTACACTCCGGGTCACACTGATGAATCCTTCAGTTTTTACTGGAATCAGGGCGACCAGAAGGCGGTATTCACTGGCGATGTGTTATTGATTCGCGGTAGTGGCCGGACTGATTTTCAGGGCGGCGACCCACGCAAGAGCTACGATTCTATCGTTAACAAACTGTTCCGCTTACCTGACGATACGTTGGTATATCCAGCGCATGACTACAAAGGAATGCTGAGCTCCTCCATCTACGAGGAGAAGCATTACAACCCACGTCTGGCGGGCAAATCGGAAGCCGAGTACGCCCGGATCATGAATAATCTTAACTTGCCCGACCCCAAACTGATGGATGTTGCCGTGCCTGCAAATCTGGCATGCGGAAAGCAACCGTGACGTTTGTAAGCATGGATTGTTACCCAATGGCGCAGCACTCTGCATTGAGTACTGAGTCCGGCCTCGATCGTGCCCTGGCGATAGCGATCCTTGCTGGCATTCTCGCCGGTCTCTTTTTGGATAAACCCAGCCGCTATGAGCTGACATAAACTTATTCAGAAGTTCCCTGAAATTAAAGGAGATATTCGATGGATATCAAACAACTTGATGAGCGCTTTAGTGTAACGGCGCAACCTGGTATTGACGATATTGAACAACTGGCAAACGCGGGTTTCCGCACGATTATTGCCAGCAGAGCTCGAAATGAAACGGACGACCAGCCTGATACCCAAACCCTGAAAAACAAGGCAGAGTCCCTGGGCATGACGTGGTACGAAATTCCAGTCGAACCGGGAAAGTACGCCCCTGAGGATATCGAGGCTTTTGCCAGCGCTTTGCAATCATCCACGGACCCGGTTCTCGGCTATTGTCGCACCGGGAAGCGCGCCATCCACTTGTGGGCCTATGCCAAGGCGGCTCACTATCCGATCGCGGACCTGCTCAGCCAAGCCAGCGCAGCCGGCTATGATCTGGAACCACTGCGGGACGATCTTGAGATATATCGGAATCGGATGGGTCAGAAGTGATCGCGAGATCGTCCCGTTAAAACTGGCCTTAAAATGTCAAAATGCCTTGGTGCCATCCGAGGGCTCACGAGCATGACTTTGTCGTTGATGATCGTCACATCTACTGGCCCAAATAAAAAGGACGCGCCACCCACTGGATAACGCGCCCCACAGTGCTTTCCAGGCTCTACAACTCGCCGGTGTGATTCGCCCCAACGGGGTTGCCGAACTCAAACGCATCGAGCTCGCGGTTCAGTTTCGGTACCGGCAAAGTGAATGCGCTGGGAGGGTTCACGGGCGCCGTACTCCTGGCCGGCTTCGCTCTCTTCATGGTGGTTGAGAGCATTGATCGCTTTATCCATCCGGTCACGATTTCGTTCAACGGCGCTATTTTCGTAGCGATCATCGGACTGATCGTCAACGGCGTGTCGGCATAAATTCTTGGCGACCACCATGACCACAGTCATGCCCACCAGGAAGACGATTCACACCACTCTCATGACCATCACGACCACAACCGCCGTGCGGCCTATTTCCACGTGTTGGCCGATGCGCTCACCTCTGTATTGGCCATCGTGGCTCTGCTTGCGGGTAAATACGCCGGGTGGAACTGGATGGACCCGGCAATGGGTATCGTCGGTGCCATTCTCATTACCCGGTGGTCTTGGGGATTATTGAAAGCCACATCGCGCGTGTTACTCGATCAACAGCAAACCGGTATCCAGCAGGGCGTTAAACGAGCGGTAGAATGCGGCGATACGCGCGTGAGTGATCTTCATGTTTGGTCGATTGGGCCTAACTTGTATGCTGCGATTGTCGCGGTCGTTACCCATGACCCTCAGCCGCCCGGTCATTACCGCGATCGTATCCAAACGGATAACGCATCACTTGTGCATGTGACTGTGATAGTCCATACCTGTCCAATGCATTGCGAACTCTCTCAGGATGGGTAGCCAACCACTGTCATACTAAACATTAATCGGAGCCCTCGATCAGGCTAGCAACTTTGGCCAGCAGGGTGCTTGCGGCGTTGTCCGTAAACTGCTGCCCTTCCTCGATGTAGCCCCGCACCGTCCCGTCATGCTTCCAGCCGCCCTGACGCTTGATCTGCGCAAAGTCGACCTTCTCCCGCGCGGCGGCGGTGGATAAACCGCGCCGGAAGCTGTGACTGCTCAGGGTCGGCACGAAGTCCAGGTCGCAGGTTTCCCCGAGCGCCTTCAGGATACGGTTCACTGACCCGCCTGAGAGGGCTTGGGGTTGCAACCGATCCCAGCGATTGACGGCTCGAAAGACGGGTCCTTCGTGAATGCCCGCGCGCTTTAGCCAGTTTTCGAGGGCACTGACCGGGCAGACCGGCCCGTTGCCCCGAGGCAGGGCCCGCTTTAGCCCCTCACCGTGAGGATCCGTTTTCGAGCGCGGCAGAGTCACCACAAGCCCTTCCGGCTCCCACGACAAATCCTCCACTTCAATAGTCACCAACTCACTGCGGCGAAACGCCCCAAAAAAACCGACCTGCAGCAGGGCCCAGTCGCGATGCTTCTTGAGCGAGTCAGGCTGCTGCTGGAGTGTTTGCAGAAAGACGGCAATGTGTTCGAGGCGCAGCGCCCGGGCTTGCCGTTTCGGCCGACCATGGACGCGACGAATCCCTTCCAACGTTTTGCGCACGCCAGGGTCCCGAGCGGGATCACGCAATCCCTGAGTCTGGTGCCAGCGCCCCAGGGCCGTCAGGTAGACATCCAGCGTGCGAGGATTAAGCGCGACTGCCTGGTCGGACAGGTAGGCCGCCAAGGTCGCCGGCTGTGTCGGTAGACGTCCGCCCCAGCGCTCAAAGCTTCGAATGGCCGCACGGTAGGTTCGGCGCGTGTTGTCCGTGGTGGCCATGTGGATGTACCGATTAGCCGAATCGGCTAACAGGGTCTTTTCCGTATTACGTAATGTGGACCTGGTGGTGGGTTTTGGATCCATGATCACTCCAATTCGAGGCGTGCTCTCAAGAGCCGGTGGTGTACCGGTGTTACAGGGGCAGAATAGAGCAGACCACACTCTAACGCACGTTAATACGCTTTAACGTGCGTTATGGGTCTTAAATTAACTTTGTTAATTATCTCATAAATAACGTAATATTACATATCACGTTATATGATAAAAATGAGGCATGTCATGGCCCGCGCCGGAATTACCTACCAGGATGTCGCCAACGCTGCGCAACGCGTCCGCCAACGCGGTGACGAGCCCACTGTCGACCGGGTGCGATCGGAGCTCGGTACCGGCAGTCGCAGCACTCTCGGGCCAATGCTGAAACGTTGGAAAACAGGCAGCGAAGCCGCAGCGGATCTGAACGGACTCCCGGCTGACTTGGTGGCCGCCGTGAAAGCCCTGCATGAGCGAGCTCAATACGCGGCCGATGAACGTATTACGCAGGAGCGCGAAGCGCACCAGACGCTGGAACAGCAATGGCGCACCGAGCTGGAAGAGGTGCGGCAGCGGTGCGAGTCACTGGAAGAGCAACGCTGCGGGCTGGAGAAGGCCAATGAAGCGCTTCGCAACGAAAGCGATGCCCAGGCCCACGCTCTGCAACAGGAACAGCACCGGGCGGCCTCACTCACGTCCAAACTGGAGGCAAGTCAGGAGAAACTCAGTGAGACCACTGCAACCGTCCAAGAGATGAAGCAGGAAAACCGCGATATCCGCAGCCATTTCGAGCACTACCAGCAGGAGATTGCCGAGGATCGCCGTCATGAACGGGACCAGTTCCACAGGACCCAGTCAGGGCTGGAGGGTCAGGTGGATCAGCTGACGCAGCAGCTCCGCTCCAGCGAACAGGACCGCGACACGCTGAGACAACATCGCGACCAAATAAACCAGCGCTATGAGGCCAGTCAGGATCACGCTGAAAACTTGAAAGAAAAGTTGCACGCGAGCCAGGCCGTCATAACACAATGGGCAACGCGAACAGAAACGCTGGAAGCGACAGTCGACCGCCTCCAGCTGGAGCGAGATAGCGACGCCGAACACCGGGAGAAGCTTGGTGCGGCCCTAACGGATTCTGAAAAACATCTCGCGGCCTGCCAGCAGCGGATCTCCGACCTCAGAGAGCGCGTGGCAGCGGCTGACGACCGAAACCAGTTCCTCAACGATCAGAATCGCGAATTACTGCAGGAAAAAGCTGTCCTCCAGGGTCAGTTGAAACAACTACAAACAAGCCTGGCTAAATAGCCCGCTATTGTCTCGGCCTGATCATCCCTGAGAGTTGCGAGTAATGCCAATCGCGCAAGGAGAAGTTTAGATGTCTACCGTGACCTTTGGCAGGCTGCGAGCTGCGGCAAAACGCATTCAGCATGATGCGCTGACGGTTTATTTTGTGGCGCGAGACTCGAATACCCCCATAGTCGTTCGGCTGCTTGCGCTCGCAATCGCAGCGTACGCCATGAGTCCAATTGATCTCATTCCGGACTTCATACCGATCCTGGGCTATCTTGACGACATTATCTTGGTCCCGCTGGGCATCGTCCTTGTCATCAAGCTGACGCCATCGAATGTGATAGAAGCGAGTCGCTCGAAAGCAGCTAAAGTGGCAACCAAGCCGATCAGCCACGTTGCGGCCGCAGTCGTTATTGGCACATGGCTTTTATGTGCCGCGGCTTTTGGCTACTGGGTGTGGGAATACGGCAGGTAACGCATCGTCTGCACGCGATGAAATAGTTAATTTAGGGCTTGTAAAACAGATGGTTAATGCGCTTTTTGGAGGATTTCGTCAGAATCGTTGCCGACCCTCTAAAGCCATTAGTGCCCTATCTTGTAGAGCTCAATTCAATCAAATCATATAGCGATTTATTGATGGTGGATAATGAACTGCTGAAGCTCATGGAGTCGTTTGAAATGGCTCGTGTAGAACTGAATGAGGGGTATGACGAAGGTGTATTGGCAAGAACCGGAGGTCATCATAAGGATTATTTGGATCTTTATCAGGATGCTCTCCGGGGCCGTGATACTCCCCGAACTGGCTGTATCTGTTTGAGTGGTGATAGTTTTGATATTCCACCGATTCAAATCATATCGGCATACCTGCATGATAAAAAGAAAATGCCGAGCTTATGAAAAGCATAAGGCCGGCATTATTGTTTAACTCTTTGTCGTTTTTTCTCCTAGGGGGTAACCATTGCGTCGAAGCTGTCTTGACTTGTTGTAAGGGCTTCGATTGTGTCTTCGATTTCATTCTCGATATGGCTAATTTTCTTTTGAATGGAATCAATGCGTGTATTTCTTGTGGGTGTCGAAAATGGGCTACCGGTGCCACTAAGTAATTGCGTGGCATGTTTAGAGCTTGCGTTAGAGGCTGCAGTTTGGGATGGGATTGCTAATTCCATACCTGGCTTGATGTTGCCGATATCAGCACCCAATAGAGCTGAGTTATTTTCATGTATCGCTGCTATCATTTGATGAACCGTTACATCATGTGCTTTGGTTTTTTCAGCAATCTTCCATAAGCTATCACCGGCTTGAACAGTATAAGTCTGTGCAATAGCTGGGGAGGCCAGCATTGCGGTGAAAAGTATACTTACAAAGCTTCTTCCTATTCTCATCATCAGCCTCATTCTGTGGACCATCGAACAGTTTCTTCGACTTGGAGCTTTCCGGAAATTACGAGTGATTTAGCGTGTTCTGCGAGTGATTTTCTGCGTTGCTGATACATTTCATGATTTAGTCTTGGTAGTGCTGCCGCACCCTGAGCAAGAATACTGCGAACTTGGGTTGTAGCTTCTAACGTTTCGTAAATACAGTGTGTTTTTCCACTTATGCCATGAATCAGGTGTTGGCAAATAAAGCCCTGCATTGCTTGAGGAAGCAAGTCATCATGCTGATCGTCAAGTAATGCGAACATTTTGGTGACGACTTCCTGAATATTTTTTGCGTGAAGTGTGGCAAATACTCGGTGGCCAGTTAACCCAGCCTGGATAGCAGCTTCAGCCGTATTGGGGTGGCGAATTTCACCGATCACAATATTGCGTGGAAATTGACGCATAGCTTCATGCACACCGGCGTTGAAACTACCAACGTTGATACCTACTTCTCGCTGACAAATAAGTGGATCAGTATGACTGTATTCTATTGGCTCTTCGATCGTTACTGTATCGCCCAATTCACCGCGTTCTGACAAGTAATTGATAAGCGATGCCATCGTGGTTGTCTTACCAGCACCTGTTGGTCCAGCTATTATTATTAATCCTGAGCCATTGGTTAGTGAAAGTACTTTGTCTAGCTCAAAGCCCAAATCGTCTTGTAAGTGAGGAATGACAGTTGGATTTCTTCGCATTGCACAACCCCAACCTCGGTCGCTGTGGAATATATGGCAACGCCACCGATCACCTTGCCATGTAACTGAGGCGTCAGTTGCGTTAATTGTTTGGTCTGGGCAATGTTCATCTAGGATTTGGGTATATAAATCTTTCAGTTCATTCCATGTTTCACCTTCACGAAGAATTTCATGCTGACCAGAGCGGTTTAATATTGCGTAGTCGTTGAACAGTTTAATATCGTTTAAATTGTTTTCTATCATTAGGTTAGATCTTCCTTTGGTCTAGCTATTGCTAATGTCTTGAGTCTGACTATTGCTTCATGCATGTCAGCATTGCCACGTTGGTAGGGCGTACCTCAGCATTAGGTTTTAATCTCATACGAAGCCTCCAGACATCTGTTCCGCCACCACCCTCACCTGTGTGTAGCCAGCTAGAATAAGCACCGTCTTCTGGAAGATAAGAAGTTCTTAAGCCTGGACCGGCAGTCCACTGGTTCAATCGTTGAACTTGGAAGTCACTAAATCGTTGCGTGTCTTGTGCTTGTTCGCTACCTCTAACCCTGCCTGCGTCTATACCTTTGCCTGCGTCCCAAACCCTTATAAACTGACCTCTTAAATCTGGAGTACCACCTGCACCATTAGCCATTGACCAACCATCGGGGCATATACTTTGATGGAAATGAGCGACCATTCCTTGTGGAGCTCCCTCTGGACCTTTCCACTGTCCACTTACACAACTGAGTAAGTTTCCGATATTATCTCTTGCTACTAAACCGTTAGATGCACACGCTGAGTCTTTCGTCACGATTGAGTTCAATAGAACTGTCTCTGTCTCGATTTGGTTAGCGTTTAGGATGTTATTATCATCCATATCTAAATCACCGGTCATTGGTCTTGAGCCATCTCTTGGCAGCAAATGTTCAAGAGCTGGAATGACGGCTGGCAGTGGCACAGATACTGTAACAAGGCTGCCTGACACCGTGCTGGAGGGAAGGCCAGCATCTAAAAGCTCTGCATTACCAGCATCTACTGCATCAATAGTGACGATAAATCTTTTGCCGTCTCCTGTAGTGCAGCTGGTACTTAAATTAGTACCAAAGGGTGATCGAACGTTAAATCCTTGAAGATAGTTTTCAGTGTCCATTGTAGAAATAGCTGTCGCACAGTTATCTGCTTCGCTTGGCCACTCACCATCCTGTTCTGCTGCAAAGTTCTGAGCTGACTGAAACAGGTCATTAACTTCAGCAACGGTTATTGCAATCCGATCTTCTTCAAATTTCTGGATGTGCTGATAGGCGAAGGGGGCAGCCATAATACTTATGACCATCATCACAACCAGCAGCTCAATTATCGTAAAGCCAGATTGTCTCAATGTTTGAGAGCGATATTTAATCATCTGTGGATTCCAAATAGAGGTGACGTTTGTTGTAGATTGAAGTGACAACTGATGAGCGATTATCGCCCCGTGGCTTATAGCTAACTAGAAGATTAGTGCTAGCCCCAGCGGACGTTGCGATGGTTTCAAACGGATTAATATCCCGTAGCGGAATAGATACTTTTACAGTGGCATATTGTCCGGTAGTGGTTATTAAGTAGCTCGTTCCCCAATAGGTCTGCAATGGGCTACTGGTTAAGCCCTGCGAGTTTGCTTCATAATTGTTAAGTAAAGCAGCAATATCGCTAGTAGTTGCGTCTGTGAAGTTATCACCACCTGGTAATCGTCTCGCGACATCAGCTGATGCAGCAAGTGCTTTCATAGTTTCAACTGTGGAAATGACCCTGTGTGACTCCATAACTTCTTTAATCACGGGCATACCCAGTGTGGCTAAGATTGAAAGTAGTACTGTGACTACCAATAATTCGACGAGCGTGTAACCTTTCACTAACCACCACGCGACAGTAGCATTGGGGCATAGAAGCCTGCAGCAATCAAAAAAACTGTAAATACAGCCGATATCATGCCAATGTGCAACGCAAGCTTAGAGAAGCGTTTTCCCGTAACGAATATCTCTGTGATTAGCATCCCTTTGATACGCACTAGTAATTTGTGACGTGCTTCGTCATGCGCTGCATCGAAAGCTTTCATGCCAATAATAAAACTAGGTGACCAGTATTGGGCTAGTAGGCTTTGTGGAATAGTCGCACCCTGCTCTACACCTTCCATAATGGACTCGACAGCTAATTTATTTGTGCCGCTGTTGTTTTTAGCAATCAAATTTAGGGACTTGTCTGGACTGAAGCCCGACGCAAACAGAGGCATCCAAGCAGCAAGGAAATTTGCTGATCTTCTGGCTTTTAATAGCTCATCAAGTTGACGCACGCCCCATAGGCTGCGAAATTCTGAGACATTGTTCCAAAGGTATCGAATTCCGGCCATAGCCCCACCAACTACCAATAAGAAGAGAAACGTGTGGTCAGTTTGAATTGCTCTTAATTTAACGATAAGGCGAGTTGCATTGTTTTCTTTAAGCTGAGGCACGTCGATGATTTGCTGTGCTGGACCTCCGAGTATTAAGCTCAATAGCAAAATGGATGTTATTCCGAGGATTAGATAAGTTAGTCCCAGCTTCAAATCCGCACTTGTGGCTTTTCTCAGCTCAATATCCTGCTGAATGTTTTTAACTGCCATGTTAATAGCTTGACTCATTCGACCTGACTCTTCACCAGAGCGAACTAGTAACACAACGTTTCCATCTACCCCGAAAAGCTCTAAATAATCAGATATTCGTGAGGCGTGTTCTATTCTGGGATCTTGCATGTGCTTCTTTAGAAAAGGAGTGCTTTCTGCTATTTCAGTAATGCCTTGTGTTATATCGGCACCTGAGTCCACCAGTGTTGCGACTTGAGCAACAAGAAGTAATTGTTCTTCAGGTTTGAGTTTGTTTGAACCAATCTTTAATCCAAACGGGATTTCCCATGAGCCTTCAATTGCATCATCAAGTCCAGGCTGCTCGAGAAGAGCAACCTGATGTTCTGCTTCCATCAAGGTAAGGCGAGTATTGCCATCCAAATATCGAAGTTTAACAACGAATTGCATTATGGCATTACCAATTCAACTGTTACGCTTGAGCCAGAATAGGATGCATTATTAATGTGCTCAACTTCAGATGAATTTAGACGTGTCGCTAAATTAGTACCATCTTCGTCATCTGGTACTGGCATTGAGATATTGAAGGTATTGCCGGCTACACTAACTGTCCAATCCGTATCCCAAGCAGTCTGATCGCTCAAACCGTAACGCGTTAGTTCTGATTTGTCACAGTTACCGTAGCCACGATTGATGCGGTAGCATTGAGTAACTGCTGATAGAAAGTCACGTTCAACAAAGTAGGTAGCCACGTCCACATTCGCACCACCTACCCATGCGTTAAAGCCGCGCATACCTATTGTTCCAAGTATGGCCAATACAGTAACGACAATCATGAGTTCGATTAATGTGAAGCCTTTTTGGGCTTTTTGTTTAAGATTTAGGTTCATTTTGTTTTCCTCAAAAATTAGAGCAGGTTTGTTTCACGGCCATAAGTAAAGTGTTGGCCATAGCTTGCAAGTGGAGATAGCCTGGCTTCTAGTTCACTGATAGTTGTTTTTCCACGGCGGACCATGTTGATACCGTTGTCCCACATGGTGGAATATTGGTGGTTGCGATGCTTCTCTTCGATAACATTTGCAGATGTACCTTCAAGAATTTGATTTTGTGTCCATGGGTCGATAATCATCAGCTCAGAAACTAGACTTCGACCTGAGTAACCTCCATCGCATTTGGAGCAGCCTTTATGGTCTGCAACCTTAATGGGTTCACCAAGTTGAGGTGCGCCACGCAAGCTTGAGTACTTCTCAGCAATAGCTGGATTCTGTCCAAATTCTTCTTCTGTGGAACACTCATTACAAACATTTCTCACCATTCGCTGAGCTGATATTGCAAGCAATGAATCGGCAAGTGTTGATGGATTAACACCCATGTTTGTCAATCGACTAATGGTTTGAACCGCGCTATTTGTATGCATCGTGGCAAGAACCAAGTGACCGGTCATGGATGCTTCAATTGCAAGATTAGTGGTTTCAAGATCACGAAGCTCACCGACGAGAATTACATCCGGGTCTTGCCGAAGTTTTGTTCTTAATCCTTCCGCGAAGGTCATGCCAGCTTGGTTATTTATCTGGGTCTGATTGATGCCAGGTAATTCAACCTCGACAGGATCTTCTAATGTTTGAATTGAATCGCCAGGACGTAATTCTTGGATTAGCTGGAGCATGGCGTACAGCGTTGTAGTTTTACCGCTTCCTGTTGGGCCGGTGACTATTACTAATCCTTTTGGAGGGCGACAAAGGGTCTTTAAGGTTTCATACTCAACTTTCGGGAAGCCAATGTCTTTGAGCTGCCTTTGCTGGCCTGTTGGGTTCAATAGCCGCATAACAAAATAGAAATAGGGGTCACCGCCACTCATTACTGGCGATGCAGCTAGACGTACCTGTATGTCTTTATCCTTCCAGAGATAGTTAAACTTTAAATCAAGTGGTTTAGTTGGCTTCCCACCGATTTTTCCAGCTCGTCCAAGCAATTTGTTTGACCAATCCTGATACTCATCCATACTGATTTTATGTTGATATGGCTTGATTACCCCATCCGAGCGAAACTGTATTGATAAATGTTTTCGTGTGCGTGGGGAAACATGGATATCACTGGCACCTACTTCCAAGGCGCTTTCGATCATTTCATTAATGCTTTTATCTAACTCGGTTTTGCTAGTAGCTTGAGTTAGTGTAATAGTGGATGTGCCTATTAATATGCCGGTTTTGCTAAAGTTAACTTTCCCTTTTGCCTGCTCCTCTAGCATTTCTTCAATTGTGTGCCCATAAGGGTTCACAATGTATAAGGTATTATTTGCAATTCCCCATCCAGCACCTTCGTGATCAAACTCACCATCATCAATGCTATAGATAGGTTTATTACTTAATTGAGAGAAAGCAGTAGCTATATCTGCGGCAGAGACGCCCTCTTCAATCAGTGAGTGATAGATTGCTTCGCCAGACTCTGGTATTGGCCAATGCGATGATTTGATTGAGTCTGTAACGCCCTGAGATATAAGCTTTTCTAGTATGCGTTGAAATAATTCAGTTGTTCCAGTCATAGTAATCACCAATTTAAAACTAAGGTTTTGGAATTAGAGTTTCCGGAGTGTTTAATGCGTACTTTTGAGGCATCTATATGGGTAACAACCCACTCTCCAACTGTGTCTCCGACAAGGGCCCATTGAGTCTCACCAGAATATTTAAGTTTTGCACTGTCATTCTGGATAGCTTCTAGCGTAGGACTGACGCTTGACTTGCTTTTAATTCCTTCAATTGAAAAAGAACTCTCTTCCAGTGATGTAGCTAGATGTGGTTCTTGGCTACCTATCACTGTCGCAAGGTCATTAAGAGGGTCTTGCCGGATATCTAAATCAGCTTCGCGACAGTCAATACCCATTTCATGGCAGTCTCTGATAAGCATTGCTTGAGAGTGCTTTAGTTCGAGAATTTCTTTTTGCTTTCTGAGCTCTGTTAATGCCTGTTCATGTCGAATTTGATCAGCTGTTAATCCTGTTTGGTTTTCAGCAGAAATAGGCTGGGTAAAGGAGATAAGTATTCCTGGTAGCAATAATGTAAGTATTTTTTTTCTCATAACGACCTCTTAGTTTTCTAATTCCGAACCTAACGCTGCGAAGCTCAGGCCAATTACTTCATTGTCTATGGCTGCAGCACCAAAAATTACAGGAACCACTTTCTGGATCTCTATAGCTGCCATGGCCACATTTCTACTATTTCCCTGAATCACGCCATACCATGGTGTTCCTCCAGGTATATCTGAGTCGAGAATGCCTGCATCCTTGGCTTGTTTGAGTGGGGAAACTTTCACGCCATGTGTACTGGCAATTACAGTGATGGAGTGCCAGATATTTGGAAGTAGTGGGAGATCAGATTTTTGGCTGACAATTTCTACTTGATCGTTAATCTGAGATATTTGCAGTTGTAGGTTTTCTATACTTGGATATTCTCTGGAAGCGTTACCAGTGATTATGTAAAAAGCAGCAAGCATTGAAGAAACTAAAATAATTGCAATATTTCTAATGATTGGATTAGTACGATTCATCGTTCACCCATTGGATAATCGTTGTGTTAGCTGAAAGACGCTTTGACTGTATCCCCATATCTTCCAGCATGCTTAACCTGGCTCTTGTGTCCCGAGAATCCTTAACTTCAATTGCAATTTGCTTGTTAGGGAGTAAGTTAATCTCGCCAGAAATATTGCTGCCTGTGAATGCATTAGTTACTTGATAAAGGCTTGATAAGGCTTTTGACTGTGATGGCCAGTTTTCAAGTTTTTGAAGATTAACAGAAGCAAGAGCTTGTTCAGCGATGTGAAGTTCAGTGTTTACTTTGCTGAATTCCTTCATGTGTGATTTATGATGATGAGCTAGGCCTGTATCCACTAAAAGGGCTAGTCCACTCACCAAAGCTACTGCTAGAAAACCTTGTTGCTGAGCTTTCTTTTTGACCAGTACTGCTGCAGCAATACGTTCTTTGTGTGTCAGTAATGGAGAGTCTGGCAATTTAAGGTCAGAAATACTGACGGTGATTTCTTCACCATCAGCAACTGTGATTCCTTCTTGGATCGCAGGTCCTGGTAGACGTTGTAGTTCGTCATGAAACAGTGAGCCTGTATGCAGAAGCCCTTCATGGCTATATAAGTAATAGCCAAAATCTTTGCTTTCAGTCGTAAAGATGTATTGCAAACGCTTGCTGGTATCAATCAACCCAGATGCAATTAATGACTGCCAGAAACCATATACCGGTATTTTCGGATGTGCATCGCGAGTTTCACGCAGAGCTTGCTCTTCGTACCAGACTCTAAGACTGCCTTGCTCTTGACTGGTGTATTTATCGTTTGTCGAACCCCCTAATACGTCACGCATCAGGATGCACGTGCTTCCTTCAATTGAGATTGGAGTATTGACGGATATCATGCGCCCACTTCCTGTGGAGTGATGACAATGAGCAGTTCGCTGTCTTCTTGCTCGAACTTAGCTCCACCCAGAGCTTTGGCAAGTAATTCATTTTTAATTGGTAGTCTTTGAGTGTTTTGCAGAACTCTATTTATGATCAGACCACCAAGATAAATTGGTGTGCCACTGGTTGTAATGACCTGTGTTGCAAGCTCTTGAAGAGCAATATTTGGCGTTTCAAATACTTCACCACCAGAACTGATTGGAGTAAATCCAGTGATTGTGCTCAGTATCGGAACAATATCGACTAGAATTTTGCCGTCATCCAGCATCTTAGGTGTAACAGCGATTTTGATACCTACATTGACACGTGAAAGTGTTGTAGTGATTGCAGTGTCTGACGCTACATTGCCATCTCCGCCAGCAGTTAATGGCAAAAATTCAACACCTGAAACGAATGAGAATTCCTGTGTAGATCCTAAATAGGCTGTATACCCATTTGTTACAGTTAATCGTGGTTGGCTTTGAAGCGTGACACTGCCTTGCTCTCTCAAAGATTCGACAATCGCATTTAATGTCAGATTACCAAATGGGATTGATGCCGCTACTGACCAGTTACCACCGTCTACAATGGACAGTGCTTGTGTAGTTTCACCAGCAAAGGATACGGTTTTGTCTCCATCGCTATTTTGGTAAACGGCATTCCAGTCAACACCATATCCTTCACCTCGGCTAGTTTTAATATCTAAGATGGCACCTGACAGATGTACTTGTCTTTGGCTATCTGTTTCAAGCTTTGAGAAATGTTCATCAAGGCGTCTAATTTGGCTTGGCTTTCCGTACGCTGAGATTTTACCTAGTCTTTTATTACCTACTACCCATGGCGTGTCAAAGTAAGGGTTCATCTCATCATCGAGTGCTTTGCTATAGTTATTCAAAAAAGCTATAGGATCATCGCCTTCTTCAAGTTGTGGCACTAAAGTATTCTGATTGCTCCCATTACTAGTGTTTGAGCTGGACTCACCGTCCTCTATAAGTCCTAGAATTCGTTGGGCATCTGCAATTAATGATGACCATGTATCATCTTCACGTGTCGTGACAATATTGGTACCGCTTGCACTTTGTGTTTGGCCTTGACTGGATTCTCCACCTCCAGCATTCCCACCCATAGCACCAGAACCGCCACCAGATGATCGCTGTGTTGTTGCCGAGAAGCCAGAGCGCGTAATGGCTTCTGGCATATCAGATAGTGCAGCCATATCCCAAGATTGAGTCATGGTTGAGGCCACCTGGAGAATCACGCCATCACTATTTTGGACAACGTCTATTTTGTAATCGGTTGTACCTTCAATTTGACGAATATAGTCAGTAATGCGTGAGTTTTGTGCTCTCACACCTATTTTCATGGCCAGATTTACACCAGAATCGAGCGCCACGATGTTCGCTGTTGTCAGTGCTGAGGGATGTGTTAATGCATCTATCAATGCAATACGTGGCTGATTGATAGTGACGGTTTCATCCAAGATCTGTTTGCGTGATGTGGTGATATTGACGTAGTTGCTAGTTCTGGGTGCTAACTGCTGAGTACGTGGAATGTTTTCAATCTGCGTTGTTTCAACAGGTTTTTCTGGTGGCATAGCACACGCTGTCAGACTGATCATGCCGGCGATAACTAATTTCTTCATTATTTCTTGCCTCCGTGAGTCACGACAATCAGTGGTTTAGGCTTCATATTTCTGTATGCGAGATAGGTCAGCCCTTGTGGCTCAAGAATGTCCTTAAGCGCCTGTGCATAACTGGTTTCACCCGAAAAGCTGATAAGCGTACTTTCGATGCTTTTGTCGATTTGCAGGTCTAAAACCCAGCCAGGAGGGGTTAATGTGCGAATACTGGAAGGTAATGAACGGTCACGAAAAGAAACCTGTATTTCATCATTCAGCTCACGTAGAGGTAGGTCAGCTACCGTCTTTTTCGGCTCAGGAGCTTTAACCTGCTTCTCTGCAAGGCCAGTTGCTACTGCTTTTCTTGGCGGAACAACATATTTGTCTGCTGTGCTCGCAATGTTTTTTGCAGTAGTTGTGTCACCTGCTGGTGATTTTGATGTTTCAGCCTTACCTGCAGAATATTTACTTACCAGCTTGGGCAATATGGTCTTTGGAGGTTCTTGCAATTTTGCTGTGAGTCGGACGCGATTATCAGCGTACTTAGCACTGTCTTCTGTTGGCATTAACACATCAGCGTTAGCACCAGATGCAATTAGTAGTGGCAGTAAAAGCAGTTTTGCTTTCATGATTTCTCCTATGATTACTGGCGGCCTGAAAACTGCCAATTGTCGCAATTAATTTGTTGAGGGCAGCTTATGCACATTGCTTTGTGCTGGGCATTTGAGGGTGTTGCTTTACCATTCATGAGCGCCTGAGTTCTATCGAACTCTTCGATCACTTGTGCTTCGTTAAGAAGGTTTCGTTTGATATATTGGACACCATCAGGCGTAACCACCCTGAAATAGGCATAGTCAGCCATTTTCATGCCTATACGGGTCAAAATGACTCGGTATACCGAAACCTGAACAATGTCTTTGAGGAATACTTGATGCTTATCACGGGTTTTGCTGTCCACCAGCACATGTAGTCCAGACATGACCCTGTATAACTGGTCCAATGTGCCATGCATTTTCCGAGGCACTTCCGTGCGAATGTAGTATTCAGAACGAATTAGCTGACCTTCAGAAAGCTCGGTAGGCATACGTTCTTTTAGAATGAATTTACGACGCTGTTCACGTCTTCTGGCATCAATCCCGTACAGAGACAGGATGAGCAAGCAAACAATAGCGAGATAATAGGCTTCAGCCATGGATGCTCACCTTTTTAACGATCCAGTTGATAATGGGTTTCATGAATTTTCTGACCAAAGGGTAGCGTTTCATCAAACACACAATCGTTGGCGAGAGTTCGTAATAGGCACTGGTAAATATCCGGCCTAAGTAGCTTTTTTGAAGACATCTGTCACGGAACAGTCTTAGCTGCTCTGTCTCTTTGGCAACAGGGCCATAAAGCTCGGTAGCAATGAAACACCGATTATCTCGGTTTGAACCATAGCGTTGTGCTTCAAGGTGATGTCGAAGATGTTCTTCGTCTCCTCTTTCACGTCGCTGTTTTTGAACGTCTGTTTCATGCCGACCATATTGCTCATCGAGCACGAGCTGCTTTTCACAGAAGCTGCGCTGAGCAATCTTGGTTGCTGATAGTAAACCTTTGGCCTTTTTCTTCATGGCTCGCATTAAAAAAGGTTTAAGGCTTTGCCTCAATGAATAACCGGATATTGGTCCGAGCCGGTTATAAAAAAAAACCCCCTTTCGGGGGTCTAACAGTTGGTACTACTAGCTATGAAGCTATTTTGCGTTAGGCAGCAAGTAATGTCGTTTCAAGTAGTGAGAAGGTTGCTTCCGCAAGCTCTCCCACGTGCTCAATACATACATGCTTATTACCAAACAGGGCTGACATCATCTTCTCGCGAACGTCGATGCCAATGCCGTATACCTCAATGCCACCTTGTCTCAAGTCATTTACCGTCTTGATACAGTCTTGCATGTCATCAGGAGCACCATCAGTCACCACAAAAAGGATTTTTCGTTCTTCTTTTTGAGCAACCAGGTTATCCCCTGACCAGATCAAAGCAGGAAGCAACGGAGTGCAACCTTCGACTTGAACTTCTGGGTAATACCCAGCTGTTTGATTCATCGTTTGATCTTGTCTTGTCAAAACAGTCACAGCCGTGCCCATTGAACCCGGAAACATTGCTGCACCTACTGACAAGTGAGGTACATTTTTCATTGCAGCAGTTAGTGACAATGTAGATCTTGCAGCCATCGCTATGCCTTCACGCATAGAACCCGACCTATCAAGCAAAACCTGTACTGCCGTATTAACCGCTTTCTTGCGACTGGCCGACTTAAACACCGATAAATTTCCTGATTTTATACGATGTAGTTTTCGGTCATTCAGCCTGCGCCCATTTCGTGAAGTCTTTCGCTTCACTTTGGTCTGGGATTGAACCAATTGGACAAGTCTGGAACGCAATGCAGCTGTTGCTGCTTGAGCTTCATCAAGTGCTTTTTGATGATCGCCAGGTGATGTTAAATCAGTAATGTGAGTTGGTTTCATGCTAACAGCGTGATTTCCACGCTCATTTGCCGCCTCTTGAATCTCATCCTTGATGAGTTGTTCAAATGCATCACTGATATCACCTGGCAAATCCCTTGAGTCACTTTCTGATGTGCCCAGAATGTCTTTCATGGCTTGCACGGCTGCATCAAACGCTTCTTGTGACATATCCCCCGATGAATTGGAGGATTGACCGTTACCGGTGTCACTGTCTGCATCTAATGTGTCGTCGCTGGACGCTGTACTTGCATTTGATGATGAATCATCATTTGCATCGTTATCACCTTGGCTTGATTGCATATCGCTATCATCACCTTGTGCATCATCGTCCCCTTGATCTGAACCTTGATCGGAATCATCGCCATCACCGGTTTGCTGGTCATGGTTCTGATCAGATGTCTGGTCTTGATCTTGTGAATCATCGCCAGCGTGTTGCTGCTGGCTTTGATTACTGTTTTGTGGTGGTGCGGTGCGTTGACTCTCCTCTTCCAGTATTTGGGCAACTTCGCGAGCAAGCTCAACGATTTCACCTTCATTCTTTGTGCCAGAAACCCTGGCTAAAACACTATTAATCCGTGTCATAGCCAGTGGCGTCATATAGCCTTCGAGAAATGTCTGCGCGGTTTGAGCATGGTCATCTAAAGCGGATTGACCAAGTACCCGTGCACGCCCTTTGTGAAGCAAATACCCACATAACGCTCCAGCTGGTGAAGTATCAGTAGTGACTGGCTCAAAGAATCCATTATGGACAAGCTTTTGAACTAGGTTCGCAAGCTTTTTATGTGCCCCCGGATAATCCCGGATAATGCACTTCTCCATTCGAATGTCTTCCATGATCCCGCTCAGTTTTCTCTCTATTGGAGATAACTTGGCGTAATCAATACTGAAGTCGCTGTAACGTATGTGTCCTGCTTCGTGAATGATAAAGCCAAGTCCCAGTATTTCTACACCGGGATCATCCAAGGGCAAAGACGGTAAATAAATAACATTACCGTCTGTCCGAGGATGACCAGCATCCACTTCCACACGAACACCCATGTTGCGCCCCAGTGCCTTTGCGACAATGGGGAGTGATTTAACCAAAGTTGATTGGCTCATAACATACTCCTTTAGAAGCAAAATGCAGCTGGTTGCGCTACAGGTTTAGGATTAGAGGGGATGGTGACTTCAACTTCTGATTGCTTATCAGTTTGCTCATCAACAACTTCTTCGCTGACAATATCTGTCTGCTCTGAAACCACTAATGAATCGTCTTCATCTTCCTCAATTGGATCGAACACATCGTTTTGATGTTGTGGTACCTGGTTAATAAAGTCCGTCATTCTTCTGTACGAACCTAACAGGTTTAATAACCCACAAACTGATGAGAGATCGGCACCTTCAATCGGACCGGTTTTTGGCAACGCATCAAGAACATCATTTACGCGCTTGATGAGAACATTCACCTTACTGCTAATGTAGCTCAGTGTTTTGAGCTTATTCAGCATTGTGCGAATGGGTGAAAGCGCTTTTTGACCGGCTCTATCCTTATTTTCATAAGAAGTAGCCCACGCATCAGCTGCCATTTTTTCGATTTCCGACAACAACTGCCCCAACAACCCGTTTTGCTCTTGTTGAAGGCCATCGTTCATCAGTGCCCCTTGGCCGCCACTTGTGATTTTGTAAGCTTGAAATTCAAACTTGAATCGATTCTCGATTTCACCGCGACTCATCATGGAATTGCGTAGCCATTGTTCCCATGCAGGATGTTCGGCTATCCATTCAGTGTTGGATTGCTCATAGCTATCCAAATACTCGGTGATTAACGCTTCGTGCTCATCTTTCATACTCTGCAATCTGGCCAGTAATGATTCACCGGCTTCGATTGAAGTGCCATAAGCACCAAACGCTTTGAGACAGACCTTTTCACATTCCCGATGAATACGTTTCCCAAGGCTGTTAATGCGCTTCAGCTTCTCAGGATCTGCAATTGCTTTAGTACCGGGGGTGATTAGATCTTCAGGTGGGGTCTTGTCAGGATCAGCATATCGGTTTAGCTCGTCGCGTGTCAGAGTCTTTTTGCCCTGCCAAGTACGGTAGTTGATATGAATCCAAACTGTTTGATCTAGTACTTCCATTAGGTTTCTCCTCTTAAAACAGAAAAAACCCGAATTGGAAATACTAGTCCCCGAATGGGAAATAATATTTCCCGTCCGGGTAGTTGAGACTGGCATTTATTGCGCTGGGCCAGTTCCAGTTCTTGCTCATCAAATTAATGACGAGCGAGAAACCTAGTTACGTGAATGTTATTACTACAAGGCTATGAATGCAAGGCAACTGGTTCACACTTTTACTATCTATCGTCATCGCGCCATTTGCCATAATTATCAATGCGGTCCTGCTTGTTAAGCTATACGCTGTCCGTGCGTGTTGCTGGCGGTGTTGGCAAGTCTGGAACGCTTTCACCTTGTTTTTCCATATCCCAGATCCAGTATTTGCCATACTTCTCTTTCCATCGCTCTTTAGATTGGTGACGTTGTTCAATAGCTGTTTCTGAAGCAAACGTCCGGAAGATGGCCATTGGCAATATTGCATTAGGGTTATCCACCAGCAGGTAGTCTGGAAATACAGAATCTCTGGAGCCGTCATATCGCATTGTTTTAATGAATTTATGCCCTTCCATGACTAGCTTTTCAGTCATTAGCCGGTCTTGTTCACAATAGGTAGGGATCATATGAATGTCAGTTACTAAAAAACCGATATCTTGGATATGCAGAACCTCATCAATATCTCGGCTGACAATCATTAATGTGTAGATCAAGCGTGGATCATTGATATTACCCAGAATTTCGAGAGCAGGGCCATTATTGAGTTTTTTTAGAACGTGCTGAGATCCCCAATATTTCACAGACTCACTTTGATGCCGAAGTGTGATGGCTACTGATTTCTCTTGAACTGATATTTTACGAATACCCCCGACCACCATCATGTACTTAGTGACGGTGCTGGTTTTGGTCATGATGCGTTTAAATGCGTCTTTTCTTCGAGCATCAATGGCGTCTTTTTGGGATTCGTTAAAATGTTCAGGGATATACAACACATCTGCAACGTTAATTCGCTTGGTATTGAGTCTTTGTGCGACATCCAAAAGTCGGGTTCTGGCCACTGCCCAAATGCGTCGATTATGAAAGCCTGGATGCCATCGGTTAAGTTCTGCCTCTTCCCACATCAAAGCAAGCAAGCCTGTCAGAGACATGGCTTCACGTTTAGCAGTAGGTGATTTCGGTCTTGGTGGCACCATTGCGTCGATATCGTTTGCTTCTTTAGGCGATCTATCAACAATCTTATGGGCCAGTGGTGCGAGAATCTTTAATGACAATGTGCCATCATTTTTTGGCTTAATAACATCACTTTCGTAAGTGATCCTGCCGCTGTCTTCCTTTTCCATTTCAAAAGAAGGGCATTCAGGGGAATGTAAAGTGCCAGTACCGGGATTGCGAGCAAGGTAATACCGCGTTCGATGAGCAATATACATCGGTGGTAATTTGTCATTGCACTCACATCTCGGTATGACATCTTTAGCTTTGAAGGTCGCAAGCACTCGTTGCGCTTCGACTTCATTATCAGCAAGCCAGTCACGGGTATAAGCAGTTTCGTGGTCAAAACGAATTCGGATAGGACTCATAAGAAAGCCTTAGTTGGATTGAATCACTAAGCACTCTATAGGGCTATCTTACTGATTTGAATAAATAACCGGATATTGGTCCAAGCCGGTTATCTATTCCAGACCTCATTAAATAAATACATAGTTGCTTAAAGGTATTAGTGAATCTTGAATTCTTTTATTGTTGGTAAACCATTTTGGAATTCACATGAAAATGTGATGCTTAGCTTACCAAAGAAACATAAGCCGTCTACGTTAATGCTTCCATCCTCTTGAAGATGAGCTGATTCGCTATTTAAGTCTGATGCTTTTGGACATTCAGTGCCTGGTTTTGATAATTCAAATTCCTCAGCACAAGCCATATAAGCAAAAAGATTTTCTTTTTGCTGAGATTTTAGCTTCTTAGCATTTTCCTTTCTCTGTCTAGCATTTATCTCGCTATCAGCCAATTCAATTGGTTTTATAACTGCATCGTCTACTCTCGCATAGCCACCGAAGCTATAGCTATCAAAGATACCCTCTACAATTACTTTTTGATCTAAACCTACTTTAAAACGATTAGATTTGGGATAGACATAGAATTTGTGCGAGCCGTATTCAATTTGATCACTGGTATACAAAGTAAATTCATTACCATCAATCGCTTTGACAAAGCCTGTTAGCTGAACAGATTTGTCTTTGCAGGCGTTTTTATAGTGCTTACCTTTGTAGCCACTGCTACCTTTAACGCAGATAGCAATGTCTTCTGTTTTTATTTGTTCTTCAATTTCTTCACTAGAAAACAGGAATATAAGAGCTATAACGACTAAAACGAAAAGATAGAAGATATAAACGTTGGTATTTGTGGGGTACTCCTTTCCACATGCAGGGCATAAATTTCCAGTGGTTTCGGATTGGTGGTCGCAATTCTTACATTTTCTTGATGCCATGAATCTATCCTTAGATAAAAATTTGGCGATAGTACCCCATAATTGCTTTAAAGGGCATTACAAACAAAAAAGCCGCTCCCCGAAGGGAACGGCTCAATTGAATTAAAAACAAATAGCTGTCGGCGTACTGACAGCCTCCTGAGATAAAATCTGAACTGGTTTGGCTATTATGCCAATTGCCTGTGCGACTTCTCGAACATAGCTTCTCGGTAGCTCTAATCCCTCAACAAAGTCAGCCGGAAGGCCTCGCTTGCTTGGCATCAAATCTCGATCAGTTTGTCCTTTAGACGCTACGGCTGTAACGCTGCCATCGGGGAGCTTTTTCGATAAACCCACCAGCAGCAAAAGCTGAAGTGAGTAATCAATCTTGCCACCACCCATGACTTTCCCTCCTGACATGAAGGTTAACCCGGCATCACTTAGTATTTGCCAGCCTCCTGTTGGTAGCAAGCCATCACATGAAATGATGGCTCCTTTCAGGTTCTCGTCATAATCAGCCGATATCGGCATTTCATTAAAGCCTATGTCAAAGCTGTACGCCACAATGTCATCAACCAGTGATTTCAAAGCGGCTTTCACCTCAACTTCGTCCAACTCAGACAAACTCCATGTTTGTTGCTCGATGTCCTGAGCTAACGTGACGTTGCCTTTGTCGTCGATACGCGCCTTACCAATCATTGAGTAGCCTTCACTCAGTTTTTGGCTTGAACGCTGACTCAGCTCGCTCCTCGCATCCGTTCCAGAGTCTAATTTAAGCACTCTGGTACGAAGCTTGGAGCCGGTCTTACCAAACATAACGGTAAGCTCGTTTCCTGCTGAGACTTTAATGGCCCAGTCTTTTGTCCCTTGACCAGCTGGACTGTCATTTCGGTAGAGATCATACAAATTAGTCATTGAATGATTTACCTCCATTTCCAGTCGCTGCTTGAGCAGAAACACTTGTCCAGGCATCACCGATGTGCAATTCAGCCACTTCGATGATGGCCGCTCGCGTGGGTCGGTCAGCTACGTTAAGTAGAGCCCGGTCCAATGCGTATGCAATAGGTGAATCTTCTATTGCACGGCTAAACCCGTGATAAGCTTTCGTCATATTTCCCCAGCGTAAAAGTGTCCGAGTACTCATGGTCAACGGTATCCGGTTTTCACCTTCGGTGTGCAGATTGCGAATGTCATTTGCAACATCAACCATCTTTTCGCAAAGCTCGTCGGATAAATCCGGTACCACTGATTTCAGAATGCCTACTTCAACTTCTTTTTCCGGGTAGCCCACAGATACTTTCCAGAAACGATCAACAAATGCCAAATCCTGCTTATTGGCATTACTGTAATCATCGCTAGCACCAGCCATGTTCGTATTACCTGTTGCTGCAAAACAAAATGCATCGTCAGCTTTTACGACATGATGACCAGCTGCATCCAGAACCAAAGGACGGCCTGCTAATACTTCATACAGTCCAGTTAAGACTGCATCATCTGCTCGATCGATCTCATTGAGCACCAGTATTCCAGGTTCATTTTCTGCACCCATCGCCAGTGGCACTACACCGTACATAAATACAGTGTCACCCCCGACGATTTCAGTACGGCCCATCAGAACGTCGAATTCCATGCCTTCATATATCGTTTTTTCATACATCGGTATATTCAGTAATGCACAGAAGTTCACTAAAGCAGCGGACTTACCCGCACCCGTAGGTCCGAACAAATACATGCCATCTTTATTGACGCCTGCCAGGTTCATGTTCCACCAGACCATAAGATCTCGAAGAACACCTTTGTCAAAACGATAATTAGCTTCAGCGACTGGAACATACTGTGAACCCGGTTCGTACCCAGTAATAAATTGTCCCTTTGCTGCCTCAATGCCAAATGTTAAACCGATATCGTATTGCATCGTTTTCATGTGCTATCTCCAAATTGAAAATACCACTACCCCCGAAGGGGTGGTGGTATAAAACCACCCCAAGGGGTGAAACGATTTCTAACTATTTACATAGTCAGATACTTTTTAATTGTTTCGCGATTCGCTTCCGGATCTTCGATCCCTATCACCTTGCAACACGTTGCAAAGCTAAAGGGGCGATTATCATCAACGATTGGTTCGTCCAACCAAGACATTAATTCTTGCCACTGCTTGCCCCCAGGAACGGAGTCACGCAATAACTTAATGCTTCGGATGTAGAACTTCTCGTGCAGCTCCTCTGCCAGCTCCTGGGTTAAATTCCAGTCATCTGGGTTGAGGGGAAGGAGATCGAAATTCAATGCTAATTGCATCATTTCTCGGCCTCCTATGCTGCTAACTGCAGAGCAACTTTCGCTCTGTCTGGAATATCCAAATCTTCAGTGCATCCTTCACTGCATAACCGGTTAAAGTCACACATTGAACAAGGACTGTTAAAGGCTCCAAGTGGGCTGCGGTTAAACCGCCCATTGTTGTAGTCGTTAACAAACCACTGACAGGTCTGAATGTATTCCGAGACTCGATCTGACGGTCTGCGGTCAACGATTTGAGGTGAATGAATAACCGGGTCTTTTTTCTTGTGCAAGCACATGAAACCAACCTGGTCAGCCTGTTCTATCCCTAACGTCGATGCATGACTATCTACGAGCAGCTGATACGCCGTTAATTGATCGGATTGGCGAACATACAAATCATCATAGGCAACACCGGTTGTTTTGATGTCGAGAATGATGACTCTGCCAAGCTGATCCATAGCGATTAAATCCAGATAACCCCGCAAACTAACTCTCGGTGCTATCTGAACTGCGAGTTCAACCTGTAATGCAGGTGAACCATCTGGCATGATAAAAACCATCAGCTCAGATTCCTCCCACGCAGCTGGAAACTTCCCAGCCATTGCAGCCCCCATCTCTCTCATCTTTTTTTCCGACTGTGTAGACGAATACTCAAGTGAAATTGATGACTGCTTTTTCCAATGTCTTAGAAAGACATCTTCAATAGAAGAAATCCGATTCCCCAGCGTTACTGCCTTTAAGTAATCCATCACGGTGTCATCCACCGCTTTACCGAAAGCAAGGTTTGCTGAAGTAACCTTTGGTCTTATACCCAACTTGTAGTGGTACCAGACCTGCTTCATGCAAGTCTGACCTTTCTGAACTCGGCTAGGACTGAGAATCATTGCTCACTCCTTTGCCACAAAATCCGCTTCTCTTCGAGGAAAGCATGCGAATATTTTTTAGCTCGTTTTTGTTGGGATCTGCTGAAAAGGTTATAGCCCACGACTTTGCGTGCCTTTTCGAGAATGATTACTAACTTGTCACCCGCCCACATGGCGCGAGTAACATGGTCGTCCTTCTGATCTACACGGGATACTTTGAATTCTGCATTAGCACCCGCTTGTTTGATTACATCTTGTAGGACTTCATCACGTCTCAGCGTCTTAAACTTCATTTGTGCCTCCTTGAATTGAAAATCCTTCGGAATGGCACAGACAAAGCTATCCCTACAGGGCAGTTTGTGTGCCCTGAAGGGTGATTGAGTGCTGATTAAACGGTCAGCAAGCCGCTTTCAATCGACAAATAAATGTCGATCAGAAACCTTTGGTCTGGAGGCACGAAAAAAACGTACAGACGTGCAGACACACAAAAGATTTCTGCGTGAAAAATTTACTTCAATCGGATTTGCTCTTTCGAGCTGAGAGTACGGCCAGTGGACGTATCTTATTGAGCTTGGCGGGAGCCAAGAATCGCAGGAAGCGATATTTGGATACGAAAATACCAATTTAACAGATAGGTGTCAACGCCTTGAGTCACGTTGCTCATTATTTAACCAGATGACTTTATTTATGCTTAGACAACACGCTTGAGAGGTTACTGACAGAGTTATCCACAGAAAATGTGAATGAAATATGCCAGATTGGTATGACCATAGTTTGGAGGCCGATTCACAACCGCGAAAAGCTGGTTAAAAACACTTAATGATCCAAAACGATAAATACATTTGAACAGCCCGTTTGTGGCTGATTTTAAATGAGGTATCAATGGATAATAACAATAAACAACAAGCACGAAATAAACGGTGGTACATCACTATCAAGTTGGTATGGAAACTTTACCAGTACTATCGTGATGTAGGTCTAATAGACTTCTGGATGTCTGGTTCAGACTGAAATGACTGTAAAAAGAAAACCCCTCACCGAAATCGGTAGGGGTTTTAACTTTTTAAGTGGATAAAATTTCTACACTTTCTGTATTGATTCAATAGAGTTAACTAAATACGTATTAGCGATAGTATTGTTTGCAAGTTCCAAAAACAAATGATGATGAGTCACCATAATATCCGTCTAGTACTTCCTCGTGCCAGGTGCCTGCATATGAATATGTAAACCTACCTGATGTGACATTAAATTGAAATGTTTTACCGGAATAGTTTGTGTAGCAATTGATAGAAGTATGTTTATCGTCTTTCAATGCAGAGCAACCTTGACCAGAGATATATGTTAGATAGTCATTGGGATCATCGCTGGGTTGTCGAATAAAATACGAGCTATGTTCTATTGTCATAAAATCCAATAAAACCTGATTCAAGTACTCTTTTTCAAGTTCATTTCTCTTAAGGAACTCCAATTCTTGGTTCGATAGTTCTTTATGTTGATTTATTGCTTCAGTTGTCGTTGGCTCCAGCATTTGCAGTATCACTTTTTCAGGAATATTTGAAATGTGTACTAAGAAAAACTCCTCATCCGGTTTAAATCTACCCAGATTATGGCCGTTAGCATTATGGTTATAACCGCCTTTTTCCTCTGCAACGCACTTATAGTCGTGCTTAAAGATGCTTTTTGATTGATAGTCTTCTGACAGTGCTGAGGTAGCTATAAAGTAAAGAGCTATGATTGCGAAATTCTTATATTTGAACATTCATCATTCCTTGAGACTATGTAGAAGCAATACCTTATAAACTGTGATTATCCAGTTATATTTTCATATTTACTAGGTTTCACACTTAAAGAATCAAATGAATAAGTCTTACTTCCTCTTTATCAACGGTTCATTTATCTAGAATAAAATTCAGTTTTGGGCTTCTTAAAATAAAAAACCCCCACTGATAAAATCAGTAGGGGTTTAATATTTTCAAGTGGGTAAAGGTAAACTTTTTAGATGTAAGAGTGCTTGGCGAAATTCTTCTAAATTATTCACTTTTGGACACTCTACTTTCTTCACCCTGGCCATTGATTCAAGCTGTCGCAGTTGCGCGGTTTGGATCTTGTTGGGATCTACTTGCACGCCACGGCTAGTGCTCTTTACTTCCTGCTTTTGAGCAGGTTGTTTGGCCGGTTCCGACTGCTCCGTAGAACTGACGGTCTTAGTCTCGGCAGGTTCAGCAGGTTTTGACTCGCTGTGAGGTGTTTCCACCACAACAGGCTGCATTACCACTGTCTGACTTTGACTTGGCACTGCTTCACTTACAGTATCAAAGGCAAGGCCTTGGGAATTCATGTCATTGTCTTCATCAGAATCGAAGACATCACCACCAAACCCTAAGCGAGCTAGTAATCGTTGAAATGCTGCCGTCTCACCTGACTCGTAATCTTTAAGATTCCAAATTGGTTTGATTGCAGAACTCTCCGCGACCACGTTGCCATCTTTGTCCACCAATTGCGACTTGAAGACAACTTTACGCTCTTCCATCAGCTCCTTAATATGCTCTTCAGGAAGCTTCCCTTGTGCTGCCAGTGCAATGCACAGTTCCTTTCGGCCCTGTGCAAAGTCCAGGTAATCAGTGGAATGAGCCAATACGCGATAGCCTTTTTCTGGACCATATACCTCTAAAAAAGCAGGTACACGGGCAGAGACTTTCACATACTGATTCGTTTCACCGTTTAGATTTTGGATATGAACTACTTTTGAGTTAGTTGCAGCCATGATGTGCCTCCTTAACCGCCGTAGTAGCCGTCACCGTTATCGTAATCACCCGGATTGTAATCCATATCGTTATAGCCACCAGCTGGTGGTTGCGGATCTCCTGCAGATGAACCTGCATTCGATTTGCTGTCCAACATGGTCATTTCAGAACCGACAATTTCAGTGGTGTACATATCGTTACCACCTTTATCTTGCCATTTACGTGTCTGAATACGCCCTTCGATATAGACCTGTGCGCCTTTCTTCAGGTACTGCTGTGCAATTTCACCTAACTTATTACGCAGAATTACCCGATGCCATTCCGTTCTTTCCTGTCGTTCGCCTGTTTGTTTGTCTCTCCAGGACTCAGATGTTGCAATTCTCAGATTGCAGATACTGCCACCTGTTGGAAATGCACGAGATTCCGGATCAACACCCAGACGACCAACTAAAATAACTTTATTGACTGACATAAACTTCTCCTAAAAGGGTTTCCTACACACCCGTTGAGGGCAGGACTTGAATTACAGTGTTCAACCTTGGTCAAACACCCATGAGAGCAGTAATTAACGCTACTGCTTAACGTTTCAGCCTGAATAACAAGTATTCAGCGCAGAAACCCTTTTCTTAGCTGTACTGATGGCAATATAGCTAAAAAAAGAGTCGCCGCAAGGGCAACTCTTTAGGACTCTCAACCAACCTCTAAAACGTGTGAATAACCACGGTCGTTTGATGGCTTGTTGCTATCAAATGACAAGACGTTTGTATAAGGCATCACATTGATTCGATCATCCATGTGAAAGTGCAATTCATACCGTTTCAACAACACATAAGCGATATAAGCGCTAAGGTTATCTAGCCGATATTCAATCATGCCTTTCATAGAAGATTGGAGTTCGAGCAATGCCTTCAACTTGATGGCTATACGTGATAAATCTGGACTCGACATATCAGCCGAGAGCAGTGTGCATAGTCCATCTAAGATTTCCGGATGTTGACCCTCTAACCAAATACAGCTTGGTCGTTTACGGCCATCAATCATTGGCTCTGAGATCTTGATGGTGAAAACCGTTTGCGTATATGGATTTAAGACATCCACACTCCAGATATCTCCCTTAAGTTGATATTGTGTTAAGGGAGTATCCGACATCATAAAACCACCTCGATAAAGAAGTAGTTTTGCAATGGCGTTTACTTGGCCAATCATCATCTGCTTTTCTCCCGTGGGAGGAAAAGCCATTCTGAAACCTCTGCCGGCAACACTTTCCAGCATGTTCAGTTTTTCCTGTACTTTGTCTGGCATCTCTTGCTGAAGGTCGAGTGTTAACACCTTCGCAAACAGCGCCAAGTCATCATTAGCCTTGCCATCGCTTGCCATAAACCAAACTTGAGTTGGTGTATTGTTTTGCTCTGTCAAAAATAGACGACACGGTTCAGAACTTGGAATATCGAATGTCCAAGCATCTTTACCTAAAGTGGGAAAATCTTCGTGATTGCTCATTTGACGCTCCTTTGAAACAAAAAAGGGTCAAATGACATTATCCGCGCAGGGCCGATATTCATCTGACCCCGAGGGTGGTGTTGTGAGCAGTGTTGATCACAACGATTGAGTGCCGGTTACTGCCGACGTTCACTTCACAAGCAAAATGAAAATTGCTTGAAAAACCTTATGGCAAAATCATCCCGTAGGAAGGCTTTGCGATAAGGCCTAATCTTTCTTAAGAACTATTTGGAATTACATTTCAAATGTCTGTCCTCCGTGGAAGACAGACTCTTTTGTGAAATACTTTGAGGAGTATTGATACATCCGTAGATATATCTAAATTGAGAGCAGAAAGTTCGTTCTGCTAGCGATTCAATCAGTAATAAATTACTGAAAGGAATGACTCAAGTTTGTACGAGTGGTTTTTCGTTGTCAAGCTTTTGACCATTCGACCAGAATTTATTGTGCATTACTACACAAACTCACTTGATTCACTCTCCCACGGCTACTCACTAATTTCCCTATATGCTCAATAGGCTTTGTTTATGAGCGATTTTTCACCATTTTGAACCACCCGTGGCCACCGAGAGTGTATTTGTTGATCTTCAGGTTCTGGCTCCAGGGTGACAACATAGACCCGTCTTTCATTTCCATCACGAGCGATCAATCCTTGAATATATTGACCCTTTTGAAGATCGTACCAGTGGGGATTGCCCTCTAAATCTTTTTCCATAAAGCTCAGTACAGGGATCTTTACCGGTTTAGGAAAGAAGCGTTCCCATTTACCGCAATAAATCGATTCAATCTTTGCCATCCGGTGATTGGAAGTTTGCCCTCACTAGCGTTGCTTAGCTTGAAGTAGCCGGCTGCCGGCAGTTTACCAGGGAGCAGTCGCAGCCTGGCGTCCGTCACTTCAGGATCAGTCGCCCATACTGTGGCGGAAAAGGCGAACAGTAGTAGTCCACTTGACAGTAGTCGGCGATGAGATTTCCACATATTTTTTTCCTGTTAGTCATAAAGTTACTGCCCAGCATCCTCGGGTCGACGACCGCGCCACTGTGGCCAGGCCTCTTGTCCTACCTGCACGGAAGAGTGCAGGTACAGCAAGGCCAGGCCCACCCCGACAATCAGGTCGGGCCATAGCGATTCCGTCAGCATGACCAGCCCGGCCGCGCCCAGTACGCTAAGATTGGCGATTACATCGTTTCGCGAGCACAACCAGGTCGAACTCATATTGATATCGTCGCTGCGATGTCTGTAGAGCAGCGCCAGGCAGCTCAAATTGGCGGCAAGCGCAATAACTGCGATGAGCCCCATCCATTCCGCCTAGGGTACCACACCAAGAACACTCTTACGGATGGCTTCACCGATTATCAAGAGGCTGAAGAGTAGGAGGAAGCCGCTTTTGAAAAGCGCCGCCCCAGCCCGGGCACGGACGCCCCGGTGCAAGACGAAGAGAGAGATGGCATAAACCAGAGTATCGCCGAACATGTCCAGCGAATCGGCGAGCAGCGCGGTGGAGTTCAAAATCCATCCGGCCGTGAATTCGACGATGAACATCACGGCATTGATGGCGAGTACGATGTAGAGCACGCGACCCTGTTTCTCGCACAGTTTGGCCAGCTCACCAGCCTTGCTATCGCAACATTCGTCCATTGATCAAACCCTCTTCAAAACCGTGTCCATTGCTAGGATGCAGGTTATAGTAACTATAAGGTCAAGCCGTATGACCAGGCGGCCCGCCCAAACCGGTATGACGGAGGACAACGGTATGTCGACAACCTTTACAATCGGTCCGTTGGCGAAGGCTACGGACACCAAGACCGTCACCATACGGTACTACGAGGAACTAGGGTTGTTATGCTCGGTCGCTCGCACAGCCGCCGGCTATCGTCTCTACACGGACAAAGAGCATGACCGACTGCTCTTCATCCGACGTTGCCGTGCACTCGGCTTCAGCCTTGATGACATTCGTGGACTTCTCGGTCTTGCCGACCGTCAAGAAGCGTCATGTGCTGCACTCGATGCCAAGGTGGACGAGCAGCTCGAACAGGTGCGGATTCGTCTTCGTGACCTATATGCGATGGAGCGGGAGCTCACACGCCTCAGCGCCTGTTGTGAAGGCGGTGTCATCCATGACTGCAGAATTGTCGAATCGTTATTCGGGCGCAGCTAATGGCAACTGTCTAGTTCAGCGTGGTCGTAGACCGGCGCCAGCCCGCGATAGGCGCGGCTAAATTCTTCTTTATCCCAAGCTATCGGGCATCTCCTGTCGTAGTTGCAGTATTCTGTTAAGCATCGGCTTCCTCCCGTTCGTCTGGACCAAGATCGACGTGATATGCATCACGTCCCGATTCATAGGCTTCCCAGGCTACGTAGGGCACAATCAACAGCGCGGCGATCGGGTCGGCCCACCACCAACCCTGCCATTGCACCAAACCAATGCCGATTAGAACAACGATGGTCTGATACTCGCATATCATCGTGTCGATGGCGTCGTACTTCAGCGTTGGTGAGTCGGTTTTCTTGCCGTAGTAATACTTGCCCCAGGCGAGCAGTGGGTTGACAACCAGCGACACCAGCAGGATGCCAATGCCCCACCACGATATCGATGCCGTATCCTGGCTGATGAGCTTGCTGACCGCCTCGTATAGGATAAAGGCCACCGCGAGGGTAAAGGCCCCAGATAGAACGCTCAGGGTGATCTTTTTGCGCTTGCGTAGCTCGCGTTCACTTTTGCCCAGTTCCTCGCCACGCAAGCGCCAGATCATGAACGCTGCCGAGTTGGCTTCGACGATGCTGTCCACGCCCCAGCTCACCAGGGCAGAGCTCCCAGTGGCAAAACCCGCTGTCAGAGAGACAACAACTTCGATGATGTTATAGATCAGGCTCACTACCTCGACGGTGCGACCGTTGCGTATGCCGGTGATATGATCACTAATCATCTGAATGCTTCCTGTCGAGTGGTTTATGGAAGTGCCGTAAGTATACCTCCTTCAGGATTTAGCCGCTCGAACCAGATTAAGCTGGCGTAGCGGTCAAACCCGCTTTGCATTGCTCGGCCTTCAATCAGCGCACAAATTGATTCAAAAACCACGCTGCACACCGCATTCCTCGCAGGCGATAAGATAGGGCTCTTCCACCTGGAAGTGCATTTCATCGTCGGTTGATACTGCCCAGTACATCGTATTGTGGGAGGTGCAGTATGCTGTCGGGCATTTCGGTGATGGTGTTGTATACCCATAGGTGTCAGTCAGATTCATCCGGCTTGGCATTGGGTTTTGTTTTATCACCCAACAAGCTGACGGAAATGAAAAGTAAGGCACCGAGAACAATTACAACATCAGCCAGATTAAAGGCTGGCCAATGCCAAGATCGCCAATAAAAATCAAAGGAATCCACAACGTAACCGCGGAATATCCGGTCAATCAGGTTGCCCGTGGCGCCCCCTAGGATAAGACTGTAAGCGATGGCCTCTTCTTTATTACGATTCGTACGGATCAGTACGATCAGCACGATCGAGACCACCACCGCGATTCCGATAAGAAAGTAGCGCTGCCAGCCTCCATCATTCGCAAAAAGGCTGAATGCGGCACCGGTATTCCATACGTGCACCCAGTTAAAGAATGAGGTCACTGAAATAGATTCGCCATATGCCATTGATTGTTGCACCAGCCATTTTACGGCCTGATCAGACACTGCCAGCAGGCCGGATATGGACAACATGGCATACGGTGACAGATGTTTGCCAAAAATGGACATTAATTACCCTTGAGCGCCAGAATGCGTCTAGCACCATTAAGCACAATGAACCCCGCGATGGTGCCGATAATCAGATCCGGATAATTGGATCCGGTCCACGCGACCAGAGCGCCGGCGGTGATGACGCCCAGGTTGATCACCACGTCGTTGGCCGAAAATATCCAGCTTGCTTTCATGTGCACCCCGCCCTCTCGATGTTTGGATATCAGCAGCAA